>Ga0265314_10002890_pt1 | contig 17052 bp, 12 predicted proteins | sample 4126metaG_FD_203106 | JGI IMG/M metagenome (GOLD analysis project Ga0265314, IMG submission 203106) | Rhizosphere microbial communities from Carex aquatilis grown in University of Washington, Seatle, WA, United States - 4-1-26 metaG | ecosystem: Host-associated > Plants > Roots > Rhizosphere >... | reverse complement strand
CGATCTCGAAGGTCGTGGATCCGGACGCCTACTACCTGGACTGCTTCTGCCGGATCCACGAATGCCACAACCCGGCGCACCCCTTAACGCGCGCCGAAGTCGTGCACTACACCAACCTGTCCCTACGCGTGGTCCATGACCATGGCAAAGGCGTGGTCCTGAGCTGCGAGCACCCCAAGTTCTATTCGGTCCCGGACCTCGAGTTTGGCTGGGGCATCGGGCACCTCAAAGCGGACGTCCAGACGACCACGGGCGACAGCGTTTCGGAGATGATCGGAACGCCGGTGCCGCTCTGGCACCTGGTCTTCCACGATTGCATGTGGCTGCCGGAATACGGGGCGGACTACCTGCGCACGCTGCTTTATGGGGCTGGGCCGTACTACCAGAATTCCAAGGAAGGCCCCCCACCCCCGGAAATCGCTGACAAGCAGCTCCTTTGCCGGGTCAATGAAGTCAACGGGTTCGACGAGATGACCGGATTTAAGGTAGTCGATGCGGTTGGCGGAGTCTATGAAAGCGAGTTCTCGTCCGGGGTCCGGGTGCAGATCAATCGGACCGAGCAGACTTACCAGCTCAAGGGCAACCGGAAACTGGATACGAAGGGCAGCGCGCAGTTCAGCACACGCGTTCAGTAGTGATTCTTTTAATGGCGGCTTGGGCGGGGGCTCGCGAATAGCGGGCTCCCGCCTTGTGTTTGGTCTACGTCCAATACACTGCCGAATTTATCTTAAATGCGATTGAGTACTCAGGCGCATTAATTATATAATTCTATATATTGTAATGATTAAGGGAATAATCCTAGGGTCCTGCTTGCTTCGGCAACTCTTTGTAGTGCGATGCGCATGGCTGCGTCGCGCAGGGTGATTCTTTCGCGCCTCGAAAGAGCCCAAAGTGAATTAAATGCTTTGGTCATAATCTTGTGGAGCCGCGAATTGATTTCTTCGAGTTCCCAGAAGTAGTACTGGATGCCCTGCACCCATTCAAAGTAACTGACCGTCACGCCGCCGGCGTTGGCCAGGATGTCCGGAACCACCACGATCCCCTTGGACTTCAGGATGTCATCGGCTTCCGGGGTCGTCGGGCCGTTGGCGCCTTCCACCACGATCTTGGCCCGGACGGCGTTCGCATTCTTATCGGTGATCACCCCGCCCAAGGCCGCCGGGACCAGGATGTCGCAGTCGAGGGCTAGCAGTTCCGTGTTGCTGATCGGCTTGTAACCGGCCAAACCCGTGATGGTGCCCTTTGGGCCGACTTCGGCGAAGACCTTGAAGGGATCGATGCCGCCTTCCGAGTAGATCCCGCCCGCGACGTCCGTCATGGCGATGACTCGCGCGCCCATCTCATGCAGCGCCTTGGCGGCGTTAGAACCCACGTTACCGGAACCTTGGATCGCCACGCGCAGGCCCTTCAAGTTCAGGCCCATTTCCTTGCTGACAGCCGCGATTACGTAGCTCACGCCGCGCCCGGTGGCTTCCACGCGGCCCAGCGAGCCGCCCAGCGAGACCGGCTTGCCCGTGACGACCTGCGGGACCGCGTGGCCCGTGGTCATGTTGTAGGTGTCGTAAATCCAGGCCATGATCTGCGGGTCGGTGCCCATGTCCGGAGCCGGGATGTCCTTGTCCGGGCCGATGATGATCATGATTTCCGAGGTGAAGCGCCGCGTCAGGGCCTCGATTTCACGTTCCGAGAGCCGCTTGGGGTCCACAACCACGCCGCCTTTGGCGCCGCCGTAGGGAATGTTCATCAGCGCGCACTTCCACGTCATCAGCATGGCCAAGGCCTTGACCTCTTCCATGCTCACTTCGTGGTGGTAACGGATACCGCCTTTGGCCGGCCCGCGGAACTGGTTGTGGTGCACACGGTAGCCGGTGAAGACTTCGACCTTGCCGCTGTCCAAGCGCACAGGGACGGCGACTTCCAGCGTGCGCTTGCAGTGCCGGAGTAGTTCATGGGTATTGGAGTCCAGCTTGATTGCGCGGGCGGTCTCGTCGAGCTGGTGCAGCGACTGCAGCCAAAGGTTATGCCGGCGCAGGACCGCGGTGTTGCTGGGCGTCTGACTGGGGGGAGTCACATCGGCTACGGTGAGTGTGCCGCGTCCAGCAGCCGGAACTGCAACCGCTGTGGCGACTGGAGCGCCATTGCCACCCGCGGGCACATCCGCACCTTTGCGTGCGCCGGACTTTTTAGGCTTCTGCATGGTCATGCCCCCGCCCATATGGTGGTCCGACCCGATTCTTCGCTGTGTCTGTTTTCGACCTTCTCCGGCGCTTGTCAAATCAGTCGGACGCTCGCCAGCCCTTCCAACACCCTAATTGCGGCACCTGTCCCCGAAATCGTGATGCGGCGTCCTTCCTCTATATGTTCCAAATGCACTTCCAGACACTCCGCTGGCAGTGCGCCGCCGATGCGTTCGGGCCACTCGATGCATGTCAGGCCCTCTTTATCGGCCAGACACTCCATCAAACCTGAGCCTTCAAATTCTTCTGCTGCGCTGCGAAGCCGGTAAGCGTCGATGTGGTAAAGAGTTCGGTGGCCGGATTTGTATTCATGCAGCAGCACATAGGTGGGGCTCGTCACGGCTGCGGCGCCCGGACCGAGGAAGCCTTCCGCCAGCCCGCGCACCAAGACGGTCTTGCCCGCGCCGAGGTCCCCTTTCAAGGCCAGCGTCAATCCCGGCGGCACCAATTTTCCCAGCGCGACGCCCAATTTTGCGGTCTCTTCCGGCGACGCCGTGATGAAAACGCGCGGGGCCGAGTTCATGCGCTGCCTTGCGTGCGGTGTTCGTAGCCCAGGTCGGGAAGTGCTTCGTCGGCGCCGCTTGCGCGTTTGATGCGGCGGCCAACCGCTGCCGGCTCGATGGTTCCAATGCGGCGAAGCGGCGTGGCGTGATCCCAGCCAGCGAGCAGCTTCTGCGCGGCGTTGGGTTCCACGGCCAGGAGAAGCTCGAAGTCTTCGCCATCGCCGAGCACGTGTTCGAGCGCCGAGCGCCCGTCGTCGGTATTGCGCGCCGTGACCGCGACCGGCAGCGCGGCTTCCTCAAGACGCAGTCCGCAGGCGCTCTCTTCGCAGATATGGGCGGCGTCGCGGGACAGGCCGTCGGTGATGTCGATGCAGGCATGCACGCCGGCGCCGGCCAGTTCGCGGATGCGGCGGCTCTCTTCCAGACGCGGGATGAAATCGAGGTGCTTGCCGCCGCGCGAGCCGCCCAATTCGCCGGTCACCAATAGCCAGTCGCCGGGCTGCGCGCCCGCGCGGGTCCAAGCGCCGCCGGCGGGACCGCCTTGTGGCCCCTCCCCGATCAGGCTCACGCACAGCGTTAGGGTCTGCTCGGACGTCGTAAAATCCCCGCCGCAGAGTGCGAAATTGAAGCGCTTACAGCACGCGGAGAGGCCTTCAAACAGTTCCATGGCAAAGGCGTCGTCGAGATTCTTTCTCAGATTCACCGCTACCGTTGCGGCCACTGGCCAGCAGCCTGCCGCAGCGATATCGCTGACAGCCTTGGCCATGGCCTTCCAGCCGATACGGCGAGGCGCGGCGGCTTCGGGGCCGCTCAGGACAAAGTGGGTGCCTTCGACGACTTGGTCGATTTTATAAGCCAGCGCGCGGTCCGCAGCCCACGAGAGCACTGCGCAATCTTGCCCTGGGCCGACTTTGACCCACGGATGCGTTGGCGCCGCGGCGCGGAAGCGTTTAATGAGACTCAGTTCACTCATGGTGAAAGAATAGCACGGACAGGACCATTAACCACAGAGAGCGCGTTAAGTGCGGCGGTAGAAGTTGTTCAAAAGCTGCGTGCTTTCCTGAACCCACGGCAACCTCATAAAGGTACATGAGCATGGTGCTGCTGACCTTCCCCTTCTGGAGCGACGATCCGATGCGTGCAGTGGTCTGCCTATTGGTTTTGACCGGACTGGTCCTGAGTCTGGCTGCGCGGGTGCGCGCCGGCGATGCGCCCAACGAAGCGCCGGTCTTTGAAATTCCGCGCCTTGAGCGCACCGCGCCAGACGCTGCCAAAGCGCTCGAGGCCTGGAAGGACCAGGGCTTTCGAATCGATTTATTCCCCGACAAGGATGGGCGCTTGAAGTCCGCGGAGGACTTCGACGTTAAAGCGCGCCTGGCGTGGAATGACGCGGGCATTCTATTTCTGGTCCAAGTGCGCGATGACATGGTGGTCGAAGATCCGGACCCCGAAATGATCTGGAGCAAGGATTCGGTCGAGCTTTTCGTCTCGCCCAAAGTCGGCGCATCGGAGTACACGCAACTGTTCATCTCGCCGGGCTGCGATCCCAAGCAGCCCGAGGTGCGCGCGGTCTTCAATACGCGCCTCAAAGCGCCGAAGCCGCACGCGGAACTGAAGGCGCTGGTCTCGCGGCAGGCCGTCGTGGGAGGCTACGTGCTAGAAGTCCTGCTGCCCTGGGCCAATCTGAATCTGACGCCCAAGGAAGGCGACGAGATCGGCGTGCAGATCTTCGCCAACGATTTCGATCCCAAGGGCGCGCGTGGCGGATCGTTCAACGGGATCTGGTTCCCGATCCCCGACGCGAGCCGCAATCCCCAATCGCTGCACCGCGTCAAGCTTTCCAAACTGGCCAGCGCGCCGGTGGGCTTTGGCGCGAGCGCGCAATACGAACACTGGAAGGACATCGCGATCTCCGTCGTCGCGGGTGACGCGCAGGCCGGGCAGGACGTCAGTTTTGTCGCCGGCGACAAGGAACTCGCCAAGGGCAAACTGGAAGCGCGCGACGGCCGCGCGGCGCTTTCCGTGCGCCTGCCCATGCCCGCGGCCGGTGTGCCCACGCTGCCCATTGAAGTCCGCATTCAGGAGCACGTGGCCAAACGGCTGGAGTTGCCTGACGCGGATTTTCTGCGCATGAATGCGTTCATGCAGGAAAAGGTCCTCTTCGACGCGCTCTGTTTTGCCGGGCGGGGATTTCCGCGCGCCGAGTTTGAGCATCCGGACCTCGTCGAAAAACTGATTGGTCCCTACAGCCTCAAAGCCACCTTTTACGACGCGCAAGGAAACGTTGCCGCCTCACCTGACAAGCCGGGGCGCTACGCCGCCGTGGTGGAAATCACGCACGGTGGGCGCGTCTCGAAGCGCTTTCGCACGCTTTGCCGGGTCGAGCCCGGCACGTTTAATCCGCGCGGCGCGCTGAAGGACGCCGTCTGGCCCAACAGCGGCCCCACGGGGATCTCTGGGGAAAGCGAGAAGGCCGCGGCCGCGGAACTCAGCGCACTTGCCGCGAAGTCGATGCAGGACGCCCTGACCAAAGATCCCGCCGCGGCGGAGCTCTTCGCGAGCCTTTGGGACCGCACGCAGAATTCCAAGGAACTGGACGCGCTGCCGCTCAAGCACATCGAGCGGCAATTCTGGGTGACCTTTAAGCGCAAGTTCTACGGCACGGACAAATTGTTCCCCAACGCATTCGTCTGCCCCAAGCCAATTGAGGGCGACCCTGCGCCGGTGCTGCGTGCCGGGACGCCCGCAGAAGCGGGCATTTCCGAGGACGGCGTCGCGAAGATCGATAAGCTCGTGCAGGAATGGACTGAGAAATCCGGCGAAGGCATGACGTTGTGCATCGCGCGGCACGGCGTGATCGTGCTGAACAAAGGCTACGGCAAGCAGCGCAACGGCGAACCGGTAACGGCGGCCACGAGCTTCCCCACGGCTTCGTCCAACAAGTTCATCTCCGCGCTGATCCTGATGCAGGCCGTGGATCAGGGATTGGTGAAGCTCGACGAGCCCGTCGAGACGTATGTGCCCGCGATGCGTGGGATCGAAGTGAAGCGCAAGATGCTTGTGCGCGATCTGTACCTGCACACCTGCGGCTTCCCCGATCACTGGGGCGATTACTACAACGACCTCGAGGAACTCGCGGCGGACTTCTATCCCAAGCTGCCTGTCGGCGGCCCGAACGGTGTGGCGGTGTACCAGGGCACGGGGATCGCGCTCGCGGGCAAAATCATGGAGAGCCTGACCGGCGAAGTCTACCCGGTGCTTGGCCGCAAACATTTGCTCGATCCGCTGGAATGTGCGCACACCGAGATGGAGACGACTGGCGCGGGTTCTGTGAGCACGGGCGAAGACCTGGCCAAGCTTGCGCAGATGGCTTTGAACGGCGGCGCGTATGGCAAGTGGCGCTTTGTCTCGAAGGAGACGATCGCGCTGATGAGCATGCCACCCGGTGGGGGCCGCATCAGTGCCGATAAGAGCATTCGCTACGGCATCGGGGTCAAGCAGTATGACAACGACGGCTGGAGCGCCGCGGCGTTTGGCCACGGCGGCGGCAACGGCGCGTGGGTCATGGCGGACCCCGAGCGCGACATGGTCACGGCTTCCACGCGCCTGACCAACGGGAAAGATTACGAAGACTGGCGCGCGAAGCTGATGGACGCGACCCGTGCCGCGATCATCGACGGGAAATAAGGCGATTTAAACCAGCGCCGGCTCGCCACAGACCAGCGGGAAGACGCGGTTAGAGTCCGGCCGGACGTCCCGCGTCGCGCCGTCCATGTAGCAGACGCTGTAGGCGCGGCGCGGAATGTTGGTGCTGTTGCGCCCCGAACGGTGGAACAAAAGATTGTGCATCAGGAAGCTCTCGCCGGGCTCCAGTTCCAGGAAAACCCCGCTGCCTTCCGCGTTCATTTCGTCGAGCTTCTTCTGATCAACCACGTGCCCACGTGCGCTCATCAAACCCAGCTTGTGCGTGCCGGGCATGACTTCAACGCAGCCGTTGGCTTTCGTCGCAGGGTCGAGCGCGGTCCAAATCGTCACGAACGGGTCCTGGCTCAGGCCCCACTGGTTGCCCGCGTCCTGGTGATAGGGCAAATGCGTGCCCGCGCCGGCGGGTTTGTTCATGAACATGGTCCGGAAGACGCGGATGCTTGGCGCGATCAGTTGGCGGCAGGTCGAGACAAAGAATGGGTCGCAGGTATAGCTCCAAAAAAGCGGATCGACATCGAGGCGCTCGATTTTGCGGTATTTCAGCGTCGAGCCCTGCCATTTTGAATTGCCCCACTCCAGGTCGTCGTAGCTGCCGCTCTTCGAATCCAGCATGTAGGTGATTTCGGGATTTTGGATTTCGCCGAGCATGATCTGGTTGATCCGCTCCGCAAGTTTGGCATGCGTGCCGCTCGCGCCGACACGGCCCAACCGGACGAATCCGTTCTCGTTAAATTCTTTAAGCTGCGCGGCGCTGAGCATCTGGACAGTCTCCTGTGCGGGGTCGAAGATCGCTTGCTTCAATTGCATATAACGTACCCCATAAGACCAGGGCTCCGCTATCGCTGGGCGCGCCAGTTTTTGCGGAAAACGAACATGGGGGTGCATTTGAATGACAGACGCCTTTCTGCGCGTTGCTCCCCCGCCCTGTCCGCATAACATTTTCTCCAACCCACCCCAAGGAATTGCGCATGCACCGGACGCCCCGGCTGGAGCTGGTCAAAGGTCATCCGCGTCTTTGGATTTCGCCGTCGCAGTTGCCGGAATTCCGCCGGCAAGCTGGCGGGTATCGCAAGCGCTGGCGCGACGATCTGCTTAAAAAACTTGAGCCGAGCATCGCCTCGCCCGCAGCCGTTCGCGCGAAAGTCATGGCCTACCCGGATTACTTCGCGCTCGCGCTGGGCCAGGCCTGGCGCATCACGGGAGAGAAGCGTTATTCGCGGGCCGCGCGCTGGCTGTACGAAGGCTTCGGCGAATACGGGGTCTACAACGCGGCCGGCTACGATACCTGGGGCATTACCGCGGAAACCGGCGCGCTGCTTTACGATTGGTTCCACGATTACTGGACTTCGACGGGCGAGGCCGAACACGTCGCACAGCTCGTTGCGTTCGCGTCGCGCCGCGCGCTTGACGACCTGCTGCGCCTGTACATCGTCGACGATTGGCACAACTATTCGCTGGGCTTGCAGGCCGGCGTGACCGCTGGCGCGCTGGCGCTGGGCACCGATCATCCGCGCGTCGAAAATGGCGCGCTCCTGAAGACCCTGCATCAGCTCCATTTCACGGGCTATTCATACGATGGCTGGCGTTTGCAGGATGCCTACCGAGTGCCGCCAACGCGTATGTGTTTGGACGCAGCTTTGCGCTCTGGCGGCGGGATTGGGTTTGCCACGCACGCCGAAGCCAGCGGCGCGTATCACTCGGTCGATGCGTGGGATCTGGTCAAGATGGCGGAATACTGGACCTCCGCGCTGACGCCCAAGGCGCGCGGCGGCGACATTGTCTGGCCGGAATTCGCGCGCGCGGGCGAAGCCATGCTCGCGTTCCTGCGCCCCGATATGCAGAACATGGTTTGGGGCGACGCGACGCCGTATTCCGGCCCGCGGCATACGCGCATCGCCAACACGCTTTATCACCTGCAAGCGCGCACGCCCAATCCGACCTTCGCGGAATTTCTGAACGCCACCGGGCACAGCGCTGACGGCCCTTACCCGCTGCACGCGCTGTTGTGCGCGCAGCCCGGCGCGGCCGCCGAACCTGCGCCACGCGAATTCGACCGCTCGGTTTTTGAAGCATGGCCCACCGCGGCATTCCTCGATCCGGTCTCCGTGCTGCGTTCCGGCTGGGATGCCGACGCGACCTTTATCACCTTCCGCTGTGGGCGTCACGGCGGCTGGCACAACCACCTCGACCACAACAGCTTCACAATTTACCGCGGCGGCCCGCTGGCGCTCGATTCCGGCGGCATCGAATACACGAGCACCCACCGCCCTGAATACGCCATGCGCACGCTCGCCCACAACGCGATCCTGGTGCGCAACCCGCGCGAAAAACATTGGAACGGGCGCCTGGCCAAGCCCACGCAGAACGACGGCGGGCAGCGTTTGGTTACGCTCAGCCACATGCCGCCGAACCCGGACACCGGCGGTCCGCACGCGATCCTGACTGAAGAACGCCGCGCGAAGCTCGGCGATGAATTCGAAATGGGCCGCATGCTGGCTTTCGAGCCCGGCGAGCAATTCGACTACCTCGCCGGCGATGCGACCCGCGCCTACACCTACCCGTGGTCCGGGCTCGGCACCAATCCTTCGCGCCGTGTCGAAGAAGCCGTGCGGCAACTTGTGTTCTTGAAGCCCGATCTTGTGGTGGTCTTTGACCGCATCGAAGCCACGCGCCCTGAATTCGAAAAGACCTGGCTGCTGCACACGCAAGGCGACCCGGTTGCGTTTGCGGGCGCCAAGCGTCTCAAGCCCAAGCCCGGCGTGCGTGCGTTGCCCTCGAATGCATGCGTCGAGGCCGAATGCGAACGTGGCCGCTTGACCGCGTGGCCGCTCTGGCCCAAAGCGCGCACGGTTCGCGCCATCGGCGGTAAGGGCTACGAATGCTTTGTCGAACACGCCGTCGAACCCGGGGCGAAGCGCGGCTTCAACTACCCCGCCCCCGCCAACCAGGAGGAAACCGGCCGCTGGCGCATCGAAGTGCAGCCGAAAAAGGCCGCGCGCCGCGACTGCTTCCTGACGGTGTTGCACGCGGGCCTCAAACGCCACACGCCCGCGCGCAAGCAGTACACGTTTGAAGTCCGCGAAACCGAAGCGCTGCTCGAAGTCCACATTTACCAGGCCAAGCGCGCGCAGCCGCTGGCGGTGTTGGGCTTCCGCACGCAGGGCGCGGTGCGTTTGGAATACCGCCTCGCGCAGGGAGACGGCGTCTTCGAAGCCCCGCCGCCGGAGCGCGTGCCGAAGGCGAAGGGCTAGCCAATCTCAATCATGCGGTCCAGGGCCAGGCGCGCCTTCGCGCGGATCGCTTCCGGCACTTCGATGATTTCGCGGTCGTGCTTCAGCGATTCCAGCGTCTCTTCCAGCGTGATCTCGCCCATGTGCGGACAGCGGATGCTGCAAATCCGCAGAATCTCGCGATCCGGATTCTGCGAGGTGATGTTGTCGGCCATGCTGCACTCGGTCAGCAGCAACAGCCGCCCGGATTTGCGTTCGTCGATGTACTTCAACATCTGCGTGGTGCTGCCCGCGTAGTCCGAAGCCTTCACCACTTCCGGCGAACACTCGGGGTGCGAAAGCACCAAGACGTCGGGGAACTGTTTGCGCGCGTTCAGAATGTCGTCAACGGTGAAGCGCTCGTGAACTTCGCAGCGCCCCTTCCAACCCACCATCAGGGGTTTGGTGCCGCTGCCCATCTCCGCTTTCGCATTCTTTGCGTACGGATTGGGGAAGACGATATCCATGCCCACTTCGCGCGCGATGTTTCCGCTCAAGTATTCGTCGGGCAGGAAGAGAATCGTTTTGTGCCCGGCTTTGAGCAGGTGCCGCACAACTTCGTGCGCATTGCCGGACGTGCAGCAGTAGTCGCTGGCCGCCTTTACATCGGCGTAGCAGTTCACGTAGGTCACCACCGGCGCGCCGGGGTAAAGCGCGCGCAGGGCGTGGACGTCGGCCGCGGTGATGCTCGCGGCCAGCGAACAGCCGCCCTTCTTGGTCGGCAGCAGCACGGTGCGCGTGGGGTTGAGAATCTTGGCCGTCTCGGCCATGAAGCGCACGCCGCAGAAGACGATGCGCTCGGCCTGCGCCTTCGCCGAAACGCGGCTCAGGTAGAGCGAGTCGCCGGTGAAGTCGGGCACCGAATGAAAGAGTGCGGGCTCCATGTAATTGTGGCCCAGGATCACCGCGTGCTTCTCTTTCTTGATGCGGTTGATCTCGGCCGCGACTTCGGCCTTCAGGCGCAGCTCGAAATCGGGTACCACATGCGCGAGGCGCTTCTTCAGGTGCTCGTAAAGCCCCGCCACATCCGCTGGGTATTCGATGACCGCCGTCGTCATGATCTGTTCTCCGCTCCTGCGTCTGGCCCTATGTTACGCGCAAGGGCGCGTCCCTTTCAAGCGCGCGCGCAACGGGTGGTTGAGCGTACTCAATCCGGCGCCTATAAGAGGAAGGCGTTGCACGGAGCCGCAGCCTTGATTCACCCTTGCCGCGCCGCGCGCGCCGAGGTAATCCCTACGCCACGCCCTTAAATGAGGAAGGATCGCACATGCCCGAGCACCTCACACCCAAAGAAGCCCACGCCAAAATCAAGGCCGAGCCCGCCACGGTCTACGTCGACGTGCGCTCGGTCGAAGAATTCGAAGCCGGCCACGCGCAGGGCGCGTGGAACATTCCGCTCAATCTGTACGATGCGGCCAGCGGGCGCATGGTCCCCAATCCGGATTTTGTGAAGGTCGTTCAGGCGCACTTCAAGCCCGATGCGCCGCTGGTGCTGGGCTGCAAAGGCGGCGGGCGTTCGATGACCGCGTGCGGCGTGCTGGGCCAGCTTGGGTACCAGAAACTTTACAATCTGGCGGGCGGCTATTCCGGCAAGGGCGACCAGGCGCCGGGCTGGGAACAGTCGGGCCTGCCGGTGAGCACGGACAACGCCGGACCGCAGTCCTACGCGCAGCTCAAAGCCAAGGCTTAAGAGGTGAGCAGTAACTCGATCCCGTAATTCGGCGCGGCGCCGAGCACCTTCGGCACATCGACCGCCTGATTGAGCGGCAAGGGCGGCGCTTCCGGACTGGCCAGCGGCGTGCCGATGGCCGCGAAAAAGTTCTCCAGCCCCGCCGGCAGCACCTGGATCAGCACGCGGCACGGCGCCTTGCTCTCATTCACGAAGTAGTGCGGCACATCGCGTGGCGAGTAGAGGTGTTCGCCTTCCTTCAGCACCACGCGCGCCCGGCCGATCCCGACATAGAAGCACAGTTCGCCGGAGAGTCCCCAGAAGACCTCGTCTTCGCGGCGGTGAATGTGCGGCGGCGCGCCGTTGCCGGGCAGGATCAGGCAGTCAAAGAGCGCGTAGGCGCCGCCGGTCTCCGCGCCGGTGACCTTGAAGATGTAGCGGTCGCCGAGCACCGAGTAGGCCTTGCCTTGGGTGGCGGTGACGTGCAGCGGTGTGCCGGGCATGAGGGTCTCCTAATGCCAATTGAGAATTCACATTTGACCAAAAGATCAATGACCAGCTATTAATCCTGCTAGCGGTCTTGATTCTCCGCCGAGGTGAATCATGGCGTGACAATTAGCACAAACTACAGCCAAGTCATCTAAACTCATTCTGGTCGGCTCGTTCAGAGATCCTAAAGGCTTGAGGTGATGAACCTGCGCGTAACCGTGCCCAATGGGTCCGTACTTGAGTTCGAAGTCGAATCCGCAACCTGGCACTTCACATCGCAGGGAACCTCTAACCAATGCGGACTGAACCTTTGCGTTACGCAGCGAACGCTCCCGAGAACGATGTCTGATGAGGCGCGTTTGTATGATGCCTTCAAGAACTGATATTTCTTGATCTGCATGTCCAATTTGGTGCTCACTGCGAATGTGCTGTGACCAAAGCATCTCCAGTTGAGCAGCGGCTAGATCGGGAATTGATGTGCCTGATGCTTGTGGTGCCCAATGTACGTCCCTAACGGGGCCTTCCGTGAACCCCCGGGGATCCAGGAGCGTTTCTCTATTCGGGTCTAAGACTGCATCATAGGCGAATTTTATAAAGTAGGCTTTATCTCCTTGCCGACTCCGCGTTTCATCCCAGTGCGACCCTTCATATGGTTCCGAGCAGGTCCATCCGGAAGCCATAATCCCTTTTGGTTCAAGACCTTGTTTTAACAAAAAGACGCGGGAACCTAACGGTAATCTTTTTGTCTTGCCCGAGCTCCATTGATCTTCAATTGTACCGCCTCTGCGTACGCGAGAGATAGTTTGACCCAAATCGTGCCAACTCCAATTAGCCGGATTCCAATTGAGTATGTATGCGGGCACAGAATTATCTCCCATTCAGCGCGAAATAAACCAAGCTAAAACCTAGGAGAATAACGTAAAACATTCAAGGTCGATCGGAAACCAAGAGTTCTCTAGAACGGAAGCAGTCCTGCCGTTTTGGTTCTTGCCGTTCTCAGCGCGTTCCGCGATCTGCGGTGGATTTGCTGTTCGGGGCCGTCTCTTCCAGGAGCCAAGAGCTACGAGCCGCGAGCCATTCAGTTCTCTCTGCGCTCTCGGCGGACGCTGCGGTTGAAATCTTTCCGTTATTTGCCGCCCGCCACCTGCTCCACGCTGTACTTCGTGATCTGCAGGTTGACCTGCAGCTCCAGGTGCGCATCGGCCATGCCCGTGACCTGGGCGAACTCAAGCGCCAGCACCGCGCCCCACAGCAGCCCCGGCGAGCGCTCCCCGGCGTCTTCGAACGAGTGAATGTAGAGATTGCGGTAGCGCACCGAAATCGCGCGCGTGCAGTCGAGCAGCGCTTCGCCCGTCGCCAGCGCCTTGGGCGCTTCGCGCTCGCGCCAGAACTGCACCCACGGCCGCCCCGTGTATTGGGAGCCGCAGTGCAGATAGAGGTCGAGGCGTTCGCGCGCCGGGTCGGCATCCGAGGCGCCGTCCGGAGGCGTGGTGTCGTTGAGGATCTTGAGGCGCGCTTCCAGGGCAGGCAGGAGCGGCGCCGCGCGCGCCCCCAGGCGTGTCGCCAGCCACAGCGCCGTGGTCTGGTGCAGCGGCGCGGAATGGGTGAGCATGTCGCGCACGAACGGCAGCGCGGCCTCGTCCGCGGACTCGAACGCGGCCAAGGCGGCCAGCCACGTCTCGGAGTCGGCGGAGTCGAGGTCGTGCCGCCATTCGCTAAGCGGGCGGCCCAGGCGCATGGGCCCCTGGAGAATTTCATTCAGCCGCGCGAAGGTCTCCGGGTGCGCGAACGCATCGGTCTCGCGGCGCGCGGCCTCCAGGCGGGCTTGCAGGGTGGCGGCATGCCAGGCCAGCCGGCGCGTGGCCTGCTCGCGAACGTCGAAGCGGGTGTCGTCGAGCTGCGCCAGCAATCCAGCGAATTCGGACTCGTTGGGCAGGCTGGTAAAGGTGTCGGAGACGTGTGCGGGGGCATCGGCGGTGAAGTTGATGGGCACGCCTTCGGCACGCGCGGAGAGCGGAGCGCAAACTCCGGCCAGCGCCAGACTCAAGCAGCAGATCCCAGGTGACCAACGGGCGGGGTTCATGTGCATCTCCGGCCCCCTTTATTCAAAGTACCACACAAAGTTCTCACAAAGCAAAAACCATGCGCTAAAAATTATTTGGGCCTCTCAAAACGTCGATTAAGCTGGTGGGTGTTGTTGAGGCAGTCTAAATAGAAGGAAGAAAGCGCACCTGTGTCCGAACCGTTCCGCCTAAAAGCACCCTACGCCCCGGCTGGTGACCAGCCCCAGGCCATCGAAGCCCTCTGCAAGGGCCTCGATGCCGGCAAGCGCCACCAGGTCCTGCTCGGCGTCACGGGTAGCGGCAAGACCTTCACGATGGCGAATGTCATCGAACGTGTGCAAAAACCGACCTTGATCCTGTCGCACAACAAGACTCTGGCCGCGCAGCTTTACAGCGAGTTCAAGCAGTTCTTTCCCGACAATGCGGTGCACTACTTCGTCTCCTACTACGATTACTTCCAGCCCGAGTCCTACCTGCCCGCGCGCGACATCTACATCGAGAAGGACGCCGCGATCAATGAGGACCTTGACCGGCTGCGCCTCGCCGCGACGACCGCGCTGATGTCGCGGAAGGACGTGCTGATCGTGGCCTCGGTCTCCTGCATCTACGGCCTCGGTTCGCCCGATCTTTACACGGAGCAGGCGATTCTGGTCAAAAAGGGCGAACCCCTCGAGCGCTCCGAGTTCTTCCGCCGCCTGACCGAGGTCCAATACAAGCGCGCCGAGCTCGATTTCGTCCGCGGCACCTTCCGCGTGCGCGGCGAAGCCCTCGAAGTCTTCCCGGCCTACGACGAGACTGCGCTGCGCATCGAACTCGACTTCGAGACCGTCACCGCGATCCAGACCGTCAACCCACTTACCGGCGAAATCCTGTCGCAGCACGAGCAGGCCGCGATCTTCCCCGCCAAGCACTACGTCCTGCCCGAAGAGAACCTGGCCGGCGCACTCGAGACCATCCGCGCCGAACTCGCCGCGCGCCTCGAAGAGCTGCGCGGGCAGGGCAAGCTGCTCGAAGCCCAGCGCCTCGAGATGCGCACGCGTTACGATCTCGAAATGCTCGAGGAAGTCGGCTACTGCAAGGGCATCGAGAACTACTCCCGGCATCTTGACGGCCGCGCCCCGGGCACGCGCCCCTTCAACCTGCTCGACTTCTTCCCCAAGGACGGCTACCTGCTCTTCGTCGACGAGTCCCACGTCTCTCTGCCGCAGGTCCGGGGGATGTACAACGGCGACTACAGCCGCAAGCGCACCCTGGTCGAGCACGGCTTCCGTCTGCCCAGCGCCCTCGACAACCGCCCCATGACTTTCGACGAGTTCGAGCGCGTCATGCCGCCCGCGCTCTACGTCTCCGCAACCCCCGGGCCCTACGAGTACGGGCGCTGCCGCGACGAAGGCGGCCGCGTCGTCGAACAGCTCATCCGACCCACGGGTCTCGTCGACCCGCCCATCGAGATCCGCCCCACGCAGGGCCAGGTCGCCGACCTGCTCAAGGAATGCCAGGCCCGCGCCAAGGCCGGCGAGCGCGTGCTCATCACCACCCTGACCAAGCGCCTGGCCGAGGACCTCTCCACGTACCTGCGCGAGCACGACCTCAACTGCCGCTACCTGCACTCCGAGATCGACGCCATCGAACGCGTTCAGATCCTCAAGAGCCTGCGCCAGGGCGGCTTCGATGTGCTCGTGGGCGTGAACCTGCTGCGCGAAGGCCTCGACCTGCCCGAAGTCTCCCTCGTCGCGGTCCTCGACGCCGACAAGGAAGGCTTCCTGCGCAGCCAGTCTTCGCTGATCCAGACCATCGGCCGCGCCGCACGCAACGTCCACGGGCAGGTCTACCTTTACGCCGACAAACAGACCGACGCGATGAAAGCGACCATCGAAGAGTGCCGCCGCCGCCGCATCAAGCAGCTCGCCTACAACGAAGCCCACGGCATTACGCCCACGACCGTCTACCGCGAGATCACCCCGGGCATCGAGGAGATCGTCGCCAGCCGCGCCGCCGAAGAGGCCGCCACGGGCTACGGTTCCGAAACCCTCGACAAGCTCGAGACGCTCAAGGGCCTCGAAGCCGAGATGGAACGCCTGGCCGAGGAACTGCGCTTCGAAGAAGCCGCCGAGCTGCGCGACAAGATCCTCACGCTGCAGGGCCAAAAAGTGGAGCGCGGCATCGGCGGCTTGAAGCGCAAGCGCGGCCGGCGCTCGCCCCGCGCCAACCTGCCCAACGCCGAGCGCGGCATGGAAGCCCAGGTCCCCGGCGACGCCGAGAGCGCCGGGCCCGGCCGCCGCTGGCGCCGCCGCAAGTCATAGCCGCCCTGCATGCCCCGCACCCTCAGTGCCAAGGCTAGGCCCAAGCTCAAGCCCGCCCGCGCGCCTCGCGTTGCCCCAGCCCCGCGTACAGGGAAGGCTTCCAAGCCCTCCGCAGCCTCACCTGCCGCCGCGCCGATTCTCGGCACGCTGCCCGCGCTCGCCCCGGCGCAGATCCGCAAGCTGCTTCTCACCTGGTACCGCGCGCAGCGCCGCGACCTGCCTTGGCGCCGGACCCCCACGCTCTACCCGGTCATGCTCTCCGAATACATGCTTCAGCAGACCCGCGTTGACCAGGCCCTGCCCTACTACGCGCGCTTTCTGGACGCCTTCCCTACCCTCCCCGACCTTGCCGCCGCGCCGCTTGACCGCGTCCTGAAGCTTTGGGAGGGCCTGGGCTATTACGCCCGCGCGCGCAACCTGCACAAAGCTGCCCAGCACCTCGTCACCAAGCAGCTGCCCGCCGCCGCGGACCTTGACGACTGCCCCGGCATCGGGCCCTACATGCGCGCGGCCATCGGCAGCATCGTCTTCAACGAAGCCCTCCCCGTGATCGACGGCAACGTCAATCGCGTCCTCGCGCGCGTACTGGCTCTGGATGTCCCCCCGCAGGACAAACCCGCGCGGGCGCGCCTGCTGGAAGTCCTCTACACCTGGATCGATGCGGACGCGCCCGGGGACTTCAACCAGGCCGTCATGGAGTTGGGCGCGCTGGTCTGTGCGCCGCGTTCGCCGAGCTGCCTGCTCTGCCCGCTGGCGGAGGCTTGCGCCGCCCGCAAAGCCGGTCGCCCCGAAAGCTACCCGCTGCGCCTGCCCA
>Ga0265314_10002889_pt1 | contig 17057 bp, 17 predicted proteins | sample 4126metaG_FD_203106 | JGI IMG/M metagenome (GOLD analysis project Ga0265314, IMG submission 203106) | Rhizosphere microbial communities from Carex aquatilis grown in University of Washington, Seatle, WA, United States - 4-1-26 metaG | ecosystem: Host-associated > Plants > Roots > Rhizosphere >... | reverse complement strand
ATCCAGCTTCCCCAGTTCTCCAGAGCGATCTCTCGCTCCGTGCCAAGGAGAAACGGCCGGGTAATCACATCTCTTCAATGCCTTGCCCAGCCCAACCCACGTCGTAGGCCTGAGCAGCATAATCCCAACGGAACAAGCCCGCCTTGTGCGGGGTCAGTACATTTGGTGGATCGGCAGGCTGGGCAAACAGTTCCTTGAACTGAAATCCGCGATACTCCTGAAGAAAACCCTCCATGAAGGTAGCATCAGAAGCACGGCTGGCCGGATTAATCCGGAGATGACAAAACCACGCTGCCAGGTTCAGGCCAAGCCTGGAATTGGCCAGCCGGATTTGCTTCGCCGGAAGAATCGCGTCCGTGCCGGTATCTGTCCTCCTGACCAGCTCCGGACCCAGCCAAAAACCCGGCGCGGTTTTGGCTTCCGCAACAAATTCATCACTAACGAATGCAGTCACTGCCAAACCACAAATATCACCGGGTTGATCGAGATCCTCCACTACCACGCCTTTAATGCAATGGCGCTGGAGCAAAGCGAGCCAGATAGAATGCAGCTGGGGAAGGTGTTGTCCGTAGCGTCGACGTTCCAAAGGCTGCCGTGCCACGAAATCCGCCGCCTGCGTCACGTCGCCAGGCCCCAGGGCGCGCCAAGACGGTCGCATTGAGTACATCATTATAACGCGTCACTTTCAACCGTCAGGGTCAGGCGCTCCTGTCCAGCCCTGCTTAGCTAGCGGCCGACGTTCCCGATGGTGCCCAGCTTGCGCAGGAGCGTGAATTTCGGGTGGGTATGCGGGCTTTCCGGAAGACCACAGATATTCCGGGCCAGGACGTCGCAGGCCTTGCCGAATGAGCTGCTGGGAGAAGCCAGACGCGTTTCCAGAATCGCGTTCCGGATTTCTTTGTACTCGTTGGGAAGGGTCGCGAACACCTTTCCGTCCACTGCCTTCTCGATGGTTTCCACCTTGAGTTGACCGCGCTCCCAGCGGTTGACCAGAACCTTTACGTTCTCCAGGGGAATTTCGCAGCTTTCGAGCTCGATCCGGCGCATCTTCGCCAGCCTTACGGAAGGCAACTCGGGCTGGCACACGACGAAGACCGCCCGCGCGTTGCGGACGAACTCGGCAGTCGCCTGGTTGATCACTTCGGGCAAATCCACCACGATGTAGTCGTACTGCTTTTGGACAAATAGCAGCAACTGGTAATAGTCGGCCCACGATGGCAGACGGCCGCGGCGGTTTGGGTTCGAGAGCAGCAGGTCCAGTCCCTTGAGCTGCGCCGTGACCTGCCGCCATTCCAGCGGACTTAGGAATTCTCCCTGATGCTGCAGAGCCTCGGGGAGCCCCTTGCTGGTTTCGAGGTCCAGCATGATGGAGAGAGGGCCGGAGCGTTGGTCGCACTCGATCAGCAGAACCTTCTTGCCCGAGCCGGCAATCGCGGCGGCTACGTGGAGGGCGACGGTGGAGCAGCCTCCTCCGGCTTTGGACGGCACGAACGCCAGGATATTCTGGTGGGATATCGGATACCGCCGGTGTATGGCTTCATATGCCGCGGCTTCAATATCCCCGGGCGAAAAGGGCTCGGCGAGTAAGTCCAGGATGCCGGCTTCCTCGAATGCGAGCTGCTCGGTTCGATCCCAGCGCGGGCGGAACCCGATGATCACGGTGCGGGGAAGGTTGTGATAGATCTCCTTGGCGATGCCGGCGGCTTCGATCCAATCGCCCAGATCCAGAAGAACTATCGCCGGATTCTGGACGGTGAGTGACCGAACGACTTCCTTGGCGTGGGGAACCGGTGTGAGCTTGTAACAGGGCTGAAACGCCCCCGATTCCATGGTCAGCATCTCGATGGCATCGGCCGCAACGGGGTTGGGGGTCACTACGGCGAGCCGAAGCATGAGTCTTTAATCGTCATTCTACCCGTTTGTCGTAAGCCATGGAACTTCTAGTACCTAAAACGCTTCTTCCCGCTGCGGGTCGCCGCGCATGTGGTAGCCGTGCCGTTCCCGGAAACCAGCCTTGTCGTCCGCCCGGAACTCGATTCCTGCCAACCACTTGGCGCTCTTCCAGGCGGGCCGCGAGGCATCGAGCGGTGGGCGAGGTCGATGGAGGGCTCCGAACATATGGGGAATATCCGGTCCTATGTCCAGTGTATTCCCAGGGTGAGAATTCCGAGGGCTTTCCCAGACTTAACTTATGTGCGGATTGGAGCTTGGTGGCTCGTGGCGTTGGCAAGTCTGGCGGCGGGCCAGGCCAGTGTGGAATATGTGGGAGGAACCGAGCCGCAACTGGAAGCGGGAACGCACGGGTCGATCGCGCTGTCGGACGACCGTTATCTGGCGGTGTATGCGGGAAAGATGCAAATGCGGGTGGCGTATGACCGCATAAACCTGGTCGAATACGGCCAGCAGGTCGACCGGCGGTTGGCCCTGGCGCTGGTGATTTCGCCGGTTTTCCTGCTGAGTAAATCGCGCAAGCATTTCCTCACGATCGGCTACAGCGGTGAGGAAGGTAAGCAGCAGGCGATGGTGTTTCGCGTGGACAAGAACAGCATTCGATCCACGCTGGCTGCGCTGGAGGCGCGCACCGGACTGAGGATTCAGTATCAGGATGAACAGGCGCGAAAAGCGAGGAATCAATGAAGACGATACTGCTATTCGTGTTGCTGTGCGGAAGTGCCGGTGCGCAGGACGATTTGTCGAAGCAGCTGTTGAGCATCAAGCGGATTTATGTCGACCGGCTGACGGGCGGGGAAACCGCGGCGCAGATGCGCGACCTGATCATCGCCAGTCTTCATGGCGCGAAGCTCTACGTTATGACCGAGAATCAGGAGCGCGCCGACGCGATTCTGCGCGGGGCTGCCGAGGATCTGATCTACACCGACCAGTTCTCATCGTCGGACAGCGTGGATCTGCGCAGCGGCGTGAGTTCGGGTTCGCGCGCCAGCCGGACTTACGGCAGCACCAGCGGCTCGCGGTCCGCCTCGATCAATGTGGGCGTGGGCGACAAAGACTCCACCGACATTCATGAGCGCAAACACGAGGCGCTGGCGACGGTCCGGTTAGTGAACAAGGACGGCGACGTGATCTGGTCGACAACGCAGGAAAGCGATGGAGCGAAGTTTCGGGGGGCGAGCGCGGATGTGGCGGATAAAATCGCTCGGCAATTGACGGCGGATGTCGAGAGGGTGCGGCGCGGAGGCGAGCGATAATCAGAGGGTGGCTGATGCTACTAAGAATGCTCGGGAGCTCGCGTCTAAGAAGCGCCGCAGTCGCGCAGGACTGAAAGAACGACTGCTCGCGATTGGTAAACGCTGTGCGCCGCACGTCAGGAAACCTATCTCCTCTGGCGATCACGCGACAGTTCTCTACGACGGTCGCGGCTTGCCTAGCTGACCGCTCGATGACTCTCGCGGCTCGGAACAGCTTACAGAGCCGCGACAGTAATGGAGCGGTGCTAGGAAAGGTTGGCGTGACGCTCAAACGCTGAGCGGGTGCTGAAGCACCCGTCGCAGACTGAAGTCCGCTCCACCAGGCTTAGGAACTCGAGTGGCGTCTGAGAATCTGGGGCAGGTTCTGCGAAAACGCCGAGCGTGGCATCACCATATCGCAGCCGGCTTCCTGCGCTTGCAGTTTTAGCTCGCCTTGGACGTGCGAAAGATACCCGATCAGGTTGATCCGCTTGGTTTGCTCGTCCGCCTTCAACGTTCGGATGAGGTTAAGCGGATCGATACCCTGGAAATTTATATCCATGATGATCAGCGCCGGTTGGAGCTTGGCCTGCTCCAAGGCATCGTGTTCGCTCTTCACGAACGTGATGGGTAGCCCCGCCCGTTTCGCCGCTTCATTGATTTTGACGGTGAAGAATAAGTCTTCGAGTACGGCCAGGACCTTCTTGGATTCCATTGAGGCGGGTAACCCGATGTTACCATGCAGAAATGACGGAGGTCCGGAATCCTTTTGCGGATCCGCTGCGTTTTGAGCGCCGCGTACCTGAATGCGCCATCGTAATCTTCGGAGCTGCGGGCGATCTGGCCAAGCGCAAACTCTTGCCCGCGCTCTATCGGCTGGCTTACGATCGGCGACTGCCGGCGTCGTTCGCGATTGTCGGCAACTCGCGCACTCCCATGAGCGATGAAGATTATCGCTCGCGCATGCTCGAAGCCGTAAAGCAGTTCAGCGAGGACGGCGCCTTCGATGAAGAGTTGTGGAAGCGGTTCGCTGCCAATCTTCATTACGTCGCGGGCGACGTGAAGGATCCGCAGCTCTACGTTGCATTGCGGGAAAAGCTGAACACGATTGGGCAGGCCAACGTTCTGTTCTATCTCTCTACGCAGCCGAGTTATTACGAGGTCATCGTGGACGGGATCGGCCATTCCCATCTGTCGGCGGCGCCCGAGGGCGCGTGGCGGCGACTGATCGTCGAAAAACCTTTCGGCCACGACCTGGGAAGCGCGAAAGAACTCAATTCCCGCATCCACGCGGTCTTTCGCGAGGAAGATACGTATCGCATCGATCACTACCTGGGAAAGGAAACCGTCCAGAACATCCTGGCGTTGCGCTTCGGGAACGGAATTTTCGAGCCGCTGTGGAACCGGCGCTACATCAACCACGTGCAGATCACGGCGGCGGAGTCGATCGGCGTCGAGGGACGGGGCGGCTACTATCAGGAAGCCGGGGCGCTGCGCGACATGATCCAGAATCACCTGCTACAGGTGATGGCGACAGTCGCGATGGAGCCGTCGGCGGTCTTCGAGCCCAATGCGGTCCGCGATGAGCGCGCCAAGCTTCTGCGATCGATCAAGATCATGCGGCCGGACGAAGTCGATCAGTATGCGGTCGCTGGGCAGTATAAAGGTTTTCGGCAGGAGCCGGGCGTGAATCCGGATGCTCAGACGGATACGTACGCGGCGGGGACTTTCTTCGTCGACAATTGGCGCTGGGCGGGCGTGCCGTTTTTCATCCGCAGCGGCAAGAAACTTCCCAAGCGAGTTACTGACATCGCCATCCAGTTCAACCAGGCCCCCCTCGCGCTGTTTGGCAATGCGCCCGGGTCGGGCGATGGGGAGCAGAAAGCGCGACCCAATCTGCTGATCCTCCGTATCCAACCCGAGGAGGGTATTTCGCTGCTATTTTTATCCAAAGAGCCGGGTAGCGGGATGCGGCTTCGGCCGGTATCGATGGACTTCAACTACGGCACGAGCTTCGGTGAACGATCCCCTTCTGCTTATGAGACTTTGCTGGTGGACGCGATGGTCGGAGATCCGACGCTTTATACCCGCCAGGACATGGTGGAGGCGAGCTGGACGGTGATCCAGCCCATTCTTGAGAACTGGAACAACCGGCGGTTCGATTTCCCGAATTACGAGTCCGGCACATGGGGTCCGGCGGAGGCCGACGCCATGATCGCCAAGCTGGGACGGACCTGGCGCAATAGCTGAAACATGAGCACAACTGCCGTTCAACCCGAACGAATCCTGAAGGACCTGCAGCAGTTGTGGGCCCAGATGGCGGTGGATCAGGCCGATGCGGGAGGCGTGCTGCGCGCTTGCGCGATGACCCTGGTGGTGGTCGCTGAGAATGCGGCCGACGCAGAGCATGTGCGCCAGACGGTGGGCGTGCTGATGCACAATCATCCGAGCCGCGCGGTGATTCTTCGACCCAGTGGAGATGGGGGCAGTGGCGCCGAGCTGGACGCCCGGATATTCGCGGAGTGCTGGAAGCCGTTCGGCAAGACCCAGCAGATTTGCTCGGAGGGGATCGAGGTTACGGCCGGACGAAGCGGGTTTGCCGAAGTCGCGAAGTTTCTGGTCCCGCTGAGGGTCGCCGATCTGCCTGTAGTGCTGTGGTGCCGCGGGACACATGTATTTGCATCGGGCGCTGAGCCGGGACCATTGCAGCCGCTGTTCCCGCTGGCTGACAAAATCATCTTCGATTCTTCCGAGGTTGTGGATGCGGATAGCGCGCTGCAATTTCTGCGCCGGCTCCGGGGACGCGGCAGGCGTGTGGCTGACTTGCACTGGACTCGTCTGACTGGCTGGCGCGAGGTTCTGGCACACCTGTTCGACGATCGGGCGCTTCAGCCGAGCGAAGTCACAGGCGCGCAGGTGACGTTTGGCGGATCGTCCGTAACCACGTGTGCCCACTACTTCGCGGCTTGGATCCGGACGGCGCTGCCCGCCGTGCGTGTTTCTATTGGGTCCGGCGACGGTCCGCGGGGACTGCATTCGGTGAAGCTCTTCACTGCCGCCGACAGTCTAACGATCACGCTCGGGAGCGATCACTGCGTCGAGGTTTCCGGATGCGGCCGCCATTACCGGTCGATGCTGCCATCCTCCTCGGAAGAGGCGCTGATGCAGGAGGAACTGGGGATCCTCGGGCCGGACCCGGTTTATGAGCGCGTTCTGACGGCGTGAATGGTCTTATGCTGAACGTGTTGCGATATCCCCATGCGGTCGCGGCAGCGGAAGCGTGCGGACGGAACATTCTGGACCTGCTGGCGGGCGCGACCTTCACAGGGCGGCCGGCGACTCTGGCGATTTCCGGCGGGACATCGCCCAGGCCGATGTTCGAACTGTTTGCGAAAAGCGGTTTCGCTTGGGAGCATGTGCAGATCTTCTGGGTGGACGAACGCTGCGTCCCGCCTTCGGATGCTCAGAGCAATTTCCGGATGGCGAACGAAACCTGGCTGACTCCCGCGAAGGTTCCCTCCGCCAACATTCATCGCGTGCCCACAGAACTGGAGCCGCACGAAGCCGCCCGTAGGTATGCCGAGGATGTGCGAATGTTCCTGCCGTTTGACCTGCCATTTGATGTGATCCATCGCGGCATGGGACCCGACGGCCACACCGCCAGTCTGTTTCCGGGCGAGCCCTTGATTGCGGATCATGAGGGCATCGCCGCGGCCGTTTGGGTGGAGAAGATGCATCAATGGCGGGTGACGCTTCTGCCGGGGGTGCTCGAAGCGGCGCGCAACACCGTGGTTTTGGCAACGGGCGCGGATAAAGCGGATGCGCTGGAGGCCGTTTTGCACGGGCCGTACGATCCCATGAAGTGGCCGGCCCAGATTGGTGCGCGGGACGCAAATGTAACGTGGTTTACGGATCTGCCGAAGGAACAGGTATGAGGACCATTTGGCTGCTTCCGCTGCTGGTGGTTCTCCAGTTCGTTCTTCCGTTTTCCCGGACATCCGAGCATCCGGCGCCCGATCCTGCCATCACGCACCTGGTCTTGGGAGGTGACGTGATGCTTTCGCGGCATGTGGCTCGCGTCGCCCGCGAGAAGCGCGATCCGGCATTTCCCTTGCGCGATCTTGCTCCGGTGCTTCAGGCGGCCGATATTGCGTTCGTGAATCTTGAATCGCCGTTCTCAGATCGCGGGGCGGTGGTGCAGCACGGCATGATTTTCAAAGCCGAGCCGGAGATGATCGCGGCTTTGGAACTGGCGGGCGTGGACGTCGTCTCAACGGCGAACAATCATGCGCGCGATCAGGGATCGCACGGCGTGGAGTTCACCCTGGACTGGTTGCATCGCCACCAGATCGCAGTTGCCGGAACGGGAAGCTCGGCGGAGGCGGCGCATGCGGGTGTTGTGATCGAGCGTAACGGAATCAGATTCGGATTCCTGGCGTACACCTACGACCAGTCCAACGGCAATCACTCGGATACGGACGACCGGGTAGCGGTCATGGATGTTGTCCGCATGCGTCAGGATGTCGCGCAGCTGGCATCCAGCGGAGCCGCGCGCGCCGACGTGATTATCGTTTCCATGCACGCCGGCATCGAGTACTCGCCGAAATCGAATGCGCAACAAGTGGCGTTCGCGCGGGCGGCGATCGATGCGGGCGCGAGTGTGGTGGTGGGGCATCATCCGCACGTCACCCAGCCGTGGGAGCGGTACGGCCAAGGTGTGATCTTCTATTCGCTCGGGAACCTGGTGTTCGACCAGTTCCAGCGCGTCGAAACGCAGCGCGGCGCATTGGCGGACATTGTGTTCGAAGGGCCGCGGCTGGCGCGGGCCAGCCTGCTCCCGGTGGAAATTGTCGGAACAGCCCCGCGGCTGGCTCGCACTATCCCGCCCTCTGGCGCCGGCGAAGCAATGGCAAAGTAATTAATCCGAGCCCGACCAGCAGCATAGTGCGCGGCTCCGGCACCGGATCTGAAGCCGCTCCGTACGCTTCGAAGTTCGTGAATTCGATCTTCGGACCGCTGTTAAGGGGACGGATGTACAGCGGTGCGGTGATGGGCGTGGTGCTGACGACGCCGAAGAATATCGTGGCTGGAGCGGTTTCCGCAACATTGTTGTTGCAGCCACCCGTCGTCACGTCGATACACCAGTTTCCTAAACCTGAAGTCGTCGTAATGTGGATGCCGAAGGCATAGACGCCGGCGGCGGGGAAATTGATCTCCGTTACGTCGTTGGGAAATGCCGCAGTGAGGTCGCCGGAGCTCACGGTAAAGGTTTCCGGCGTGAGGGCGCTGAAGTCGTTGAATCCCAGAAAATCGATGCCGGTACCGCTGGCGTTCAGGAGGCCGGTGGAACCGGGAGAGCCTGAAAACGTCAGGGCCGGATCCAGCAACGTCAAACCCGCGACCGCAGTGTTGAAGGCGGTTTCACCGGACGAGCCCGTGTAGTAAGTGGTGGTCGCCTCGGCGGGCACCACCAGCAAGATCGCGATCGCCAAAAGGGGAACAAGAGTTCTCAAACTAAACATGCCACGGCCTCCTCAAGCAGACGCTTTGCAGCGGCGTGTGCTTGTTCCAATCCGAGAATTTTTAACTCGATACTTGGTAGGAGTAAGGCAGGGTTTGTCTCCGGTGGTAAGTTATCGGGAGAGTCTGTAGTCCTTGGTCACGAGGGTGTAGTCCACTAGAAAGGCGGGGACAGCCAGCCTGTTTCCGCGCAGGTCTTTGGTTGACAAGCGACTCAGAGGAGTCGCGGAAACAGGTAGGCAGTCCCCTTGTACTCCTTGTTACGGTTTCGGTGCGGGAGGAGGCAGGTCGCGGGCGGGACACACCGACTGGAAGTTCACCTTGCGATGGGAGCCATCGCAGAACGGCTTGTTTTCGGAGTGGCCGCAGCGGCACAGGCCGATGGCGGTGCGGCCGCCCAGACCGAAAGGTTTGCCTTCGGCGTCGCTGATCTCGAAGTCGCCTTCGACGCGGATGGAGCCGTTGGCATTGATGATGATTTTCGCTGGCATTGTTTCGATCGTAGCAGATGTCATTCCGAACCCATAAAAAGGCGCGGGCGATGCCATAATGAATCCGAGTGCGAACGCTCCTGATCCTGTTGGCCGCGGCGCCGTTCTTGCCAGGGCAAGGAACCGATCTACTGCCTCGCATTCGGGAGAGAATGACCGAGGTACTTCTGCGCCAGCCGAACTACACTTGCACGGAAACCGTGGAGCGCACTCGCCAGGCGGTGGGAAGTCGCGCGAAGATCGAGGATACGCTGCGGCTGGAAGTGGCGCTGGTGGACGGTAAGGAAATGTTCGCGTGGCCGGGATCGAAACAATTCGAAGACCACAAACTGGAGGACCTGGTGACCACGGGCATGTTCGGAAATGGTAATTTCGCCATCTATGCGAGGATTCTATTTCTCTCCGACGTCGCCGCGTTCGAAGACCGTGGAGAGACCCAATTGGACGGACATTCTGCCCGGCGTTACGATTTTCGAGTATCCAGTTCGAAGAGTGGGCACTGGTTGCGAGTAAACCAACGCCAGGCGCTAGTCGGATTTCACGGATCGTTTTATGCCGATCCGCTCACGCTCGACGTTCGCCGCGTAGAGGTCGTGGCGGAAGATATTCCTGCTGAGCTGGGACTAACTGCGTCGGAAACCAGTGTCGACTACGACCGGCGGCGGATCGGGGATGAAGCGTTTCTTCTGCCGGTGGAAAGCAAAGTGATGATGGAGCTGCCGGACGTGGTGAATCGGAACTGGGTGCGGTTCGCCGACTGCCGTCGATTCGCGGGGGAGAGCACGCTATCGTTCGACGACCCGGTATTGACGGAGTCGGCTCCGGCGGAACACATAGAGGAAGTGGAAATTCCCGCTGGGCTGACACTTCAACTCCAAATGACGGACCTGGACCTGATGCAAGCGGCGGTGGGAGATCCTGTTCGCGCGACGCTTCGAGGGGATCTGCGGAACCGCCGGCAATTGCTCGCGCCCAAAGGCAGCATCGCGCGGGGCCGGATCGTCCGGCTGGAGCGGTATCCAACTTATTTCGCGCTACAGATCCAGTTTCAGGATCTGGATTGGCCCGGAGGGCACGCGGGCTTGAAGCTTAGTTTTGACCAGCCGGTTTTAGCCACGCGGCTGATATCGAGAACGCAAAACGGGGGGATCGCGATCTCGCGCCAAGCCGGCCCGCGATTAAGCGGTATCCTCATGTTCTGGAGATCGGAATAAGTGATTCATCTTTCGAGCGACACCGGCGACTTGTTTGAGCAGGCTTACGCCTATTCGCAAAAACAGGTACGCAAACTGATCGAAAAGCATCCCGGTTTTTATCCTCTGCACACGCAGAACGGTAAATGGGAACTGGAGGGTCCGGCCTGGACTCACTGGGGCGATGGATTCCTGCCCGGAATGCTGTGGATCTTCCGCAAGCATTCGGCACCGAATTCCAACGAAGCCAACTATTGGATGGAGCAGGCCATCAAGTACACGACGCCGCTGGAGGCTCGCAAGGTGGACCGCGACGTCCACGATCATGGATTCTTGTTTCTATCCACCTATTACCGCTGGTGGCGGCTTACCGGGGATCCCGCGCACAAGGAAGTACTGATCGAAGCCGGCAGAACGCTGGCCCTGCGGTTCAAGGAAAAAGGGCAATACCTGCACTCGTTCGTCGGCGATAATTCGCTGTTCATAGACATCATGATGAACGTGGGGATTATTTTCTTCGCCGCCAGAGAAACGGGCGACCGGCGGCTGCGCGATATCGCCATGCGGCATTCGCACACCACGCGCCGGGTGCTGGTGCGGGGCGACGGGTCCACCGCGCAGGAAGGAATTTTCGACACCGACACCGGCGAATTTCTGCGCCAGACCACGCATCAGGGTTTCCGCGGGGATTCGTGTTGGTCGCGCGGGCTTACCTGGGCGATGTACGGCTTCACCACCTGCTACGAGTACAGCCGCGATCCGCATTTCCTGGATACGGCTGAAGCGTGCGCCGATTTCTACATCACGCACTCGCCGCCCGATGGCGTTCCACCATGGGATTTCAATGCGCCCGGCGAAAATCGCACGCTGCCGGATTCGTCGTCGGCGGCGATCTGCGCAGCGGGGTTGCTGCGCCTGTGCCGCCTGGTTCCGGATTCGCTGAAGGGGCATTTGTATTGGTCGACCGCGGTTCACATTTTGCGTTCGCTGTGCGAACGGCACCTGGCCAAAACGGATCCCAAGTGGGAAGGAATTCTCAAGGGCGGGATGTATCACGTCAACAAGAGCCTGGGCGTGGATGAATCGGTTATGTGGGGCGAATACTTCTTTTGCGAAGCCCTGGAGCGGGTGTTATGGTAGATGGAAATACGCGATGTCCGCTGACTATCGGCTAGCCGTAGAGCGCTTCTATCGTATGTACGCGCGGAAGGACCTGTCCGCTGCACTGGAGCTATTCGATCCGCAGGCGGAGATGCATGCGGCGGAGAATTTCATCTACGCGAAGGGTGTCCCCTATGTCGGCCCGGATGCGATTCGGGACGGCCTTTTCGCCCGGGTCGACGCCGAGTGGGAAGGGTTTACCGCGACTCATGAAGAGATTCTGGGGGTCGGGGACGTGGTGATCGCTCGAGGCCGGTATCAAGGAACGTTCAAAGCCACCGGAACCTCGATCAACGCGGAGTTCGTGCACGTGTTTCGCTTCAAGAACGGCAGGATCGCCAATTGGCAGAGCTACACGGACACGGCTCAGTTCAAAGAAGCCGTAGGCGGGCCGAGCACGGGGGCAGTCCGATGAGGCGGATTGCCAGTTTGGCAGCTTTTGCCGTTGTGCTGCCAGCGATTCAGGCGCAAAGCCGGATTGATTCCTCGTTTCAGAAGTTCTGGGCGGCCGATTCTCCGGCCGCGGCGGAGCGTGCTGCCGAAGATGTACTGAAGAGCGGCGTCACCTTTGAAGACGCGCTACGGCGGCTGAAACAGGGCCGGACGTATGCGGCGCAAAAAGAGGGTGTGGTGCAGTTGAGCAACCACGCTGACGGAATCGAACACAATTACGCTGTAACGATTCCACCGGGATACGATCCAGCGAAGCGCTATCAGGTTCGGTTTCAGCTCCACGGGGGCGTGGGCGGCCGCGTGGATAACAAGCCGCGGGGGAATGGCCAAATCGGGACTTTATCGGGTGAGGGTGCCGGTGCCGAACAGTTCTACGTGATTCCGTACGCCTGGAGCGATGAGCCGTGGTGGAGTGACGATCAGGTGCTGAACCTGCACACCATCGTCGACGATCTGAAGCGGCGGTACAACATCGACGAAAACCGCGTGGTGGTGGCGGGCGTTTCCGACGGTGGCACGGGGGCTTACTTCGTCGCCATGCGGGACACGACTCCGTATGCGAGTTTTCTGCCGCTGAACGGCTACATCATGGTTTTGGCGAATGGTGAGATCGATGACGGCCATAACTTCCCGAACAACATCCGCAATAAGCCGCTGTTCGTGGTGAATGGCGGCAAAGACCGGCTCTATCCGATCTCCATCGTCGAGCCGTACACGCGCCATCTGATGAGGAACGGGGTGCAGATCGACTACCATCCGCAGCCCGACGGCGAGCACAACACCAACTGGTGGCCCGAGATCAAGGCGCCGTTCGAGAAATTCGTCGCGGACCATCCGCGCGATCCTCATCCGGGCAACTTGACGTGGGAAGCCGTGGATACTGTCAACAATCGGGCACACTGGCTGGTGATCGATGCGTTCGGAGCCGCGCCAGCTGAAGCCAAGCAGCTCACCGACATCAACGTATTCACCGATTCGCTCGGCACCGATCCGTTGTTCGGCAGGCCAAAGGTTCCTGGGCGAGTGGATTTGGCAAAGTCGGGGAACGCCGTGCAGGCGACGACCAAGGGCGTAACGGCCTTCACGCTGCTACTATCGCCGGACAAGTTCGATTTCAGCCAGCCGGTGATCGTGACTGCCAACGGACGGGAAGTCTTCCACGCGCGAGTGCAGCCAAGCGTCGACACGCTTTTGAAATGGGCCGCGCGCGATAACGACCGCACGATGCTTTACGCGGCTGAAGTCAAAATCAAACTGAAATAGTTGCTAGCGGGACTTAGGCTGGGTCGGGTCATTCGGGCGGTCTTCAGCGGCCCGATGTTCCCAGGAAACGTCGTGGTAGCGATGGCACCTGCGGCACTGGTATCGGCCATGGATGGGCAGCATCGGGCTATCGTGCATGCTGCGGCACCAGAGATCGGCGAGACGGTCCAGAAGCCCGGAGTTGCGGGGGTTCTTGGGGGGATCGGAAACAGCAGACTGCGACATCGTGGACAACCGGCCAAGCCAGAGCTAACTTAATTCTACCACCTGGAGTAGGATTTTAAAGAGGAGTTTGCGAATGACTAAGAAAACAATTTTGTTCAGCATGTTGATCGTGATCGGGATGGCGGCTGCGGCGTTCGCGGCGGATGTAACGGGGACTTGGACGGCGTCGTTCGATACGCAAGTGGGAGTTCAGAAGTATACCTATACGTTCAAAGTGGACGGTAAGAAACTGACCGGCAAGGCTAAATCGGAACTGGCCGGCACGGAAACCGACATCCTCGAGGGCACGGTGAACGGCGACGATATCTCATTTGTCGAGAATCTGAATTTCCAGGACATGCCGCTGCGGATCGTCTACAAGGGGAAGATCGCGGGGGACGAGATCAAGTTCACGCGGACGATTCTCGATATGTTCATGGAAGAACTGGTCGCCAAGCGCGTGAAGTAAACACGTTCACCATTTCAGGACGTGCCAGAGGCTGGCGAAATCGTCGGTCCAGAGGATCGGCTTGCGTTTGGGGTCGGTCCAGCCGATGTGGGGCGCGCCTTGAGCGATCCTCTGCAGTAGCTCCAAGTTCTCGGTAAGAATTACCCAGCTTGATCCGTCTTCGCCGGTGGCGGGATTGTCTTCGGCCAAGATCTGCACCGCGTTCCAGTTGAGGTGTTGGGCGATTCCGCGAACCACTGGCTCCAGATTTAGGGAACGGTTGGAGATGTGGAAGAGCAGCAGACCGCCGGGATTCAGGCGCTGCCGGTAGATGTCCGCAGCTTCGGCGGTGAGCAGGTGCATGGGGATCGCGTCGCTCGAGAACGCGTCCACTGCTATAAAGTCGAAAACCGACGACTCTCGCTCCATCTGGATACGGGCATCGCCGAGCACGACCTCGGTCTTGGCTTTCGAATCCGGCAGGAAGGTGAACCACGTCGTGGCGATCGTCTGCACCAGCGGATTGATTTCATAGAAGCGGATAAGATCGCCGGGACGTCCCCAGGCTGCCATGGTTCCGGTTCCCAGGCCGATCACGGCGATGCGGCGAGGGCCTTCGGGTAGCGAGTTCAGCGCCATGGCGACGCCGCTATGCGGGCCGTAGTACGAAGTCGGACGGTCGCGCAAAGCTTGTTCCAGATACTGTGATCCGTGCTTGATGCGGCCGTGGGTCAGCTCGCGCATCCCACCAAGCAAAGCCCCGTGAGGATCCGGGTGATCGGTCACGTGCAGAATGCCGTAAAAGTTGCGCCACTTGGCCACAATCGGCTGGGCACCGCTTAGATTGATGGCGATCACACCGCCCAGCCCGCCGATCAGTAGCGCCATGAGCGGGATGCGGACCATGATGTTGTGTTTCGTCCACATGCTCCACGCGCCGGTCCGCATCCAGCCGACGAGCCCCAGCAGGCAGGTTGCCGCGAGCCCGATAGGATATTCGCTAAATTCGGTGAAGATGCGCGGGGCGGCGAGAGCGACGAACAAGCCACCCAAAACTCCGCCGGCGGCAATCGTCAGGTAGAAGGTCGTGAGGTGTGACGGGTCGGGTCGGTCGAGCCGGAGTTCGCCGTGGGCAATCATGCAGGCAACAAATAGCGCGGCCAGATACACGGCCAGTTGAATCGATAGAGGGATTCCCACTCCGGCGTTGACAGTGGCGTAGGCGCCGGGGGCCAGAACTCCCATGGCAATCGCGAACGGACGCCGCAAATACCAGCGGTCACTTTCGAAGGCGAGAACAAATGTCAGTAAATAGAGCGACAAAGGAGCGATCCATAAGAATGGGCTCACCGCGATGTCCTGCGTGACGATGTTGGTGGTAGCCAAGAGTACGGTCGAGCCGGCGGCGGAGAGTCCCAGCCAGAAGAGGATCGTGGAGACAGTAGGACAGGCGATCTTGTCGCCTGTCTTTTCCTCCGCGACAGGCGACAAGATCGCCTGTCCTACCGCCCACGCCACCGACCCGCACAAGAGAACGAATACGACATAAAAGCCAGACCAGACCCATGCCTGGGTGCGCAATCGGACGTAAGGTTCGACCAGGAACGGATAGGTCAGCAGCGCGAGGAACGATCCGAAGTTCGACAGTGCGTAGAGTCGCCACGGAGATCGTTCCGATGCGGTCCATTTCTGCAACAGGGGAGCTGTCGCCGAAAGCAGGAAGTAGGGGACGCCTACCGTCACCGCCAGCAGCAGGAGAATCCGCGCGGACGGTGTGTCGGTGATCGACGGCCGGGTGGGTATCACCGGTAGGAATGCCAGCGAGACGGCCAGGAGCACGATGTGAATACGTGAGCGGCGGAGCCAGTGCGCGTACGCATATCCGGCTAAAAGCGCGGCCTGGAAGAACAGGAGGCAGACGCTCCAGACAGCGGGCGTGCCTCCGAACCAGGGCAGGATGAATCGGCCCATGATGGGCTGTACCTGGAACAACAGGAAGGCGCTGAGGAAGATCGTTACGGGAAAGAGAACCCGGTGCACCGTTACAGACTCTATCACAGCGGTGCGCTTCGGTCGGAACTAGCGCTTCATTTGCGCAAAGCCAGCACGCTAGCACCGGCTGGAACGTCGACCCGCATGGGAAGCTGTTTGAGCGTGGCGGAAAACCGTGCGGGCTCATTCGATGTCCTAACCCAAACGGTTTGCGTCGCGCCTTTGGCGAGCTGAATCTCCACCGGAACGTCGACGGAGAAGTTGTCGTCGACGGAGGTTTGTTCCACGGTCCCTGAGACTTTCCACGATGGGCCATTGCCTTTGACGGAATATTTCACGTGCAGCGTCGGGATGCCAGTGGAGTACACCCAGTTGTCGAAGAAAGTCTCCATCGATTCGGCGGAAACGCCCGGAGGCAGGGATTTCTTGACCAGCTCGAGCAGGTCCGCGGTGCCGATTGCACGAAATTGGTATTGGCGGCGGATTTCCGCCAGGACCTTGAGAAAGCGCTCAGTTCCCAGCCGCTTCCGCAGCATGTGCAGAACCCAGGCGCCCTTCTCATAGGTGATGACGCGGTACGCCTCGGAGGATTTCGAGGCTTCCAGGCGATAACCCCAGGTGACGGGTCCGGCCGATTCCACGGTCTGGCCGTCTTCGCCGATCTTGAGCAGGTCGGTCTGGAAGCCCGCCATGACTTCTTCCAGAGCTTTGGGTCCTTTCTTCTTCTCCAGCCACAGCAGGGCGGAATAATGGGCCAGCGCTTCGAGCAGCCAATCATCGCGATAGCTCTTGGGCATGACGACGTTGCCCCACCATTGATGCGCGACTTCGTGGGCCACCATCAAATCGGAAAAGAACGTTTGCAAAGTGGCGTTGCGCGCGGCCGCGGGCCGGTCCGTTGGATCCAGATAGGAGAGCGTCGATAAATACACCAGCCCTGGAAATCCCTGTCCGAAGGTTCCCGGGATCGGCGATACGGTTAGTGCCTTCAGCGGAGGAGGTCCAAAGAGGCCGGTGAAATACTGGAAGCACGCCGACACGTCGGCCGCGACGGCGTTCAGCCGCGCCAGCGGATCGGGTGGCGGCGAGTTTTGAATGATGGTCGTTATCTCTTGCCGGGGCGGAGTGCGCGGACCCGTAGGGATGA
>Ga0265314_10002888_pt1 | contig 17064 bp, 11 predicted proteins | sample 4126metaG_FD_203106 | JGI IMG/M metagenome (GOLD analysis project Ga0265314, IMG submission 203106) | Rhizosphere microbial communities from Carex aquatilis grown in University of Washington, Seatle, WA, United States - 4-1-26 metaG | ecosystem: Host-associated > Plants > Roots > Rhizosphere >... | reverse complement strand
GGCGTGCGACAGCGCGATGATGCGCGAACCCAGCGCATAGAGCCTGCGGCCCGGCACCTTGGCGGCAAAGCCGCGCTGGATCAGCGTCGCCAGCAGATGATGGCAGGTCGAGATGTTGAGGCCGGTGCGGGTGGCGAGATCGGTGAGTGTCGCCTCGCCGCCGGCTTCGGCGATGGTTTCCAGCAGAAAAAGCGCCCGGTCGACCGACTGGATGCTGTGGCGATCACCATTGGCGGTGCCGCGAGGGGCGCGGGTCTTGGCGCCCGGCCCGGGTAAAATCGTTGCGTTCATTGTTGTTTTCTCCCTGACGCTGAGGGAAGGCGGGCCCGGCGAATGAGTCAAGCCGATTTCAGCATCCGGAACGGAATTTTCAGATGATGAAACAGGACAAACCTGCCCGAGCGGCGCGTACCGGCAAGCGGCCGCCATCCGCTGAAGATCAGGCCGCCTCGCCGCGGAATTCCGGCACCGCGTCGCGCAGCACGGTGTCGATCGCCGCGCGCTCGTTGCGCGCCAGCCCCTGCTCCAGCGTCACGAGCCAGGCGCGGATCGCCTCCAGCGTCGGCCGCGCCGGCTTGGCCGCCACGATGCCGGGGATGCCGATCTCGGAGGTCTCTTCGTGGCTCGCGAATAAAATCTCGTGCAGCCGCTCGCCCGGCCGGATGCCGGTGAACGCGATCTTGATGTCGCGGCCGGGCTCGAGCCCGCTCAGCCTGATGATGCGCTCCGCCAGATCGACGATCTTCACCGGCTGGCCCATGTTGAGCACATAGACCGACACGTCGTGCCGCTCCGGCGCCAGCGCATGGCTCGCCGCGGTGACGACTAGGTCGCAGGCTTCGCGGATGGTCATGAAGTAGCGCACCATGTCCGGATGCGTGACGGTGACCGGACCGCCGGCCTCGATCTGCGCCTTGAACTTCGGCACCACCGACCCGTTCGACGCCAGCACGTTGCCGAAGCGCACCGAGATCAGCCGCATCGCGCGCTTGCCGTTGCCGCCGTGACGGCCGAATTCCTCGTCGAGCGCCTCGCAGTACATTTCCGCCAGCCGCTTGGTCGCACCCAATATTGACACCGGCTCGATGGCCTTGTCGGTCGAGATCATGACCATGGCGGTGCAGCCGGCCGCCGCCGCCGCGTCCGCGACATTGACGGAGCCGAAGACATTGGTCTTGATGCCCTCATCCCAATCCAGCTCGAGCAGCGGCACGTGCTTGAGCGCCGCGGCGTGAAACACGATGTCGGGCTTGAATTGCGCGATCAGCTTCATGATGCGCGGGCGGTCGCGGATGTCGGCGATACGGCCGGATATTTGCGCCGCGCTGTCGCTGGCTTTGAGCATCTCCATCACCGCGTGCAGCGCCGGCTCCGAATTCTCGATCACCAGCAGCCGCGCGGCACCGAAGGCAATGACGCGGTTGCAAATTTCCGACCCGATCGAGCCGCCGCCGCCGGTGACAACGATCGACTTGCCGGCGATGAAGGCTTCCAGCCGGTTGTAATCGATCCGCACGCTGGGCCGCAGCAGCAGATCCTCGACCGCCACCGGCGCAAGTTGCACCGGCGTCGTGCCGGCGTCGAAGGTCGGCATCTGACTCAACGTCAGGCCGAGCCGGCGCGCGCGCACCAGGATCGATTCGGGCCGCGCCTCAGGCGACAGCGCCGACGACGACAGCACCAGCCGCGTCACGCGGTTGCCGCGCTCGGCAAGGTCCGACACCACGCGCTCGAGATCGTCGACGTCGCCGAGCACCGGAATGCCGCGGATCGATTGACCGCGGTCGGCCGGCGACGGCGACAGGATGCCGACGGGCCAAATCTTTTTGACGGCGCCGCTCTCGATCGAGCGCAGCAGCACCTCGGCGTCGGCGGCGCGGCCGAGCATCAGCGTCGGCGTGGCGTCGGCGATTCTGACCCGCTGGAGCGTGCGCGCGTAATGGAAGTAGCGATAGGCGACCCGCGAGCCGCCGAGAAAAAACAGCTGCAAGAACCAGTACAGCAGGATCGTGATCTTACCGAAAAAGAACGTACCGTAGACGTTCGGCGCCAGCAGCACATAGTCCAGGGCCAACAAAGCCACCGCCAGCACCGACGTGGCCCGGAATATGTTGTAGATGTCGGGGACCGAGGTGAAGCGCCACTTGTTTCGATGCAAGCCGAAAATGAAATAGACCGCCGCGGCGAATATCAGGAAAAACGTCAGAACGATCTTCAGGCCGCCGAGCTTCTCGGCAAGCTGCGGTCCCTCGAAGCGCATATAGAACGTCAGCACGATCGCCGCGACGGTGGCGAGCAGGTCGTGCACCACGATCAGGATTTGGCGCGGCGTCAGCCGCTGCGGCGCTCTCATGTCGCGGCCTGCGGGAACGTCGGCTGGGTCGTCGGATGTTTCAAAAGGTGCCTGCGCCGTTGAATGCTCGGGCTTAACTAGCAAATTCCGGGGTCAAAAGGACAGGGAATTTGGCCCTGCGCCGGGCGGCCGGCCCGCCATGCGCGCCGGGCAAAAAAAGGCCCCCGGCCATGAACGGCGGGGGCCTTTCACGAACCTGTCCGCCGTCAGCCTACGGTCTCGGTTTCCCGCGTGTCAGTCTCGGCCAGCAGTTTCTCAAAATAGGCGATGGTACGCTTGAGCCCTTCCTGAAGCTGCGTGCGCGGCTCCCAGCCCAATTCCGCCTTGGCGCGCGCGATATTCGGCTGACGCTGGCGCGGGTCGTTTTCCGGCAGCGGCCGGCGCACGATCTTGGACTTGGCGCCGACCATATCGACGATCTTGGTCGCGAGTTCGAGAATGGTGAATTCGTTCGGATTGCCGATGTTGATCGGCCCGGTGACGGAATCGCCGGTCGCCATCAGCCGCATCATGCCGTCGATCAGGTCGTCGACATAACAAAACGAGCGGGTCTGCGAGCCGTCGCCGTAGATCGTGATGTCGTTGCCCAGCAAGGCCTGCATGATGAAATTCGACACCACGCGTCCGTCGTTCGGATGCATGCGCGGACCGTAGGTGTTGAAGATGCGCATGACTTTGATGCGCAGTTTGTGCTGCCGCCAATAGTCGAAGAACAGCGTCTCGGCGCAGCGCTTGCCTTCGTCGTAGCAGGAGCGCGGGCCGATCGGATTGACGTGGCCCCAATAGTCCTCGGTCTGCGGATGCACGTTCGGATCGCCGTAGACTTCCGAGGTCGAGGCTTGCAGGATTTTCGCCTTCACGCGCTTGGCGAGGCCGAGCATGTTGATGGCGCCGTGCACGCTGGTCTTGGTGGTCTGCACCGGATCGTGCTGGTAGTGAATCGGCGACGCCGGACAAGCCAGATTGTAGATCTGGTCGACCTCGAGATAGATCGGGAAGGTCACATCGTGACGAATGAGCTCGAAGTTCTTGTTGCCGATCAGATGTTCGATGTTGGTGCGCGCACCGGTGAAGAAATTGTCGAGGCAGATGACGTTGGCGCCCTCTGCCAACAGACGCTCGCAAAGATGCGATCCTAGAAAGCCGGAGCCGCCTGTCACCAGCACCCGGTTTTGCAGATGCATCGTCCGCACCGCGACCGGCTCAACGGACGGCGACTCAACGGTGGGTAAGACCTTCTGGTCGAGAGGATCGCAATCCTGCTGCTTCGGCATGTGTAAACCCTCGATTTTACAGGTGATAACGATGTTTGGTTACCGATTGGTTAGTCGGCTGCCACGCCAATCGTTTCGCAGACCCCGCGGCCAGGCGGAAAATCGAGTTAAATCTCGTTGAATACACAGCTCTGCATTAGCCGAAGACTCAGCGGTCCTAGCTATTCCGGCGCAAGCAAACGGGGGACCGCGAGCTTGAGGCCGGCGGCGATGGCGTCGTCGCGAAAGGCCTTCACGGCGCCGAGCGAGAGCTCCGCAGCCGTCTTGGTGCCAAGGGCGGGGAGCTTATTGAGCACGTCGGCCGGCGCGGTAATGATGTGGCAGCCCATTGCGTCTGCCTCAACGACATTGAAGACCTCGCGCGTGGACGCCCAGATGATCTCGACGTTAGCAGTCTTGCGCGCCGCCGCGATCGCATCCTGCATGATCGGCCGGTAGTCGATGCCGAAATCCGCCAAGCGCCCCGCAAACACGGAGACGCAAGCCGGTGCGCCGCCGTCGAGCGCGGCAATAGAACGGCTGACCTGCTCGGGCGTGAAAATCGCGGTCATGTTGATCTTGACGCCGTCGCGCGAAAGCGACTGTACGGCTTCGTAGAGAGGTTCCGCGCGCGTGGTCGTCACCGGCAGCTTGACGTAGACGTTCTGGCCCCAAGCGGCGATGACGCGCGCTTGCGCGATCATTTCAGGGATATCGTCGGAAAAGACCTCAAACGAAATGTGCCGGTCCGGTACCGCGGCGACCAGATCACGGGCAAAAGCCGCATAGTCACTTACGCCGGCTTTCTTGAGCAATGAAGGGTTTGTCGTAAAGCCCGCGATCCATGGCTGTTTGGCCATTTCCACGATCTGCGCCTTGTCGGCGCCGTCGGTGAACAACTTGACCTTGATGTTCGAGAGCTTTGGCATTGCAACTATCGACCTCCGCATCCTCATTATATTTTCACCGGCGACCGATCAAGTCTTTAGCTTATAGACCTCGTCCAAGCGCACGATGTCGTCTTCGCCGAGATAGCTGCCCGATTGGACCTCGATTATTTCAAGCGCAACCGCGCCGCGATTGGCAAGGCGGTGGACGCTGCCGATCGGAATATAGATCGACTCGTTTGCATTCACCGTGCGGCAATCGTCGTCGATCGTCACTTCGGCCGTTCCGCGCAGTACAACCCAGTGCTCCGCACGATGTTGGTGCGTTTGGCGCGTCAGCGTGCCGCCCGGATCGACCACCACGCGGTTGATGTGAAAATGATCTCCGGCATCCATTGTCTCGTGATAGCCCCAGGGCCGGTATACAAGTCGGTGGACGCTCGCCTCTGGCCGCTCGTTCGCCTTCAGTTTATTGACCATATCGCGCACGGCTTGCGAGCGCGCACGCGGCACCACCAACACGGCGTCCGGCGTGTTTACCACGACAAGGTCATCGACGCCGATCACCGCGGTGAGGCGGCCGGGCGAATAAATGACGCAACGCTTCGCGTCCAACGTGACGCCATCCCCTTCTATCACATTGTCGTCGCTATCCCGCGCAGCGACGTCGAACAGCGCATCCCAACTGCCGATATCCGACCAGCGAAAGTCGCCCACGACCACGGCGGCACGATCTGTCTTCTCCATCACCGCGTAGTCGACCGATTTCTGCGGCGCGCTTGCAAACGCGACGGGATCGAGCCGTAGAAAGCCGAGGTCCTGTTGCGCGTTTTTGGCGGCAAGTTCCGCGGCCGTCGCAATTGCCGGTTCAAACCGGGCGAGTTCGTCGAGGAACACATCGGCCCGGAACAGGAAATTTCCGGAATTCCACAGATAACCTTCGATCAAGTAGCGCGCGGCATTCGCCGCGTCCGGCTTTTCGACGAAGCGGGCAACGGCGTGGACGCCATGGCTGCCGATCGCCTCGCCACACAAAATATAGCCGTAACTGGTCTTAGGTTCCGTTGGCTTGATTCCGAAAGTCACGATGCGCCCGAACTCTGCGGCTTCGCGCCCCGCGACACAGGTATTCCGGAACGGCTCAACGTCGAGGATAATATGGTCGGCGGCAAGCGCCAAAACGACCGCATCCGGATCTCGCTGACGCGCGACCGCGGTCGCGGCCGCAATTGCGGCGGCAGAATCCCGCCGCATCGGCTCGACTATGATCGTAGCATCAATACCCAGTTCATCGGCTTGCCGCTGGGCAAAAAACTGAAAATCCGGCCCAGTGATAACGATCGGTGCGGCAAACAATTTGCAATCAGAGACTCTCAGAAGCGCTTGCTGATAGGTCGAACGATTCCCAATCAAGGGCAAAAACTGCTTTGGGTAAGTGTCGCGCGAGACCGGCCAAAGCCGTGTCCCGGCTCCACCCGCCAGCAAAATCGGTATCATTGAATTTGTCATCGCACTTTTAAAATCAAATTCTGAGACGAACGCTTGATTAGAGTTGAGCTCCAATTCATTCGAAAGTATTGCTTAGCCTTTCGTGAGCGTCTTTGTCTAGTTCGCGTCAATTGGGATTAAGATGCCCCCCGAGGAAGTGAGCTTTAGCGCCGAGGGACTTTATCAAGACCCGCGCCCGTCCGATGCTTTCATAACTGAAGCCTTGGCGCAGCACTTCCTCGGGAGCGGTAGCTGTTACGCAGGGCGACCAGCAAGGGCCGCGTCAGCCGTTGCCAGCCTTCTTAGCGTACTTTAGGATAAGCTTTTTTGGTATGAACCTTGTCGTGCCACTCCCGTTCACAATGGATAGAAAATGATAAGCTACGCTCAAAATTTTGAAGATGTCATCCTAACTCGAGCGCTGGCCAACGTAAAAAATGGATTTTACATCGATGTCGGCGCCTGGGATCCGCGTGAACATTCCGTCACTATGGCGTTCTACGAGCGTGGCTGGTCTGGCGTTAATATTGAACCTCACCCTCACTATTTCGCTAAGATACAAGAGCAGCGTTCACGCGACATCAATTTGAGAGTCGCGATAGGCGACGGAAAAGAGAAGACGGCGACTTTCTACGCAATTGACGGCACAGGCCTGTCGACTTTCAACGCTGAGGTGGCCGGCCAAAACAAATCCTTTCCCGCCAAGAAGATTGAAGTCGATGTTAGAACGCTCAACTCTATTTTCGAAGAATGCGCGTCGCAGGACGTCCATTTTCTAAAGATTGATTGCGAAGGAAGCGAGGAGCAGGCGCTACGCGGCCTCGATCTGGAAAGGTTTCGGCCGTGGATCATCGTCATAGAGGCAACTCAGCCGGGCACCCAGATAGTCACATTCGCTTGGGAGCCGATACTGACGAAGCACCGGTATAAGTTTGCCTATTTTGACGGTCTCAACCGGTTCTACGTAGCCGACGAACATTCGGAGATTGTTCCGCTTGTGGGGCTACCCCCGAATGTCTTTGACGGAATTACTTTTGCACGTGAGGTCGAACGCGAAAAAGTCATTGCCACGCTCGTCGTTGAGAAATCCGAATTGTGGGCTAAGAGTTCCGAAGTCGATGAACTGCGCGCCTTCCGATCATCGGCGACGCCTTTGCTGAAACGGTATGACCAGATCGTCAATGAGTTACGGTCCGATGATGGGCCGATCTCACTCCGCATCGTTCTTCCCTTAGCACGCGGCGTGCGGGCCTGCGCATCATTGTTGGGCCGCGCTGCATCGACCGCGACACTGCAACCGAGCGAATCCAAAGTCCAATCTGAATCTTTTGCATCGCGTTTGAAGAATTCGATCCAGCCCGCAATCATGTCATCGCTTCGGCTTGCATACAGGATTGTGCGTCCCGTTTTGCGACCAATTTTGTGGCGGTACCGGTCATTTATGATGCAGCCGATCATGCAGGAATTGAACGTCATAAGAAGAAATGAAGAATCTTCCTTTCAAGGTTCGGGAGGGCAGAGCAACGAGCTTACGAAATCCATCGAAGCCGCGCTGCTCAGCATAGCGATCAATCCGCGCCGCTAAGACAACCTCTGCCCATGGGGACGCGTCGCTTATTTTTGAGGCGCGGCGCTTTATTGCCGATCGACAGACGCCTGAAGCGGTTCACGCCAACGTTGCCACTCAAGCAGGGCGCCGATTAACGCGGTAACAAAATTTACGGCCAGAATAAGCACCGAGACTGCAAGTGCATCGGCCACCGGAATTTTGAAGAGCTGCAGCAGGGCGACCATCGTTCCATAAGCGGTGACCTGGCCTATGGTTATCGGCACAAGGCCGGCAACGCTCATAATTCCCACGATCCAGCACCAATCGAAAAAATTAATCTCGATGCCGACGCCGCTGGCCAATATCATAACCACGCTGACGTTTCCGATGTGAACGATCGCACCGATGGAGACGCCGGCCAACACTCGATAGATATTGCGTACCGAGACGTGCCATTGTTCGATCGCTTCGCGCAGCGGTCCTACAATGCTTTTCAGACGCGGCATCGATTGTTCTATCCGGACCACGATGCGCTCGGCCAGCAAGAAGGCGACGTCATGGCGTAATGCCAGCAAGGCGATCGTCAGCACCGCAAGAAAAATGAGTGACAATTCCTGCAGTCGATGCGGGTAGGTGCTTGGTGAAAAACCGAACCCGACAATCGATACGATGAGAAGCCCGATAAACGACGTCAAACGGTCGGCAATGACCGACACCATCGAGCCGCTCAGTTTTCCGGAAGCGCGCGACAGCATATATATTTTGGCCGCCTCCCCGCTCGCCTGGCCAAGGAAAAAATAGCTGTAAAATTGGCTGATGAGCGCGATCCGGATAAGCGTCGCTACGGGCACCGCGGGCATAATTAATTGCAGCTTGAAGGCGCTGGTCGTGATGATCACGATAGACAGAACAAAGGCGAGGATGATGACGCCAAGACTGGCGCGCTGCGCGCCTTGCCAGATCGATTTGAGATCAGCGAACGCAATGACCAGGCCGACGATGGCTATAAATGCCACAAGCTGTAGAACCGACTTTGTCACTGATGACATACGGCGTCGTCTCGCGTGAGCGGTTGTTTAGTCATTTGAGCGCACAAGTGGCCAACGTTGGCTGGCGGTCCCGCGAACAAACCTGGAATAGCCCAATGACGGGCTGGTTCATAGTGGTTACTTGCCTCATATGGGGGGCAAAACTTATTGCGCGATCAGGTCGTTCCGAACATAGCGAGCATTGGAGTTGGGAATTGCTGGGCTGCATTTTCGATGTTACAGTTTAAAAAACGCGCTTCAATATCCGATTTGTTGATGGAATACGCCCTCTAGGCCATAATAGACATTGAAAATGGCATCGGCACTTGGCGAGCGCCACAGCTTGCGGAATGGAAGCCATCCCTACTTGCCGCGAGCCCCCGCCACGTACTTATATCGTTGAGTCCCTTTACCCCTTTCGTCGGGCGTCATGTCCTTGGAGCACGTATTCATTGTCATCCGCCAAGCGCCTATGGACCGGTTTGAGCCGCCCGCTTTACGCTCAAGGAGTCACGCTGGTTCTTTTCGCTGTGGCTTTCATTTCAATAGGCACTTATTTCTCCGCCCTGTCGCAATATCCGACCGCAGATCAAAACAATACGTTTAACCGGTTACACCTATTTCTTGCCGATATCAGTACCGCCGATATCATTAACGGCTCATCATTTTCCAACCTTGTCGTGGCATTTCCAGGCCAGGCGATTGCGACGGTGTTGAATGCCTTCTTCAACATCAACGACCGGATTGTCGGGAATATAAACTATACGGCGTATTTGCCGTTTGCGATTGTCCAAGTCGTCGTCGCGCTGGCCTTGATCTCGTTCCTGTCGATGCTTGTCGCAAGACTGGCCTGGCCCGCCAAACCGAGGCTGAACGCGACGATGTTCACACTTATCGTCATCATGAATTTTCCGATGCTGAAGGCGATGTGCAAGGTCCTGAAGTACGATGCGTTGTCAACTTTGCTGTCCGCCATCGCCGTCGTGCTGTACATTGGATACCACCAATTTAATCGCCTTTCCCCAGCGCTTTTTGGCGGCCGATTTTGCGTCTTCCTGATCGCGATCGTTTCTGCATTTGCATACATCGAAAAAGACACGACTGTTTTCGTCGCCTTTATGATCGTGCTGATTGAACTGCTTCTGACGCCCCTGTCGTCGGCAAATTTACGATCGGGATTGTTGAGTGCATCCCGCTTTGTCGCAGCATTCGCCCTGACATTCGTCGCTACGATGCTTGTTTTCGTACCGAAGGTGCTGCTTGCACCGAGCGAAATTCCTAAACTGTTCGGGAATGTCACTACCTATATCGTCAACGTCCCGGTTTCCATCATGCCCGCGGCCTTGTTCGTTGTCATTCTGGCCTATGCAGCCGGCCCTCTGCTGCGCAGGCGGCTTGCTCTCGACCGGAACCTCATCGGGATTATCGCCGCGTCACTTTCGGCATCCGCCTTTGCGGTCGTCGCACTGGCCTTCGCCGCGCTTATTTTCCAGGACAATATCCTTTACGATCCTACCATCGCCGGGAACGATCTGGATGCCGCCAAATTGCGCGCGCTGTCGATTTACGTGCCTCGACTCAATGCTGGGGCCGCGATTACGACGCTCGATCAGAGCGCCTGGCTCCAACATCTGAAAATCTTTTTCAGTATGGTCCGGGCGATTTTCTATACGCTCCCGGAAACCTCGGTGCTTATGGTCGTTGCGGCTGCCCCGCTTTTCCTTGCGCTGGCGAACAAGTCCCGCGCTCTGCTCGAGACACACGGCATCGCCAGTGTCGCGCTGCTGGTGTTTCCGGCAGCGATGCTCGCTGCATACAGCCTGGGCGATATGCCATTCGCACCGAATTACCTGGTTTTGGCGAGCCTGCTGCTGACGGTATACGGGCTTTTCCCCGTCTTGATCGGCTTGGCACGAATCAACGAGGCCGGCGCACTTGGCATCCAGACGGCCATCGCGATATTGGTTGTCGCCTTAACCCTGCCGGCCGATCCCTCATACCTTCGGTACAAGAACATCTTTCGCGACCGTGACCGCGAGAACGCGGCTGCGATCGACATGAACCATTATATCTGGTGGACGTGGCCCGGCTGGGGTGAGACGGCCTATCCGATCGGAAAATTCGTCGAGAAGCATCACGACGGCCCTATCACGATCGCCTACGATTATTTGCCGCCGTTCTATACGGCGGCTGGTTTGAAATGGGTGAGCGTCGATTATTCGGGCTGCGTAACGCAAGGCGATCTCAAGGCGAGGCTGGCGAAGGTTCAGAGTCAGTCTGCCGACTACCTCATCGTCAGCAAGAACATGTCCAACAGGAATTGGTGCGAGAATCAGATATTGAGGAGGATGCGAACAGCCGCAGTCTATGTCGATATCCAGCAGGGCTTCGAATATGGCTGGCTATTTCGGGTTTCCGATACGATCGCGGCCTTCAGGGACTGAGGCCCGATCGGCGGAAGCCGAAACGGCTTGTGGTCATGCGCCCGAGAGTGGGATGCTGGCGTGCAAATCTTGGATCAATTTCTTGATTAGTTCATTCTGCGCAATGTCGCGCTCCGATATCGCCAAGACATTTTCGTAAGCGCTGGTGTCGACATAAGGTTCAAGTTCAATTTGAATGGCGTCTCGATCCAATAAGGCATGAATGCCAAACAGCCGATAGCCTTCCGGCAGAATTGAAACGACGTTCTTCACTTCGACATTCGCCTTGGCAAACACGTCGGGACGCCACTCGAACGAAATCGGCGGCGCCATCGCTGTCAGCAGGGTTCGCATTCCCTGAATGGCCTCGTACTCCGAGCCTTCGATATCCAATTTAACGAAAGCGACCGACTTTACTTTGAGGAATGAAACGAGATCGTCGATTGTCGTGACACGGGCGAGTTCGCTGCGCCGATTGTCTGTTTTGGCCCCGGCCCAACCCTCGATAAGAGAGCCGGCAGCGAAATTCCCAAAGGGCGAATAGAGCGGAAGGTATTCAAACTGCGACGCGCGCTCGGGCGATGTGGCCGCAAAAAGCGCCACGGTATAAGGAATTGGAGAATTGAGCGCGACGTTATAGGTCAGCTCGCTGGCGACGCCCGCACTCGCCTCGACCCCAACGACCGGTATGCCGGACTTGGCCAGCGGGATCGACGTACTGCCTATATTGCCGCCGACGTCGAGTACGGTGCGGCCCGGGAAGCACCGGCTGAAAAACAGACCCAGCGCCACCGGCACGAGATCGAAATAGCCCTGCGCAAATATATGCCAGCCAATGTGGTCGTTGACATTAACCCGGTAACGCACGCCAAGCACTCCCACCGTGCTCATGTATTTCGTCGAACGAACCGCATTCGGCCTGACATACCTGATCAAATTAGGATCGAACAATGCGGAGATGTACCGCCGCGAACGTCCGCTCGCGTTGCTGAGGAATTTGACGGCCCAGAGGACCGGCCGGAATCGCAGATAGCTTGCGATGAATAGTCCCAGGCGCGCCATAAAGGCCACGACGTGGAACATCGTGCTCAGCATCGGAGTATCGTAAGGCGATTTCGAACCGCCGGTCCGTACTATCGCATACTCAAAAAAAAGCTTGGGTGTTAAAATGGCTGCGCCATTCGATCTAAACAGCTTACCAAACATCGCAGTCATCGTCGAGCCGATCTCTTGTTTTCTTACAAAGAGCCGCTCTTTGGTAGTAAGAGACCGTACTCTCGTGCACATCAAAATGGATGACTACGATATCGCGCCATACAAGGCAACGCAAACAGCCGGCCTCGGCTAAAGCCGAATGCAGGACCACCATTCCCTCCAAACGCGGATTTTGAGCTGTGTTGAAGTCCAGTAAGAGTTTGAGTATGGTCGATTTTTCCGGCTTTTTGACATCGCCAACACTTCGGAACGGACTCGGGTGATAGCACAGGCATGCCAACCCCTGGAGAACTTAAGATGGTATTGAGTGCGAGCGCCCCAAGCGATCGAGTGCAAATTAGCGTCGTTATCCCGGTGTTCAACGAGCGGGACAATCTGTTGTCCCTGGTCGCCGAAGTAAAAACCGTTTGCGACGCCAACGATATCCAGCACGAGATCATTCTCGTCGACGACGGCTCGACCGATGGCACATTCGAAAAGGCGGCCGGCCTTCAAGACGTCACCGTTATCCGCTTTCGCCGTAATTTCGGGCAAACCGCAGCGCTCGACGCCGGCTGCCAGGCAGCCAGCTACAAGTACATTGTCACGATGGATGGCGACGGACAAAACGATCCCAACGATATTCCGGAATTGATTGCGCACCTGGAAGCCAACGACCTCGATGTCGTTTCCGGCTGGCGGGTGGATCGCAAGGATTCTTTCGCTAAGCACGCCGTGTCACGCGGCGCCAATGCGCTGCGCAAAGTGTTCCTGAACGACACCATTCACGACAGTGGCTGTTCGTTGAAAATCTACCGGCGGGAATGTTTCGACAATGTCCGCCTCTATGGCGAAATGCACCGGTTCATTCCTGCGCTCCTTGAGATGCGCGGATTCTCCGTGGGCGAGATCCCAGTCAATCACCGGCCGCGCAAAAGCGGTCAATCGAAATATACCGCCGTCCGCACGATCAAAGGACTCGCGGACATGATGCTGCTGTGGTTCTGGCGCAGCTATTCCGTCCGGCCAATTCATCTTCTCGGTGGCATCGGCGTGCTGTTCCTGGTCGTGGCCGGGATATTCGGAATTCGGACCGTCTACCTGTTCTTCGAAGACAGAAAGCTTTCAAGCACACTGGAACCGATGCTGACGGCATTCACGTTCATTACCGGCCTGCTGTTCTTGTCGCTCGGCGTTCTGACCGACATCTTGATGAAGATATATTATTCGATTACAGCCGAGCCATATTATTCCGTGCGCGAGGTCATCCGGAAAGGTAACGCCGGGAAAGCCCCGGCTCGAGGCAGAAAAGGAGCTTAATAGATGACGCTAAACGCACCCCTGCCACAGATGAAGATCGGCGTCGCGCGTCCTGAGCGTAATCTGAAATCTGCGGGAGTCAGCGCGTTCCCTCTTTCCAAGGGTCATGACACGGGCCGCGGCCTGGAGCGAGTCATCGCGGAATTGGTCGCAGGACTGGGCGCCGCTGAACAACCCTACACATTTTATGATCGCGGCATTATTCGAAACGAACTGGCCGCTGTAGGTCAAGCCACAACCTTCTTGCGGCATCTTCGAAATCAATACAACGATGTGTGGTTTGCCGTCTACCCGGTGGCCGGTATATTTCCGATCCTTGCCGGCAAGCGTCCGTTGATTACCGGCGTTTACGATTTAATACCGTTTCACGCCAAGGGCTACGACAACGCTCTAAAGTATTTCATAAAACGCCGCTGCATTGAATTTTCATGCCGCCGCAGCGACGGGCTCATCGTACCCTTCTCTTCAACAAAACAGAACATTGTCGAAATGTTCGGCGTGCCCGCCGAAAAGATCGAGGTCATCCCATTGGGGATCGACCACAAACGCTTCTATCGGGATAAATCGATAGGGAAGCGAAAATTCAGAATGGGTTTCTTGGGCGAAGCAAAGCGGGCGAAGGGGCTCGACACGGCGATCTCTGCGTTTGCGCAAGTCGCAAAGATTTTTCCCGAGGCCTTTCTCAGCGTTGCCAGCGGTGGCAATGAAATCGAAGAAATGAAGGCGCTTGCTAGGAAAGAGATTCCCGAGGGCCGTTACGAGTTCAAGGGTTTCATTCCCGAGGAAGACATGCGGCAATTCTATTCCGAGCTTGACCTTTTCCTATTCCCATCTCGATACGGATTTGGAATGAGCGCCGTGGAAGCCATGGCTTGCGGCACGCCTTCGATCGTCGCTCAAACTCTCGATGCCACAGATTTCTTTGACAACGAACTTTCATTGGTCGAACCGAATTCGATCGACAGCCTCGCTCAGCGCATTATCCTGCTCTTAACCGAACGGGATCGCTACAATGAGCTCCAAGACTGGGGGCTCGCTCGCGTTAAGTCATTGTCCTGGGAAAGAATGACGGAGCGGTACATCGATTTTTGGGAGAAGGTCAGAGGTAAACTCGCAGGCAAGATGACTCTGTCGGCGACGACATAGACCGAATGCCAAGTTTTTTACCTTTTGCCTCACGAACAATCACGGGGCGTGACGCGTTCGCGTTGGCAATTTTCGCTATCGCATTGCTTTACGCTGCAGCCCAACTTTCGTTCAATGTTTTCACCCTCGATACCTGGATGGACGAGGGCAAGTACCTCATGCGGGGGTATTGGTACGTGACTGGCACTATCGCGCCCTACTCCGACATTGATCCAACTTTTTATATGCCTCTCATATTTTACGAAGATGGCCTGGCTCAGCTGCTGTTTGGGATCGGCTATCTGCCCGGTAGAGTTTTGGCGGTCATTTTTGCCCTCGCGTGTTTCGTTCTCGTGTATCTGGTTGGGCAGAGGATAGGCCGATCCCGCCTGGCGGGCGCCGCCGCGGTCGTGCTGGCCGTGTGTAGCCCCGTGACGCTGACTTATTTTGCGACGGCCACTCCGTACGCCGTGGTGAGTTTCTTGTCGTTGCTGCTGATCTTCATTCTCTACGATTTCAAATCGAGACGAGCCGGCTATGCATTGGCGGGCTTGATCATGTGGGCCATTTTATTCACGCGCCCCAACATGATGCCGATTGGCTTGATCCCGGCCGGCTGGGCCTTGCTGATCGAGCCAAGCCGAAAGATCGAAAGCGCGGCGATTGCGTTTGCCGCATTCACGATTCCCACGACGCTTGCTTTTTTGCTGTTTGGACAGCGCCTATTCGACGTCGTTCTCGACGTCCCCGGGATCTCCCACATCGCGACGGCGCTCGGCGCGCAGGCCGGAGCATACTCCAAAATCGTTTCATCAACTTTCAGCCAAATCGATCGGCCGGTCGGACCCGGCGAGCCTCGTATTTTCTTCACGGACTTTTTTATCAAGCCATATTTTGCAGTGGCCTGCGTTACCGTGGTCGCTATTACCTTGCGGATAATGCGTCTGATGTCCGAATCTGAGCGTAACCCGGAACCGATGGACCTGATCCTGGTATATTTCTGGATAATGGTAGTTAGCCATTTCTACGCATCATTGTCATTCTGCGTCGACTGCATCCTGCCTTATGCAAATTATTTCATCCCTGTTGGAGCCCTGGCCGCGGCATCTCTTCTCGGTGAACTTAGTTACTGGCCCAAACGTTCCATCTCTATCTCATCCGTATTTTCCTGCATTCTGCTCGTCGCATTGGCGACCCGCGTTTTTCCCGATTTTCCCGCATTATTGCGCCCGGGCAATGACGCGGTTCGCGCACGAGCCGAAGAGCTTTCCACCAAGCTTCGACCAATCCTGCCAGCATCGAAAATGATTTTCGTACTCAGCGAAGACGTGGCCGCCTCCCAGGCCGTATGGCTCGCGGGGGGGGCCGTAGAGCCAATTTCAATCTATTTGCCATTTACTTTCCGTGCGCCGAAGCCGGCGTTCAGCGAACCAGAGCGCAAACGGCTATCGAATTTGATTTGGAGCGCCGGTTATTGGGACGAAGAGGGCATACGTCATGCGATCGCCGCTCGCTATTCAACTCTCCTGATCGAGCGTCGTCCCACGTATCACGATCCGATTGCCTCCACGTTGCATAACGGGATGCCGTTCGGCGATTTGGTTGAAGGATATTTCCGGCTCGCGGCAACCGTGGAAATGAGGGGCTCCGCATATGAACTGTACGACCGGCGCGATTAACCGCTCATGCGGCTACCGGTTGATATCTTGCCTTTGGATGGGCAATGGCTTAATGGAAATCCCGCATGATTAGCCGCTTGGCGGCTCTTTTTTAAACACGAAGGCAGCGATAAATGTTCGTCAAGCATTGCCGAATGTGCAAAACCGATAGGCTAAACCTATTTCTCGACTTAGGCGAAACGCCACCTGCCGACCAATTTCTACACAAGAGCCAGTTGAACAAAAAGTGGGAATCGTACCCGCTTCAGGTGGTCTCGTGCGAGGAGTGTGGCCTTGCTCAGCTCAATTATATAGTCTCACCCGAAATTCTGTATTGCGATGACTATCCTTACGAGTCGTCAACCACCGCCGCGGGTCACCGTCATTGGAAGGAATTTGCGGACACGACTGTTCGTCTTCTTGAATTGAACTCGCGAGACCTCGTCGTAGATATTGGAAGCAATGTGGGTGTGCTGCTTTCTATGTTCAAAGAAGCCGGCACGCAGGTTCTCGGCGTGGACCCGGCTGCCAACATAGCTGAAATGGCGAACGCGCGCGGCATCGAAACAATCGCGGGGTTTTTCAACAGCGCCAGCGCCAAGAAAATCGTTGAACTGAAGGGCAAGGCTTCCGTCATCACCGGAACGAATGTTTTCGCCCATGTCGGCGACCTCCATGAGTTCATGGGAGCCATCGATCTGCTTCTGAGCGAACGGGGCACATTCATCATCGAGGCGCCGTATTTTCTGGAGCTGCTGCATAATCTCGAATACGACACGATCTACC
>Ga0265314_10002886_pt1 | contig 17071 bp, 16 predicted proteins | sample 4126metaG_FD_203106 | JGI IMG/M metagenome (GOLD analysis project Ga0265314, IMG submission 203106) | Rhizosphere microbial communities from Carex aquatilis grown in University of Washington, Seatle, WA, United States - 4-1-26 metaG | ecosystem: Host-associated > Plants > Roots > Rhizosphere >... | reverse complement strand
GACGCAGGCCGCGCCGAGCGCTTTGGCGACGGCATCGCCGATGGCAACGCGGCCCTGCACCACGATGGCGATCGGTGCGATGCGCCAGTCGGCAAGGCGCGGCAGCATTTCGGTCAGCACCGGAGCGGCATGCGCCTGCACCGCCCGCGCCGACAGGCCGTCGGCAATCACGATAACGAGATCATAGGGACCGCCCGCCGGCAGGGTCGTCTTCTCGGCGAGGCGGCGCCCGAGATCCGGCCGCATCAGATACTGCTGGCGGTCCTGCGCGGCGCTTGCGAGCGTCAGTACGGACAGACCGAGACCGCCGAGGTCGCTCGCGAGCCGTGGCGCATCGAGCGACTCGTGCACGGCGTCGCGGGCGCGGGCATGCGCGAGCTGAAACGCGAGCAGCGGCGCGGTTGCCAGCGACGCGCCGCTGCGCTGCAAGCCGATGCGCGCCGCGGTCAGCCGCCGCCAACTTGCCCAAACATCTTGCTCGATATCGTTGCTCATGGCGGCAACAGGGCCTTGAACCGCGCCGGCAGTTCGCCCGGGCGGATGCGATTGGCCTTGTCCATGAGGCCCTGCCGCGCCAGCCAGGCCTCGAACTCCGGCGCCGGCCGCTTGCCGTAGAGCTCGCGCATGGCCAGCGCGTCATGGAACGAGGTGCTCTGATAGCCGAGCATGATGTCGTCGGCGCCGGGTACGCCCATGACGAAGTTGACGCCAGCCGACACCAAAAGCGCGAGCAGGGCGTCCATGTCGTCCTGGTCGGCCTCGGTATGGTTGGTGTAGCAGACGTCGACGCCCATCGGTACGCCCATCAGCTTGCCGCAGAAGTGGTCCTCGAGCCCGGCGCGCGTAATCTGCTTGCCGTCGAACAGATATTCCGGCCCGATGAAGCCGACCACGCTGTTGACCAGCATCGGCCGGAACACGCGCGCCACCGCATAGGCGCGCACCTCGAGCGTCTGCTGGTCGACGCCGGCATGTGCGCCGGCCGACAGCGCGCTGCCTTGCCCGGTCTCGAAATACATCACGTTGTCGCCGAGCGTGCCGCGCTTGAGCGACAGCGCCGCCTCGCGCGCTTCTTTCAGCAGAGCAAGATCGATGCCGAAGCTCTTATTGGCCGCTTGTGTGCCGGCGATCGACTGGAACACCAGGTCGACGGGCGAGCCCTTGCGCATCAGCGCCAGCGTGGTCGTCACGTGCGCCAGCACGCAAGCTTGCACGGGCATGTCGAGCTTCACCCTGATCTCGTCGAGCATCGACAGCAGCGCGTGTGCGCGCTCCGGACTGTCGGTTGCCGGGTTGATGCCGATCACCGCGTCGCCGGAGCCGAGCAGCAGGCCGTCGAGGATGGACGCCGCGATGCCGCGCGCGTCGTCGGTCGGGTGGTTGGGCTGCAGGCGCACCGAGAGCCGGCCGGGCAGGCCGACCGTCGTGCGGAAGCGCGTCACCACCGAGCATTTCGCCGCCACCAGCATCAAATCCTGCAGCCGGCAGATCTTGCTCACCGCCGCCGCCATTTCCGGCGTGATGCCGGGCGCCAGTGCGGTGAGGGCGTCAGTGGTGGCATCATCCGACAAAAGCCAATCGCGAAAGCTGCCGACCGTGAGATGCGCGATCGGTGCGAAGGCGGCCGCGTCGTGCGTATCGATAATGAGCCGCGTCACCTCGTCGCTTTCGTAGGGGATGACGGCCTCGGTGAGGAAGGTCGTCAGCGGCAGATCGGCGAGGGCGAATTGCGCGGCGACGCGCTCCTCCGCACTTTCGGCGGCGATGCCGGCGAGCCGGTCGCCGCTCTTGAGCGGCGTCGCCTTGGCGAGCAGCGTCTTGAGATCGGCAAACGTGTAACGGCGCGCTCCGATCGTGCTCACGTACATCGCGGGGGCCTCGTCTCGTCGTCCGCGACTATAGCAGAGGCTTCGGGTCGCGCCCTCAATTCCCCAGCTTGATGCCCGCCTCCTTGATCACCTTGGCCCATTGCGGCGTTTCGCTGCGGATGACGGCGGCAAATTCCGCCGGCGTGTTGCCGATCGGCTCGAGGCCGGTCTCGGCGAATTGCTTGCGTACGTCCGGCATGGCCAAGACTTTCACCGTCTCGTCATGCAGTTTGTCGACGGTGTCCTGCGGCGTGCCGGCCGGCGCCAGCAGGCCGAACCACGGCACCGCTTCGAATCCGGGATAGCCGGATTCGGCCATGGTCGGCAGCTCGGGCGCGAGCGCCGAACGCTTGAGCGAGGTCACGGCAAAGGCGCGAAGTTTTCCTTCTTTTGCCAGCGGCACGACGTTGACGATATTGGCGAAGGATAGGGTGAGCCGCCCGGCGAGCAGGTCCGGCATCATCGCGGTGGTGCCGCGATAGGCCACCGGCGCAATATCGACATGCGCCATATATTTGAACAGCTCGGCCGCCAGATGCTGCGAGGTGCCGATGCCGGCATGGCCATAGGTCAGCTTGCCGGGCTGCGCGCGCGCCATCGCGACGACGTCCGCGATGCTTTTGGCCGGCGAATCCGGCGGCACACAGAGCACGTTGGCGGCGATGAAGACTTGCGAGATCGGCGCGAAGTCCTTCACCGGATCGTAGGGCAGCTTGTCGTAAAGGCTCGGGCTGATGACCAGCGACGGATTGCCACCCATCAGCAGCGTGTAGCCGTCTGCTGCCGACTTGGCGACGCGGTCGGTGGCGATGTTACTGCCGGCGCCGGGCACGTCCTCCACGACGACCGGCTGGCTCCACAGGTCGGAAAACTTGGCGGCGAGGATGCGCGCAGCGATGTCGGGCGCGGTGCCGGGCGTGAAACCGACCAGGATTTTCACCGAGCGGTTGGGATAGCCGGATTGCGCCGACGCGGTCTCGGCACCGAGCAGCAGCAGAAGCCCCGCCGCAACATGCAGAATGAATTTCATCGTTTCCCCCTGAGCAGCGCGTCACGGCGCGCATCTTTTGTTTCGCCAAGGGTGGCACCGGGGCGGGGGGGCCGCAAGATGTCAGAAGACTATGACGCCGCGCAGGTTCAGTCCGGCCTCGAGGTCGGCGTAGCCGCGCGCGATATCGTCGAGACTGTAGCGCTGCGTGATCAGCTCCTTGAGCTTGATCTCGCCGCGCCGGTAGAGCGCAAGCAGCTCGGGGATCTGCAGCCGCGGACTCTGGAAGCCGTACACCGCGCCCATGATCGCCTTCTGCGTGACGAACAGCTCCAGCGGCGGAATCTTGATCTCGGTCACCGTATCCGGCGTCAGCGCGGTCACCACCACGTTTCCTGCTTTGGCGGTGGCGCGGAAGGCGGGCAGCAGCGTCGCCGGCGGATCGATGCAGACGAAGGCGTGGTTGACGCCGATGCCGCCGGTCAGCGCCAGCACCTCCTTGGTCAGCGCCTCGCCGGTCGCGACGACGCCGTGCGTCGCGCCGAAGTCTTTCGCCCAGGCGAGCTTGGCCGGTACGATGTCGGCAGCGATGATGGTCGTCGCGCCGCACAGCCGCGCGCCTTGCACGACGTTCATGCCGTCGCCGCCGCAGCCGACCACCAGCACACTGTCGCCCGGCTTGACCTTAGCGCGGTTGCGCGCGGCGCCGATGCCGGCCGGCACGCCGCAGGCGACCAGTCCGGCAAGGTCGAGCGGGATGTCCTTGTCGATGACCACCACCGACGCCTGATCGACCACCGTGCGCTCGGCGAAGCCGCCGATCATGCAGAAGGCGCCGACGTTCTGGGCGGTGCCGTCGTGCCGCCGGTAGGTGCCGTCGAGCTGCGGCCCCTGCGTAATGCGCGGGCCCTCGGCGCAGAGATGATGCAGGCCCTGCGCGCACCAGCGGCAGCGTCCGCAGCCCGGGATGAAGGTGAGCACGACGTGATCGCCGACCGCGATACCGGTCACCGCGCCGCCAATCGCTTCGACAACGCCGGCCGCCTCGTGACCGAGCACCATCGGCGTCATCGCCACGCGGCGCTCGCCGCGCAGCACGTGCAGGTCTGTGCGGCAGAGGCCGACGGCGCCGATCTTGACCAGCAGCTCGGTTGGCGAGGGCGCGTCGAGTGCGATGCTTTCGATGGCAAGCGGCGTGCCCACAGCGCGGAAGACGGCGGCGCGCGTCTGCATCGTTAGCCCCCCACTGGCGCCGGATCGGCGCCGAGCACCTTCATGATTTCCTCGCGCGCCTGCACACGATGCGCCTCGTCGGCGCCGGTGAGCCGCGTCTCGTAGGCAATGCGCGCCGGGCGGTGGAACACCATCACGCGGTCCCCGATCTCCATCGCCTCGTTGAGCTGGTGCGTGATGAACACCGCGGTCTTGTGGCTCTGCCGTACCAGCCGCACGAACTCGGCGCGCAGGTCGCGCGCGGTCATTTCGTCGAGTGCGGAGAAGGGTTCGTCGCACAGCAGGATTTCCGGATCGACCGCGAAGGCGCGCGCGATGGAGACGCGTTGGCGCATGCCGCCCGACAGCGCGTGCGGATAGTCGTTCTCGTGCCCAGCCAAGCCCAGCCGCGTCATCCAAGCTCGCGCCGTCGCCTCCGCCTGCGCAGGCGGAGCGTCGAGGATCTGCAGGCCGAGCAGCACGTTGTCGAGCGCGGTGCGCCAGGGCATCAGCCGGTCGCCCTGGAACACGATGCCGATCTTGCCGCGGAAGAAGTCGAACTCGCGGAACGGGTCGTGCCCGACCACGCGCGCCTCGCCGGAGGATGCCTCAGTTAAACCGGCGACGATGTTGAACATGGTCGACTTGCCGCAGCCGGTCTTGCCCAGCACGGCGACGATCTCGCCTTTGGCGATCTCGAACGAGAGCTTGTCGACGGCGACGAAATCGCCGCGCCCGTCCGGCCGCGCGAACACCTTGCTCACGTTGTCGAAGCGGATGACGGGGTCGGTCATTGGCGTTGACCAAATTTCCGCTCATTCCCGCGTAAGCGGGAATCCAGAGCCGCGAGCACGGAATTGGCGACCCTGGGTCCCCGCTTACGCGGGGACGAGCGGGAAAAGAGCGCTTCGACTGCCGACATCACATCGCCCGCTCGGACACCGCGCGATAGCGCAGCACCCAGGCCTCGATGGCGTTGATGGTCTGCTGCACCACCAGCACGAACAGCACCAGTTGCAGCGTCCAGGCCATGGCGCCGGCCATGTCGAACAGCTGCTGCTGGCGCAAGAGCTGATAGCCGACGCCGCCGGTGGCGCCGACGAGCTCGGCCACGACCACCACGCGCGCGGCATTGCCCAAATTGACTTTCCACGCCGTCAGGATGCCCGGCAAAATCGTCGGCACGATGAGAAAGCGGAACAGCGTCCAGCGCCGTGGCCGGAACGCCATGGTCATCTCGAACAGGTCCTTCGACATCGAGCGAAAGGCGTCGAGGATCTGGAAGGTAAACGCGGGGAGCGTGGTCATTACCATGATGAACCACACGCGGAATTCGGTGCCGTGGAACCAGATGATGGCGAACACCACCCAGGACAGCGCCGGGATGCCCTGAAAGAAGGTGAGCACCGGCGCGATGAAGTTCTCCATCGTGCGCGACTGGCCGATGATCATGGCCAGGATGCCACCGAGGATGAAGGCGCCGAACAGCCCGCCGAAGATACGCCACGCCGTCAGCAGTACGTCGACCAAGAGCGAGCCGGTCACCAGCACCTCGATGGTGCGGACGAGGATTTCCGATACCGGCGGAAACAAAAACGGCGGGAACACCATCGACAACGCCTGCCAGATCGCCGCCAGCACGATCATGCCGGCGGCGGCCTGCAAGGCGCGGATCGTGCGCGAGGAGTTCATTTCATCGGCTGCGTATAGATCGTGTCGCCCGACGGCATTGCCTTGAAGTAGCCGACGTCGACGCCGGCTCTGTAGACCGCCTCGATCTGTTTGGCGACGTCGCCGGCCGGCACCACGTTCATGCCGAGGCGGTCGTTTGCCTTGATCAGCGAAACGAGCGCGGCGCGGTCCTCCGCCGTCGACTTCGGCGCCATCAGCTCGGCCGCCTTTTCCGGATTCTTGGCGATGAACTCGCCCGCTTCCTTGTAGGTGGCATAGAGCTTGGGGATGAGCGCCTGGTTCTGCGCGATCCAATCGTCATGCGCGGCCAAGCCGAGATAGGGGATGCGATCGCCGCCGGCGAATTTCGCCCAGGTCTTGGCGACGTCGGTGTCGAGCGCGCGGATGTCCGGCTTCTTCGCCTTCAACAACGTATAGGCCGGCTCCCAGAGCTGGATGGCGTCGGCGCGGTCGGCGAGCGCATAGCCGACGAGGCCCGGCGTCGCGGTGTTGACGATCTGCAGCTTCGACTTGTCGACGCCGAGCTGCTTGGCGAAGAACTCGAACATGACGAAATTGGTGGTCGAGGCGGCGGCGGCGAGCTGCTTGCCTTCCAGGTCCTTGACCGACTTGATCTCCGGCCGCGAGGTGACGACCGTGCCCCAGTAATCGAACAGGTTGAACAGGTACTTCACCTTGACGCCGCGCGCGTCGGCCAAGCCCACGGTGAGCACCGCCGCGCTGCCGCCGACCTTGAACTCACCCGAGTTGAACTGCGTGGTGTAGGCGTCCGGCGGCCGCTCGACGAATTCGATGTCGAGGCCGTGCTTGGCGTCGAGCTTCTCTGCCTTGATGATTGGCGGCATGAAGGCGCCGAGCGAGGGGAAGCCGAAGATGACGATGGTCACCTTGGCGGGCGCCTGAGCTTGAGCCGGTGCGAGCAGGGCGCTTGCGGCCAGCGTCGCCGCGGCAAGCCCCGCGCGCAGGAATGTCGAAACAGCCATGAAATCCTCCCGAATCTACTCCGGCTTTTCTTGTCAGAGCGGCGGCGGTGCCGGCTGCGCCGTCGTTTCCCTCCTCAGTGCCTTGAAGAACTGCCCGATCAGGTGCTTGGCGACGCCCTTCAGGATGCGCTGGCCGACACCGGCGACCAGGCCGCCGATCTCGCCCTCGCCACTATAGCGCATCAAGGTGCCCGCTTCCTGCGGCTCCAGGGTGAATGTCGCCGCACCTTCACCCTGGCCGAGCGTGCCCGAGCCGGAGACGACGACCTTGCAGTGCGCGGGCGGCTTTTTGTCGGAGAGCTCGATGGCGCCCTCGAAGCTGCCGCCGACCGAGGCCACCTTCAGGTTGAGCACCAACTTGAACTTGTCCTCGCCCTCCGGGATCATCTCCTTGCAGCCGGGAATGCACTTCACCAGCACGGCGGGATCGTTGAGCGCCGACCAAAGCGCCTCGATATTGGTGTCGAACTTTTCCTCGCCGCCGATGTCGAGCTTCATGATCGGCTCATGAAATCTTGAACAGTTTTTGCGCCAAGCCGCCGTTGATGGAAGCCACCTGCGCCGGCGGCAGTCCGGCCTCGGCCACGATCTTCAACGGCTCCAGGTCGCCGATGGGGAAGGGCATATCGGACCCCATCATCAGGCGCTCCGTTCCCATCATCTCGACGACGAATTTCAGCACGCGGACGTCATGCAAAATCGTGTCCGTATAAATCGAAGCAAGCGCTGCGACAGGGTCGCCGATGCCGGGCGTGATGGCGTGATTGCGCTTGAGGCGGCCGAGCACGAAGGGCAGCGCCGCCGCGCCCATCGGCGCAAAGAACTTGGCATTCTTGTACTTCGCGACATGCCCGGCCGAAATCAGCCGCGCCACAGCCACCGCCGCGTCGGTGATGCGGCCGAGGCCATTCGCAAGCCCAAAGTCGTTCACGCGCACGTCGCCGGCGTCGTAACTCGGATGGATGTGCACGATCGCGCCGGTCTCGTCGGCCGCCTGCCAGAAAGTGTCGAGGTCCTTGGCGTCGAGCGTCGAGCCGACCCCGCGCGGCAGCGTACCGATCATGCAGCCGGCAAAGCCGGCCTTGATGGCGTCCTTGAGCACCGCGCCGGCGCGTGCGCCGTCGCCGAGCGGCACGGTCGCGAGCGGTACGAAATGCGGCTCGGCCTTGGCCGCCGCGAGCAGCGCGTCATTGGTCAGCCGCGCCCAGGCTTCGCCTTCGGCGCCCGGCAGCTCGTAGCCGAATATGTCGACCCAGCCACCGACCACCTGTCTGTCGATGCCGTTCTTGGCCAACCAAGCCAGCCGCGCCGGAATATCCGACAGCGGCTTCGACACCGGTCGCGTCGGCTTGCCGCCGGCGAAGGCGAGCGCAAGGCTGCCGTCTTGCTCGATCTGCCGCACGTTGGGGAATTTCGCGGCGTCCTTGCGGATGACGGCCAGCAGGTCCGGCGGCACCAGATGCGCGTGGCAATCGACAATCATTATCGTTGTCCCTTACTGTCCTGCGCGGCGGCAATCATGTCGCCGAGCGCCGAGATCCTGATCGGCAGCGTGTTGACGGAAACTCCGAGCGGGCGGATCGCGTCGTTGATGGCGTTGGCGATTGCCGCCGGCGCGCCGAGATAACCGGATTCGCCCGAGCCCTTTTGTCCGAGCACCGTGTTGGGCGAGGGCGTGCAGTGGTGGATGATCTCGACCGCCGGCACTTCATGCGACGATGGCAGGAGATAGTCCATGAAGCTCTGCGCCATGAGTTGGCCTTCGCCGTCATAGGCGAATTCCTCGAGCAGCGCCGCGCCGATGCCATGCGCGATGCCGCCCATGGTCATGCCGCGCACGATCTTCGGATTGATCACCACGCCGCAGTCGTGGCCGATGCGGTACTTCACGATCTCCGGCCGGCCGAGCGCCGGATCGATGGCAACCAGGATCATGTGGAACTCGAACGAGAAGCACGGGTACATCTGTACGCGCCCATCGGCCGTCGGCAGCTTACCGCCGGTCGGCACCTGATAGACGTGGGAGACCGCGAGCCCCGGCTCGAGGCCCGGTGGCATGCGGTGGAAATTCCGATGTGCGATGGCGACGAGGTCGGCCCAGCTACGCCGCCGCTCGGGTGTATCGTTGTCGAAGACATCGCCGTCACGGTAGGTCGCGCGCTCCAGCGGAATGCCGAGATCGTGCGCGGCAATTGTCGTAAGTTTGTCTTTCAGCTTGTTGGCCGCGTGGAAGGCCGCGCCGCCGAGCATGATCGCCATGCGGCTGCCGACCGGACTGTTGCTCGGCAGCGAGTTGAGCGAATCGGCGCGCACCACGCGAATGCCATCGGGATCGCGTTCGAGCACTTCCGCAATGACGGTGGCAAGCAGCGTCTCATGCCCTTGCCCGGCCGACGTGGTGTGCATGGTCGCGGTGATGGCGCCTGAGAGATCGACGCTAATCCGGCATGAATCCATCCAGGTGGTGGTGGGGTTTTTGGGATTGAGCAGCGGCTCGAACGAAGCGTTGCCGCCGGAGGGCTCCAGACAGGCCGCGATGCCGATGCCGGCGAGCTTGCCCTCCGCCTGCAGCCGGTCGCGCTCGGCCTTGAGCTCCTCGTAGCTGGTATGCGCCAGCACCTTGTCGATGACGGCGTGGTAGTCGCCGCTGTCGTAGGTGGTGCCGCTCGGGATCAGATAGGGGAACTCCTCGTGCCGGATCATGTTGCGTCGGCGCACCTCGATTGGATCAAGGCCGAGCGCATTCGCCACCTCGTCCATCATGCGCTCGATCGCCACATTGGTCGGCGCCTGGCCGAAGCCGCGAACGGCGTCCTGCGTGGTCTTGTTGGTGACCACGGCGATGGCGCGATATTGCACGCTCTCGATCTTGTAGGGGCCGACGATGGCGCCGATCGGCTTGCCAAGCTGGAACGGCGAGCGGCCGGCATAGGCGCCGACGTTCTCCAGCGCCCGCATTTTCATCGATTTGACGATGCCCTGGTCGTCGTAGGCGACCTCGACGTCGAATAGCCGCTCCGGGCCGTGCGCGTCGCCGCCGCGCATGTTCTCCAGCCGGTCTTCGATCAGCCGCACCGGGAAGCCGAGCCGGCGCGTGAGGTAGCCGACCAGCACCGAGTGCTTGATGCCGCGCTTGACGCCGTAGCTGCCGCCGACGTCGACGTCGTAATGCACGCGCACCGAGGACGCAGGCAGCTTGAGTCCCATGGCGATCTGCTCGGGATATTTCGGCATCTGGATCGAGGCATAGACGTCGAGGATATCGCGCCAGGGGTCCCAGCTCGCCACCACGCCGAAGGTTTCGATCGGCACGGTCGAGGAACGGCCCCACTTCACGCGCAGCTTCAGCTTGCGCGGGGATGCGGCGAAATCCTTGTCGACCTCGCCCCAGGTGAAGGTCTTGTCGAGCAGCACGTTCGAGCCGTGCGCCTCGTGCACCAGCACGCCACCCGGCGCGAGTGCCTGCTCGGCGTCGAGCACAAAGGCCAGCTTCTGGTATTGGACTTTGACCTTCTCGGCGGCGTCCTCGGCGAGCGCCCGCGTGTCGGCGACGACCGCCGCAACCCATTCGCCGGCATAGCGCGCGACCTCGAAGGCGAGCGGCCGGCGCGGCACGTTCGGCGTATCGAGTCCCGTCATCAGCGGCAGCGTGGCGCCGGCGAGCTCCTCGCCATCGAGCACGTAAAGCACGCCGGGCATGGCCAGCGCCGCGCTCGTGTCGATCGAGACGATGCGCGCCGCAGGGTAGGGGCAGGTGACCAGCGCGACATGCTTGGTGTTGGGAAGGCCGATGTCGGCGACGAAGCGGCCTTTGCCGACGACGAAGCGGCGGTCCTCGCGCACGCGGCGGTCGGTGGAGACGAAGCGGTGGTTGCCCGGCGCGCTCATGGCTCAGAGCTCCGATGGGCGGTTGGTGCCGCGCAGGCGTTCGGCGGCGAGCGCGATCGCCTCGACGATCTGCGCGTAGCCGGTGCAGCGGCAGATGTTGCCGGAGATCGCCTCGACGATCTCCTCGCGTGTCGGGTCGGGATTGTCGGCGAGCAGCGCGTGCGCGGTGAGGATCATCGCCGGCGTGCAGTAGCCGCACTGCATGCCGTGCGTCTCGCAGAACGCGTCCTGCACCGGCGACAGCTCGCCGGGCCCGGGCGTGACGCCCTCGATGGTGACGATCTTGGAGCCCTGCGCCTGCACGGCGAACATCAGGCACGAGCGCACGGCGACGCCGTCGAACAGCACGGTGCAGGCGCCGCAGACGCCGTGCTCGCAGCCGGCATGCGCGCCGGTGAGCGCGAGATTGTCGCGCAGGCAGTCGAGCAGCGTGGTGCGCGGCTCGACCTCGACCTCGCGTTTGGCTCCGTTGATGTCGAGTTCGATGCGCATCTTATTGTCCTTGCGCTATCCCAAGAGCCATGACGCGCGCGTCGTTGACCGCGCGGGCGGCGAGATCGACCGCGACGCGGCGGCGATAGTCGGCCGAGGCGTGCAGATCGGACAGCGGGTCGATGTCGGCCAATGCTTCGCGCACCGCCGCACGCACCGCCTTGTCGTCGAGACTGCCGCCGGTCAGTTGCGCCTCGGCGCTGTCGAGCCGCATGGGGAAATCGGTCGCCGCGCCGATGCCGATGGCGATGCGCCGACACGTACCGTCCTCGCCGAGTTCGATCTGCGCCGCCGCCGAGACGAAGGCAAAATCGCTGCTGCGCGCGTTGATCTCATGGAAGCCGACGCCGACTTTGCCGCGCCACACCGGGAAACGCACGGCGGAAAGGATTGCACCAGCAGGCAGTGCGGTGATCATCGGCCCGATATAGAACTCGCGCGCCGGAATTTCCTCGGTCGCGCCATCGGCGCGATATTGCAGCACGGCGTCGAGGGTGACGGCGCAGAGCGGCAGCTCGGCCGCCGGATCGGCATTGGCGAGCGAACCGCCGACGGTGCCGCGTGCCCGCGTCGCGGCGTGGCCGATGTTGGGGATGGCGCGCGCCAGCAGCGGCACGGATTTGGCGATCGTGGCGTCGCGCTCGGCGACGCATTGCCGCGTGGTGGCGCCGATCGTCACCGAGTCGCCTTCGGCACGGATATAGGCGAGCGCGGCGATGCGGTTGATGTCGATCAAGCGCGTCGGACGCGCCAGCCGCATCGCCATCATCGGCACCAGCGTCTGTCCGCCGGCGATGACGCGCGCGGCGTCGTCCTTGGCCAGCAGCGCGCAGGCCTCGTCGAGGTCGGCGGGACGGGAATACTCGAACGGCGCTGCTTTCATGGGCGCTACGGTTAAAGTCTCCAGCGCCCGGCCGCAACCCTCAAAACGCGAAAGACGTCAATCGCAGCGCACGCTCATGCCGCCGTCGACCACGATCTCGGTGCCGGTGACGAAACGCGCCTCGTCGGAGGCGAGGAACAGCGCGGCATTGGCGGTGTCGCGGCCGTCGCCGGCAAAGCCGGCCGGAATGCGCTTGAGCCGCTCTTTGAGCAGCGCCTCGACGTCGCCGCCGGCGCGCTGCTTGGCCAGCCGCGTCTCCACCATCGGCGTGTGCAACTGACCGGGAATCACCGTGTTCACGCGAATGCCCTTGGGCGCGTATTGCACGGCGACCACACGCGAGAGCTGGATGACGCCGGCCTTGGTCGCGGCGTAGCCGACCTGGAAGGCGCCGGTGAAGCGGATGCCTGAGGTCGAGGCGACGTTGACGATCGCACCCTTGCCTTGGCTTTCCATCACCGGCAGCACGTGCTTGAGCGTGAGGAAGACGCTTTTCAGGTTGAAGTCGACCTGCGCGTCCCACACCTCCTCGCTCATCTCGACCGGCCCGCCATGCGCCGAGCCGCCGACGTTGTTGACCAGCACGTCGATGCGGCCGAAGCGTTTGAGGCAGGCGGCGACCGTGGCGGCAATCGAGTCCGAGTTGGTCACGTCGCACTGCTGCACGACGATTTCGCCGCCCGCGGCCTTCACACGCTCGACCGTCTCGGCGGTCTTGTCGAGGTCGCGGTCGACCGCAAAGATTTTCGCGCCTTCCTCGGCAAAGCGCACGCAGGTGGCGCGGCCGTTGCCCCAGCCCGGTCCGACGCTGCCGGCGCCGGTGACGATGGCGATGCGATCCTGCAGGCGGCCGGTCATTTGGGAGCTCCGTGCAGCTTGCGCGCCGGCGCGAAATTGTAGAAGCGCTGCGGATTGTCGACCATGAGCGCCTGGCGCGCCGCCTCAGACGGCGCCATTTCTGCGATCAAGTCGACGAGCTGGCCTTCGTCCGGCTTGTGCGTGTGGTTGGGATGCGGCCAGTCGGTGCCCCACACCACGCGGTCGCCGAACTCGGCCACCAGCTTGCGTGCGAAGGGTACCGCGTCGGCATAAGGCGGACCGGCCCGCGTGATGCGGTCGAGGCCGGAGACCTTGATCCAGACGTTCTTGTCCTGCATCAGCGCGAGCAGTGCGCGGAAGGCCGGCTGCTCCAGCCGGAGCGAGGCGTCGACGCGGCCGATGTGGTCGATCATCACCGGTACCGGCGAGCGTTTCAGCGTCGGCGCCATTGCGGCCAGCACGTCCGGCTCGCCATGGATTTGAATGTGCCAGCCGACATTGGCGAGCCGCTTGGCGAGCACCATCACCTCGTCGATCGGCGCGCTTTTCGACAGGTGCGACATGTAATGGAAGCGCGCGCCGGTCAGCCCCGCCGCTGCGAGGCGTTTGAGTTCGGAGTCGCTCACGTCGGTGCGCACCAGCGCCACGCCCTTGTAGGACTGCCCGCTCGCCGCGATGGCGTCCTCGGTGACGCGGTTGTCGGTGCCGTGGCAGTTCGGTTGCACGATGACGCAATGCTCGATGCCGAGCCGCGCGTGCAGGGCGAACAGCATCTCCTTGGTGGCGTCGGAGGGCGTGTAGTTGCGCCCCTCGGCGAAGGGGAACCGCGCGCGCGGGCCGAACACGTGCACATGCGCATCGCAGGCCCCGCGCGGCAACTTGAGTTTCGGCTTCGACGGCTCGTCGAGCCAGTAGGGCGGGGCGGCAGGCGTGTCGGCCGTGTGCAGGGTCATAAGATTATTTCTCCGGCGCGCGGGTCGCGTTGAAGGCAGGTTCGTGTTGGGCGAAAGCATCGAGCCAGGCGACGAGCCTGGGAAACTGCGGCCGCCAGTCGACCGGCTTGCGCCAGTCGAGATAGCCGAGCGCGCAGGCAAGCCCAATGGTGACCGCATCGGTCTTGGCCGGATCGGGCGGCGCCTTCTCGAACGCGGCGAGCGCGCGCAGGATTTTCCCGCGCTGGTGCTTGAGCCATGCCTCGGAGGCCTGCTGCGGCTCACGGTAGCGGCCCTCGTAGACGACGAGGATCGCCGCTTCGGTGATGCCGTCGGCGAGCCGCGCGCGCGTCAGCGCCTTGATGCGGTCGAGCCCCGCGGCGGGAAGCAGCCTGCCGCCGCCGGCGAGCTGGTCGAAATAGTCGAGGATGACGCCGCTGTCATAGACCGGCGTGCCGTCGCCGAGCAGCAGGCAGGGCATCTTGCCGAGCGGATTTTGCTGGCGCAGCGTGTCGGACTCGTCGCGCGGGTCGGCCGGCACAACGTCGATGCGGTGCATCAGGCCGAGCGCGGCCGCCGCCATGCGCGCCTTGCGTCCGAACGGCGAGGTGAGGGTGGAGCGCAAGGTCAGTTTTTCCGGCATGTTTTTCTTTTGGCAGGCCCGAGGACAAAGCGGTAACAAGGGGCGCAATAAAACCGCGCGCGGAGTGGGAAGGCAATGGCAATACGCATTCTGGTGCTGGAGGGCGACGGCATCGGCCCGGAGATCACGGCGGCGACGCTTCGTGTGCTGCGCGCGGCCGACTTGAAGTTCGGCCTCGGCCTTGCCTTCGAGAGCGCCGCCATCGGCTGGGTCGCGCACAAGGCGAGCGGCACGACGTTCCCGGACGCGGTGGAAGCGCAGGCCAAGGCCGCCGACGGCGTGCTGCTCGGGCCGGTGTCGCACAACGACTACCCGCCGCGCGCCGAGGGCGGGCTCAACCCGTCCGGCGAACTGCGCAAGCGGCTCGATCTCTACGCCAACATTCGTCCGGCACGCTCGCGCGCGGGCTTTCCGCCGCGCTGCGGCACGAGCGTCGATCTCGTCATCGTGCGCGAGAACACCGAAGGCTTCTACGCCGACCGCTCCATGCATCTCGGACCCGGCGAGCTGATGCCGACGCCGGATCTCGCGCTCGCCATCCGCAAGATCACGCGGCAGGGTTCGACGCGCATCGCGGAGGCCGCGTTCAAGCTGGCGATGCAGCGGCGCAAGAAAATCACCGCCGTGCACAAGTCGAATGTGCTGCGCGTGTCGGATGGACTCTATCTCGAATGCACGCGCGCGGTGGCGGCGCGTTATCCGGCGGTCGCCTACGAAGAGCGCATTATCGACGCCATGGCCGCGCTCCTGGTGCGCGACGCCAGCCAATTCGACGTGATCGTCACCACCAACATGTTCGGCGACATCCTCTCCGACGAGGCGAGCGAGATTTCCGGCAGCCTGGGCTTGGCGGCTTCGCTCAATCATGGCGACGCGCACGGCGTGGCGCAGGCGCAGCACGGCTCGGCGCCCGACATCGCCGGCAAGAACATCGCCAACCCGTCATCGTTGATCGGCTCGGCGGCGATGCTCCTGGCGTGGCTCGGCGAGCGGCGCGGCGACGGTAAGCTCGTCAAAGCGGCGGCGGCGATCGAAGCCGCGCTCGACCGCGTCATCGCGACGCCGGACGGCCGCACGCCGGACCTCGGCGGCCAGCTCCGCACGGATGCGTTTGCGGCGAGGGTGGCGGCGGCGCTCTCTTAATGACGCCAGACATACGTCATCGCCCGTATCGGTGACCCCGGGAAGGCCGTCATTTCCCTTTTTTCCGTTTCCCCATAAGGGGAATGGAGCGCCGGGAGGGCGCCAGGGGGTTTGCGAGACCCCCTTGGGCCTGCCCTTGCGATCGGGAGGCCCGCACGCCTTGCGAGGGCGTGCGCCGGTCTTGTAAGGACCGGCTGCGCCCCCCAGGCGCTCCATCCACGACACGCATTGTCGGCGTGCCGGCCTTGCACCTCATCGCGCATCACTCGAGATGGCGCGCGCCTCGTTGCAAGGCGCGGGAAATGTAAGGCCGCCAGAGCGTGTGGGGATAAGTTTTCTGCGAAAAAGATTCCGCTGACCGCGACGAGACTTAACAGGGGGTCGAAAAACCTTACGACGGGGTACTCTTTCCGTCACCCTGAGGTGCTCGGCGCGTAGCCTGGATTGAGCGATAGCGAAATCCAGGGGTTGCACGCCGATCGTCGTCCCGGATGTCGCTGCGCTCCATCCGGGCTACGCACTTCGATTTAAATCGCCGCGACTGCCTGCACCTCGACCAGCAACTGCTCCTGCACCAGCCGGTCGATCATCAGCAGCGTGTTCGGCGGATAGGCGCCGTTTGCGAACATCTTGGGGAATTCGCGCAGGCGATAGGCCATGAACTTCGGGATGTCCTGCGAGTGCACCAAATAAGTGGTGAACTGCACGATATTGCCCCAGCCGGCGCCGACCGATGTCAGCGCTGCCTCGATGTTGGCGAAGGTCTGCACGCATTGCGCATCGAAGCCGCCGTCGCCGGTGAGTTTACCGCTTTTGTCGACGCCGACCTGGCCCGCAATGAAGACGAATTCGGACGCCTTCACGCGGGTCAGATGCGAGTATTGCCCGAGCGGTTTGCCGAGCGTGTCGGGATTGACGATTTTGATGTCGGGCGGCATCGGAAATTCCCTTTGTCCCAAATGCAAGTCTCTCGGTCGTCATGCCCGGGCTTGGCCCGGGCATCCATGTCTTGGCAGCTAAAGAAAGTCTTGGATGGCCGGGACAAGCCCGGCCATGACGAATTTTTTATTCGATCGAGACGCCGCTCGCCTTGATCGGCGCCGCCCACTTCTCGATCTCGCTGGCGGTGAACTTGCCGAGATAGTCGGGCGTGCGGCGGTCCGGCGCCACGATCTGCGCGCCGAGGCCTTCAAGACGTTCCTTGACCGACGGCGACTCCATCGCCTTGACCATCGCGTCGTTGAGCTTCTTGACGATATCCGCCGGGACATTCTTCGGCAGGTACAGCGCGTTCCAGGTGTAAGCCTGCACGTCGAGGCCTTGCTCTTTGGTGGTGGCGAGGCTCGGCAGCACCGGCGAGCGCTCCGTGGTCATGATCGCCAGCGCGCGGACGCTGCCGGCGTCGACCTGCGGCTTCGCCGTTGAGATGATCTCGCAGAGGAAGTCGATGCGCCCGGCCACCAGGTCCTGCATGGCGGGGCCGGTGCCCTTGTACGGCACGTGCGTGATATCGGTGCCCATCGCGGTG
>Ga0265314_10002885_pt1 | contig 17072 bp, 12 predicted proteins | sample 4126metaG_FD_203106 | JGI IMG/M metagenome (GOLD analysis project Ga0265314, IMG submission 203106) | Rhizosphere microbial communities from Carex aquatilis grown in University of Washington, Seatle, WA, United States - 4-1-26 metaG | ecosystem: Host-associated > Plants > Roots > Rhizosphere >... | reverse complement strand
GACCCGCAGCAATGCGCGCATCCGGCGTCTCCCATCGCATATGTCCGGTGCCGACGGCCACCGGTGTGCGGAATTATACCTGCGCGGGTAGCGGCGCCCGACTCGGAGAAGCAGGCTGCAACCAATTCAAGATTGCCGCGAATTTCGCGCCCGCCCGGTCTATCGGCCGCAATGAGTGGCGAACACGCCGCGCTTTCGTATAAAGTCCGAATCCGGCACGTGGGATTCCGCGCACGGCGCAGGATGGTGCAATCGTTGCGCCGCCCCAGTCCGCTGAGGAGAACGGCAATGCAAAAGTTGATGCTGTACGCAGTTGCGCTGGCGATGGTTGCCTTTGGCTATGCCGGAGCGGCCGTGGCGGCGTATCCGGACAAACCCATCCGCGTCATCATTCCATTTCCGCCCGGCGAAGCGGCCGACATCATTGCGCGGCTGTTGAGCCCGGTCATGTCCGAGCGTATCGGGCAACAGGTCGTCGTCGACAATCGCGCGGGCGCCAGCGGGCAGATCGGACTCGAGCTCCTTAAAAACGCCACGCCGGACGGCTATACGATCGGCGTCGGACAAGGCGGCAACCTGGTCGTAGCACCCCACACTTACAAAAAACTGCCGTACGATCCCGTCAAGGATTTCGCCGCGGTCGCTTTGAACGCGACCAACTACCTGGCGGTGGTGGCCAATCCCAATGCGCCGTTCAAAAACGCGGCCGAAATGATCGCGTGGGCGAAAGCGAATCCGGGCAAGCTCGCCGTCGCAACCAACGGCGAAGGCGGCTATCCGCATCTCGCGTTCGAGTTGCTGGCGTCGATGGCGGGTTTCAAATTCCTGCACGTCCCGTACAAGGGCGCAACCCAGGTCGCGACCGACGTGATCTCCGGCCAGGTGCCGGCGGGAATCGGTTCCTACACGAGCCTGACGCCGCTCATTCAGACCGGCCGCCTGCGGCTGATCGGCGTGACCAATAACGTGCGCGTGCCGGACAAGCCCGATCTGCCGGTGTTTGCGGACATGGTGCCCGGCTACGACATGCGCGGATGGTTCGGCTACATTGCGCCGGCCGGCACGCCGCGCGCGATCGTGCATCGCCTCAATGAAGAGATCAACCGCGCGATGCAGTTGCCCGACGTGCACGCCAAGCTGGTGGCCGCCGGGCTCTATGTCGCCAACGAATCGCCGGAGTTCTACGCCGAATTCATCAAGAAAGAATTCGCCAAGTACGGCAAGATCGCGCGCGACATCGGCTTCAAGCCGCAGTAAGCGGCGGGATTCGTCAGCGGCGGCCCCGCGTAAATCGCCGGACCCGCGCTAGTCGGCGGCCTTGATGCCCGCCGCCTTGATGACCCGCGCCGCGCGCGCCATGTCGGTCTTCATGAAAGCCGCGAAGTCCTCGGGCGTGCCGGTAAACACGTCGAACCCGATTGCGGTCAGGCGATCTTTCAGTTCGCCTCCGGCGAGCGCGGCGACGGTTTCGCGATTGAGCCGGTCGATGATGGCGCGCGACGTGCCCGCGCGCGTGACCACGCCGAACCAGGTGCCGGCGTAATAGCCCTGCAGCCCCGCTTCGCCGGTCGACGGAATTTCGGGCCAGCTCGGATGCCGTTTATCCGCGCCGATCGCGAGAATTTTCAGCTTGCCGGCTTTCCATTGCGGCACGATGGTCGCAATGCCCGTGATCACGATGTCCACTTCGCCGCCGAGCGCAGCGATGGTCGCGGGTCCCGAACCTTTATAGGGAATGTGCGTGAGCTTGATGCCCGCCATCGACTCGAGCAGCGCGCCGGCGACATGGTTGCTCGATGCGTTGCCCGGCGTCGAGTACTTGATCGCCCCGGGCTTCGTCTTTGCAAGCGCGATGAACTCGGCCATCGAATTGGCCGGCAGCGATGGATGCGCGGCGATCATGAACGGCACGTTCACCGCACTGGTGATCGGCGCGAAATCTTTCACCGCGTCGTACGGCAGTTTCGGATTGACCTGCGGATTGATCGACATCGTCGTTGCAGTGGTCAGGAGCAGCGTGTAGCCGTCCGGCAGAGACTTCGCGACGGCGTCTGCGCCGATGATCGTGCTCGCACCGCCGCGATTGTCGATCACGACTTGCTGGCCGAGGCGTTCGGCGAGCTTGGTAGCGATGCCGCGCGCGACGATGTCGGTCGTGCCGCCGGGCGGGTACGGCACCACGAAACGGATTGGCTTGTTCGGGTAGCCGGGTGCGGCGTTCTGACCGATGACCGGCGCCGCCACGATTGCAGCCATCACCCCCAGCACGATCCGCAGCGATGCGCGCATTTTGACTTTCGTTTTATTTTGCACGGCCCCGTGGCCGGCGACTCTTCAGATTATACCGATGAGGTGTACGTTGTCGCGCGTATCCCGCTTATGCATCCCACGGGATACGCGCTCGAAGCTCTCTTCCCCCGCCATTTTTAGCATCCATTTCGCGACGCGAAATGCTCAACGCTTCCTTCCCTCGCCTGGCGGGGGAAGGATTGAGGATGGGGGCAACGGCGGAAGAGCTGGAGATGGGGGCAGCAGTGCGCGCGATCACATCACCGCGAACATCGCGACGACCGCTGCCGCCATCACGCCCGTCGCCAGCCAGCCGAGCACTCGCAGGCGCCGGCTGACCACGAACCGGCCCATCACCGCGGGCTTGGCCGCGAGCAGCATCATCACCGCCATGATCGGCACCGAGATCACGCCGTTGACGATCGCCGCCCACAAGAGCATCTGGATCGAGTCGACGCCGGACAAATCGATCGCGACGCCCAACACCGTTGCGATAGTCAGGATGGAATAAAAACCCCGCGCTTCCGCGAGCGTGAGGCCGAGCCCGATGCGCCATTTGAAACTCTCCGCCACCGCATAAGCGGCCGAGCCCGCCAGCACCGGCACGGCCAGCAGTCCGGTGCCGACGATGCCCGCCGCAAACAGCAGGAACGCAAAATCGCCGGCGATCGGCCGCAGCGCCTCCGCCGCCTGCGCCGCGCTTTGAATGTCCGTTTCGCCCGCCGCATGCAAAGTGACCGCCGCGGTGAGCATGATGCACATGGCGATCGCATTGGAAAAAATCATGCCGATGTAAGTGTCGACCTTGATGCGCTGCAGGTGGAAACGCGCCTGCTCCGGCGCCTCTTTCAAGGGCTCGTCGCCGAATGTCGCGCGCTGGTCTTCGACCTCCTGCGAGGCCTGCCAGAAGAACAGATACGGGCTGATCGTGGTGCCGAATACGCCGACCACCAGCGCGATATAGTCGGGCTTGAACGACAGTTGCGGCAACAGCCCGCCGGCCAGCAGTTCCTCCAGGGGAATATGCACGACGAGCAGGGTCCCGACGTAGGCAAACAGCGCCAGCGTGAGCCACTTGAGTATCGGCGAATAACGCGGAAACGGAATGAATATCTGCAGCGTGAGCGACACCAGTGCAAAGAATACGATGTAAATCTGGCTGTTGCCGCCCACCACGAGCGCCAGCGCGGTTCCCATCGCGCCGAGATCGGCGGCGATGTTGATGGTGTTGGCGATCAGCAGCAGCGACACGATGAAATACAGGAGCGGTCGCGGGAAATGCGCGCGGATGTTGGCCGCGAGCCCGTGGCCCGTGACGCGCCCGAGGCGCGCGCTCACGATCTGGATCCCGATCATGAGCGGGGTCGTGATCAGAACCGACCACAGGAGTCCATAGCCGAATTGCGCGCCGGCCTGCGAATAAGTGGCAATACCGCTGGGATCGTCGTCGGCGGCGCCAGTGATGAGCCCCGGGCCGAGCTTCTGCAGCAGGGGCACGTGATTTTTCCCGTGCGTGTCCTTGACGGTGCGATGCTTCTGGGCCATGGGTGGATGTCGGTTCGGTGAACTAATCTGAATGAAGCGGACAAACAATGCAGCCGCGATTGTCGCCCGAATCGGCGTCCGAACCAAGCATTCCGATGCGCCGGGCGCTTGGAACCTGCGAGAATCCGGCGGAGAATACCGCGTCATTCCATCATCTCATCGACGCCGTACGTCGATCACCGGGAGCATTCATGAAAGTCACTCACGTTGCGGGAATATTGAGCGGGTTCGCCGGCGGACTTATCGGTGCTTACGTATTGCCACATATCGACCGCGGCGGCGCGACGCTGATGCCGGCGGCCACAGCCGCCACCGTCCAGCCGAACGTCATCACCGCGGGCCGGATCCAGCTTGTCGATGCCGGGGGCAAAGTGCGCGCCGAGCTTACGATGTCGCGCGACGGCGGGCCCGCGCTCTTTTTCTTCGATACCGCGGGCCGCAACCGCCTCGTGCTCGGGCTCTACGCGCCGGCGGAAAGCGAATATCCGTTCGTCGTCCTCAACGACACCCAGCAGCACGCGGCCGGGATCTTCCGTCTGTTCGGCGGGCATGAAACGCCGGTCGTCGTGCTGAAGAACCAGGGCCGCGACCGGTCCGTCTACGGCCTCAATGCAACGACCACCGAACCGTTCATCACCAACTTCGCCAGCGACAGCAAGCGGACCGATGTCTTCGGCAAGTTCTAGAACGCTGATCGCCGCGTGCGTCATTGCGGCGGCCGTAGCTGGCGGCTGGTGGGCATGGCATCAATTCCGCGCAGCGCAGCGTCCAGAGTACGTGCTGATCAACGAAACCGCGCAGCACGACTACGACCTTGCGTTCAGAATGAGCTTGAAGCTCGCCGAGAAGAAATCCGGCATCGAAAACGCGCTGGTGCTGCTCAATGCGCTGCCGCCGGGCAAGTCGATCGAAGAAACCACGGCCGGACTTTTCGAGCAACTGCGAATCGGCGCGCGGCGCAACGGGCGCGGCGTACTCTACCTCTACAGCGCGCAGGAAAATCTGCTGCGGGTTCTGGTGTCCTACGATCTCGAAGGCGACATTCCCGACGCTTACTGTCGCCGCCTCGAAGAAGCGGCCAAAACGTACATGCTCTCGGAAGTGCCGCAGGATTTCATTTCCGAGCTCATCATCACGACCAATCTGCGCGGCATGGGTTCGAAGACTGCGACCGAGGCGCCGACGCGGCCGCGCTGGCTCAGCAACGATTTTCTCGCGGGCGGCGGCGGCGCGCTCGTGCGCGGCTACGGCAAGACGCTCGCCGATTACCAGCGCGCGATTCGCGGCCTGCCGGATGCCGACTTGAAACAATTTCTGCCGTCGCCGGATGCCAAGGTAACGATGGAGCGCTATCTCGCGTCGCTCGCGGCCGGCATCGGCGATCCGCGCCTGCCGCTCTTGACCGAAGGCAGCCGCATATTCCGCGCCGTGGTCCCGCGCGACGATGCGCAGCAAAAAAGAATTCACGAGTTCTTTACCGCCGCCGCGCCGTACCGCCTGATTTTTGCCGGCGATTTAGGTCTCGCTGTACCGCAGCCGGGCCACTCGAATCTGCCGGTCGTGCTCCGGCGTGGGGCCGATAAGTTGTGGTACGTAGACGAACCCAAAGGGTGGACGTACTTTCACCGCTTCGAGGACAACGTGAATTTCTATGTGAAATACTCGGACAATCCGTTCCTCGCGTCTCTGCGCGAAATGCATCTGCCGAATATGGACCGTGCGATCTATGGCGATCACGCGCACACGCCCGCCCCGCCCGCGTATCCGTACTCGCTCGCCGCGGAGATACGGGCGCACGAAAGCAAAATCCGCGCGGAACCACAAAACGCAGCGGCGCATGCCGCGCTGGGCGACCTGTATCTTTTCGAGATGAACTGGCTCACCAGATCGATAGCGATGTATGAAAAAGCGTCCGCCCTCGCACCCGGTGAACTCACCTACCACTGGCGCCTGATGGACCTTTACCTCAACGCCTCGCGCGCCGACAAATCGCTCGCCGAACTCAAGTATCTTGCGGAGCATTTGTCCGCCGACCCGCAAACGCAGGATTGGTATCGCCAATACCGCAAAGAATACGATTTCGGCGGTCATTGACCCGCCCGGGACCGCCGTCACCGGAAATTCGCCGCATGATTGACAGCAGTTGTGCCGGTTAGCATAATTTTTCCCCGCGCATGCGGTTTGCCGTCTACGCTATGAAAATGGAGGAGCCATGAAACTTCGCGAATTGTTCGTTGCCGTATCCGCAATGTTGCTGCTCTGCCCTGCAGCTGCGCCCGCGCACGATGATGACGAAGTGAAGGGCAAACTCGGCAAAGTCGCGTTCGAGAATTCCTGCGACCCGAAAGTGCAGCCGCTGTTCCTGCGCGGCGTCGCCATGCTGCACTCGTTCTGGTACAGCGCCGCCGAAAAAACTTTCCGCGACGTGCTGGCGGAGGACCCGACCTGCGCGATCGCGACGTGGGGCTTCGCCTCCATCATGATGTCGAATCCGCTGGCCGGCGCCGGCGCGTCCCCCAAAGGTGCCGAGCAGTCGATCGCGATGATCGAGCAGGGCCGCAAAATCGGCGCGAAGACGCAGCGCGAACGCGACTACATCGGGGCGGTCGCGGCTTACTACGAAGATTGGGGCAACCGTTCCGAACGCGCGCGCCAGCTCGCGCGCGCGAAAGCGTACGAGGCGCTCGCCGCGCGCTATCCGCAGGACGACGAAGCGCAGATTTTCTATGCACTCTATCTTGCCGGCACGCAATTGCAGTCCGACCAGACGTACGCGGCGTACCTGAAAGCGGCCGCGATCCTCGAGAAAGAGTTCGTCAAATATCCCGACCATCCGGGCGTCGCGCACTACCTGATCCACAGCTACGATGCGCCGCCAATCGCGCAGCAGGGATTGAACGCGGCACGGCGTTATGCGGACATCGCGCCCGAAGCGCCGCATGCGCTGCACATGCCGTCGCACATCTTCACGCGCGTCGGCGCGTGGGAGGAATCGGCGGCAACCAATACGCGGTCGGCGAACGCCGCGCGCAAAAGCGGCGAACCGGATGAGGCCTATCACGCTAGCGACTACATGACTTATGCCTACCTGCAGCTCGCGCGCGACAAGGATGCAAAACGCACGATACAGGAGGCGCTGCAGGTCACGGGAACGTCGCCCGCACGGCCGACCGCTCCGTATGCAACCGCGGCCATGGAAGCACGCTACGCCTGCGAGCGCGGTGCGTGGCAGGAGGCCATGCAGTTGCAAGTGCGCCCGACCAAGCTGCATTTCCCGGACGCGATCACGTACTTTGGCCGCGCGCTCGGGGCCGCGCGCAGCGGCGACGCAGCTGCCGCGCAGAAAGAAGCGGCGCAACTCGAAGCAGAGCACAAGGCGCTGCGGGCCGAGAACAACAATTACTGGGCGAACGAAGTCGAAATCCAGCGCCTCGCGGTCGCCGGATGGATCGCACTCGTGCAGGGCAACGCCGATGACGCGTTGAAATTCATGCGCGCCGCCGCCGACATCGAGGACAAAAGCGAGAAGCACATCGTGACACCGGGACGGCTCGTGCCGGCGCGCGAACTTCTCGGCGACATGCTGCTCGAATTGAATCAACCGGCGGCCGCATTGAAGGAATACGAAGCTTCGCAACTGCGCGAACCGAACCGCTTCCGCGGACTGTACGGCGCGGCGCGCGCGGCGGAAGCCGCCGGCGACCGGCAGACGGCCGCGAATTACTACGGCAAGCTGCTCGCGCTGGCGAAAAACTCCGATGGCACGCGCCCCGAGCTCGCGCGTGCGAAATCGTACGTAGCGCAACGATGAGCCGTAATGCGCTGGTCGCGATTGCGTTTGCATGCGCGGCGCTCGCGGGGGCGCCCGCTTTCGCCGAGCCGTTCGAAACCAATCCGGTGTTGTCGGCGAGCGACGCGGATTATGCGGCCGGCAAGCAGGCAATGGACCGGAAGAACTGGCCCGAGGCGGCGAAACGGTTCGAGGCGGCCTTGAAGCGCAATCCCGACAGCGCGGACCTGCAGAATTATCTCGGCTACACGCACCGCAACCTCAAGCAATTCGATCTCGCGTTCAAATACTACAAGCGCGCGATCGAGCTCGATCCGCGGCATCGCGGCGCGCACGAATATATCGGCGAGGCCTATCTGATGGTCAACGATCTGCCGAATGCGGAAAAGCATCTCGCCGCGTTGCGCGGGATCTGCCTATTGCCATGCGAAGAACTGGACGACCTCGAAAAAGCGGTCGCCGCCTATAAAGCGAAAAAGTGATTAGGCGATTGAGCAATTGAGCAACTAAATCGTTGAACCACTCAATCACTTGATCACTTAATCACCATTCACCAATTAGACCGCCACTTTGCGCAGCCGCAGCGCGTTGCCGATCACCGACACCGAGCTCATACTCATCGCGGCGCTCGCGAGCATCGGGCTCAGCAAAATCCCGAAGAACGGATACAAGACACCCATCGCGATCGGCACGCCGAGAAAGTTGTAGACGAACGCGAAGAACAGGTTCTGACGGATATTGCGCATGGTGCCCTGGCTCAGGAGCCGCGCTTTGGCGATGCCGCGCAGATCGCCTTTCACGAGCACGATGCGCGCGCTGTTCAACGCCGCGTCGGTGCCGGTGCCCATCGCGATGCCGACGTTGGCGGCGGCGAGCGCCGGCGCATCGTTGACGCCGTCGCCCGCCATCGCGACGATGCGGCCTTCTTTCTGCAATGCCTGCACTGTCTTGTATTTGTCCGCCGGCATGACTTCGGCCTTGACCTCGTCGATTCCCAGTTGTTTGGCCACTGCCGCCGCCGTCGTCGCGTTGTCGCCGGTAAGCACGACGATGCGCAAGCCGGAAGCGCGCAACTGCGCGATCGCCTCCCGCGTCGTCGACTTGATCGGATCGGCGACGCCGATAAGGCCTGCCAGCCGGTTGTCGTAGCCGACGAACATGACGGTCTGGCCGAGTTCGCGCAGGTGCTGCGCTTCGGCCTCTATCGGCGCGACATCTATGCCCGCATCGTGCATCAACGGCAGATTTCCCAGCAAAGCGAGCTTGCCATTAATGCGGCCGCGCACGCCCTTGCCGGTCACCGCCTCGAAATTCTCGACGGGCGCCAGCGCCGATTTTTGATCCTGCGCGTAATTGAGTACGGCCTGGGCCAATGGATGTTCGCTCATTTTTTCGAGCGCCGCGCCGTGCGCGAGCACTTCGGCGTCGGTGAACCCGGGCGCTGCAAAGACTTTTTGCACCTTGGGCGCGCCTTCGGTGAGTGTGCCGGTTTTGTCGATCACCAGCGTGTCGACTTTCTCCATCAGTTCGAGCGCCTCCGCGTCCTTGATCAGCACGCCTTCGCGCGCTCCGCGGCCGATGCCGACCATGATCGAAATGGGTGTTGCGAGCCCCAGCGCGCACGGGCAGGCGATGATCAGCACGGACACTGCGACGACGAGCGCGTTGGCGAGCGCCGGCGCCGGCCCGACCAGCGCCCACACGGCGAACGCGATGACCGCCGAAGCGACGACGCCGGGCACAAACCAGCCCGACACCCGGTCCGCGAGCTTTTGAATCGGCGCGCGCGAACGGCTCGCTTCGTTCACCATATGCACGATCTGCGACAGCAAGGTTTCCGCGCCCACTTTCTCGGCGCGCAACAGGAACGAACCAAGCTGGTTGACCGTGCCCGCCGTGACTTTGCTGCCCGCTTGCTTCTCGGCCGGGATCGGCTCGCCGGTGATCATGGATTCATCGACGTTCGATCTGCCGTCGGTGACCACGCCATCCACCGGCACTTTGGTGCCCGGCTTCACGCGCAGGATATCGCCGACGTGAACGTCGTCGAGGTGGACTTCTTCCTCGCTGCCGTCGGCTTTTACGCGCACCGCCGTGTTCGGTGCAAGTGCCAACAGAGATTTGATCGCGCTGTTGGTTTGCGATCGCGCGCGCAATTCCAGCACCTGCCCCATCAACACCAGCGTGACGATGACGGCGGCCGCTTCGAAATACAGGGGAACCATGCCGTTAATCTTGAATGCTTCCGGCAGCAGCGCGGGAAACAGCAGGCCGATGAGACTGAAAACATAGGCGGCCCCGGTGCCGATTCCGATCAGGCTGAACATATTGAGATTCCAGGTTTTGAACGACAGCCACGCTCGCTCAAAGAAAGGCCAGCCGGCCCACAACACTACCGGCGTCGCCAGCACGGCCTGCGTCCAGTTGAACGCGGTCCCGCTCACCAGGTGATGGAGGTTGAGCCCGGGCACCATCTCGCTCATGGTGATCACGAGCAGCGGCAGCGAAAGCACGGCGCCGATCCGGAAACGCCTCGTCATGTCATTGAGTTCGGAGTTGTCTTCCGTCGCGGTCGCCAGCAGCGGCTCCAGCGCCATGCCGCACTTCGGGCAAATGCCGGGACCGACCTGCTGCACTTCCGGATGCATCGGGCACGTATAGACGTCGCCCTTCGCCGCAGGACTCTCGGCAGGGGCTTTTACGGGTCCGCCCGCGGCGGGCGCTTGATGCGCATGCGGTTTCATCGCAACCGGGCGCGGCGCGTTCAGGTATTTATCCGGATCCGCGTCGAATTTCGTTTTGCAGCCCGCACAGCAGAAGAAATACCTGGTGCCCGCGAATTCGCTGGCGGGCTTCCCGGCCTGCTCATTGACCTGCATGCCGCATACGGGATCGGTTGCCATTAGCTTTGCCTCGCTTCGTTCATTGTAACTGCACCGGTCTTCTTCGCGCGCGGCCGGCGCATCAACAGGTACGCCGCCGGTATCACGAACATCGACAGCAGCGGAGCCGTGATCATGCCGCCGACCATGGGTGCGGCGATGCGCTGCATGATTTCCGAGCCGGTGCCGGCGCCGAACATGATGGGCAGCAGGCCCGCGATGATGACCGCGACGGTCATCGCCTTCGGCCGCACGCGCAGCACTGCGCCTTCGCGGATCGCGTCTTCGAGCTGCGCGAGCGTCGGCGCTGCGCCCGCCGCCTGCCGCGCATCCCGCGCATGCCGCAGATAGAGCAGCATGATCACGCCGAATTCCGCGGACACGCCGGCTAATGCGATGAACCCCACCGCACTCGCGACCGACAGGTGATGCCCGAGCGCGAATAGCAGCCAGCAACCGCCGACCAGCGCGAACGGCAGCGTCGCCATGATCAAGAGCGCTTCATCGACGCGCCCGAACGTGAGGTACAGCAGCACGAATATGATGACCAGCGTCGCAGGCACCACGACTTTCAGCTTGGCGGTGGCGCGCTCGAGATATTCGAACTGACCCGACCACGACACCGAGTAACCGGCGCCCATTTCCACGTTCTTTGCCACCGCTTGCTGCATCTCGAGCACGGCCGAACGCAAATCGCGGCCGCGGATATCGACATAGACCCAGCCCGAGAGCCGCGCATTCTCGGATCGCAACATCGGCGGGCCGTCCGTCACGGTGATGGCGGCGACATCCGACAACCGGATTTGCGCGCCGCGTTCGGTCAACACGGGCAGATTGCGGATCTTCTCGACCGAGTCGCGCGTCTCCCGCGGATAACGCACGTTGATCGGAAAACGCTGCAGGCCTTCAATCGTTTCGCCGATGTTGTCGCCGCCGATGGCCGACGAGATGATGCCCTGCACGTCGGCGATGTTCATGCCGTAGCGTGCCGCCACGTCGCGGTCGATTTTGACGTCGATGTAGCGTCCGCCGGTCAAGCGTTCCGCCAGCGCGGACGTGACGCCAGGCACCGTCTTCACGACGCGCTCGATTTCGCCGGTGATGCGATCGATTTCCGCAAGGCTCGCGCCCGCGACTTTTACGCCGACCGGGCTCTTGATGCCCGTCGCCAGCATGTCGATGCGGTTGCGGATCGGCGGCACCCAGATATTGGATAGCCCGGGCACTTTGACGATGCGGTCGAGCTCCTCCACGAGTTTGTCCGGCGTCATGCCCGCGCGCCATTCGCTGCGCGGTTTGAACTGGATCGTGGTCTCGATCATTTCCAGCGGCGCCGGATCGGTCGCGCTGTCGGCGCGGCCGGCCTTGCCGAAAACGCGTGCGACTTCCGGCACCGTCTTGATCAGGCGGTCGGTCTGCTGCAGCACCTCCGTCACTTTGCCGATGGAAATCCCCGGCAGCGCCGACGGCATGTACAAAAGATCGCCCTCGTCGAGCGGCGGCATGAATTCGCCGCCCAGATGCAGCACCGGGTATAACGTCGCGGCCGCCAGCAGGAGTGCCGCGGCCAGCGTCGCTTTCGGGAACCGCAACACGCGGTCCAGCAACGGCCGATAGAGCGCGATCAACCAGCGGTTAAGCGGATTGGCCTGCTCCGGCGGAATGCGCCCGCGGATCAGGTAACCCATGAGCACCGGAATCAACGTCACCGCCAGCGCGGCGGAGGCCGCCATCGCGTAGGTCTTGGTGAACGCGAGCGGCGAGAACATGCGGCCTTCCTGCGCCTCCAGCGTGAACACCGGGATGAACGACAGCGTGATGATCAAGAGCGAGAAGAACAGTGCCGGTCCGACTTCGGCCGCGGATTCGGCAATGACCCGCCACTGCTCGTCGCCCTTCAACACTGCGCCTTGATGCTCATGGTGCCAGCGCTCGATGTGCTTGTGCGCGTTCTCTATCATAACGACTGCCGCATCGACCATCGCGCCGATCGCGATCGCGATACCGCCGAGCGACATGATGTTGGCGTTGACGCCTTGATAATGCATGACAATGAACGCGGCGAGGATGCCGATCGGCAACGTGACGATTGCAACCAGTGCCGAGCGCAGATGAAAGAGGAACAGCGCGCATACGATGGTCACGATGATGAATTCCTCGACGAGCTTCTCGCCCAGGTTACTGATCGCACGCTTGATGAGATTCGAGCGGTCGTACGTCGGCACGATCTCGACACCCGGCGGCAGGCCGGGCTTCAGCGAGTCGAGCTTCGCTTTCACGGCGTCGATGGTTTCCAGCGCATTCTTGCCCGATCGCATCACGATGATGCCGCCCGCGACCTCGCCCTCACCATCGAGTTCGGCCACGCCCCGCCGCATTTCCGGACCCGCCTGGATGCGCGCAACGTCGCCCAGGCGCACCGCGATGCCGGCATTCGTCGTCGACAGGGGAATCTTGCGGAAATCGTCGAGCGATTGCAGATAGCCCGACGCGCGCACCATGTACTCGGCCTCGCCGAGTTCGAGCACCGAGCCGCCGGACTCCTGGTTCGCTTTCTGCACCGCGTCGATCACTTTCGCGTGCGTGATGTTGTAGGAACGCAGCTTGTCGGGATCGAGCACGATCTGGTATTGACGCACCATGCCGCCGACGCTCGCGACTTCCGAGACGTTCGCCACCGTTTTCAATTCGTACTTGAGAAACCAGTCCTGCAAGGTGCGCAACTGGGAGAGGTCCAGCTTGCCGCTGCGGTCGACGAGCGCATACTCGTAGACCCAGCCCACACCCGTCGCATCCGGGCCGAGGGATGTTTTCGCCTGCGCGGGCAGGCGCGACTGCACCTGGTTCAGGTACTCGAGCACGCGCGAGCGCGCCCAGTACGGGTCGGTCCCGTCTTCGAACAATATGTAAACGAACGAATCGCCGAAAAAAGAATACCCGCGTACCGTTTTGGCACCCGGCACGGACAGCATCGTCGTAGTGAGCGGATACGTGATCTGGTTTTCGACGATCTGCGGCGCTTGTCCCGGATACGTAGTGCGGATGATGACCTGCACGTCGGACAAATCGGGAATCGCGTCGAGCGGCGTTCTGGAAAGCGACCACACGCCCCATGCCGACAGCATCAGCGTCGCCAGCAGCACCAGAAAGCGGCTGGCGATAGACCAGCGGATGAGCGCCGCGATCATTTGTGCGCGCCGTGCGAGGTTTTCCCGGCCGGCGCATCCATCGCCGCCGGCACTTCCGTCATGCGCGAAGTCGTGCCCTTCAAGCTCGATTCGGAATCGATCAGGAACTGGCTCGATATGACGACTTTCTGTCCAGCCGTCAGGCCTTTGCGGATTTCGGTCTGCCCGTTGGCTTCAATACCCGTTTCGACATCGGTCGGCTGGAATTTTCCGTCGTCGAGCTGCACGATCACCAACCGGCGCTGGCCGGTCTGGATCACCGCTTCGCTCGGCACGACCAAGGCTGCACTCCTGGTCGACGGCGTGAAATCGACGCTCGCGAACATGCCGGGGGTCAACAGGCCGCCCGCATTGGCGACTTCGATGCGCGCTTTAAGCGTGCGCGTCGCCGGATTCACTTCGGGCAGAATCGCGGCGACGCGGCCCTTGAATATCTTATCGGGCAGCGCGGGCGCGCGCGTCTCGACGCTGCTGCCCAAACGCAATAACGCCGCGCGGCTTTCCGGAATTTCCGCGTAGACCCACACCGAGCCGAGACCGTTGATGCGGAAAAGCATCGTACCCGCCGCGACCGTCATGCCTTCGCGCACGCCGAGTTCCGCGATCACGCCGCCGATCGGCGCGGTCAGCGTGAAACGCGGCTGCACTTTGTTGCCGGCTTCGACCGCGCGCACCTGCTCTTCGCTCATGCCGACCAGCAGCATGCGCTGGCGCGCCGCCGCGAGTAAACCTTCTGTGCTCTGGCCCTGCATGCGCTTCACCGACAGATATTCTTCCTGCGCAGCGATCCAGTCAGGAATGTAGATTTCAACCAGGGGCTGGCCTTTGCGCACCGGATCGAGCGGCGCGCGCACGTGCAGGCGCTCCACGAAACCGCCGACGCGCGCCGTCACCAACGCGACATCGCGATCGTTGTACGCCACGCTGCCGGCCGCTTCGAGCTTTTGCGTGAGCGTGGCAGTCGTAACTTCCGCGGTACGCACGCCGAGGTTCTGCTGCATGCGAGGGCTGATCGTCACGTTGCCGCCGTCGCCGGAGTCGTCGGCATACACAGGCACGAGTTCCATATCCATGAAAGGCGACTTGCCGGGCTTGTCGAATTTCTGGCCCGGCACCATCGGGTCGTGCCAATACAGAACCTTCCTCCCGGCGGCCGGATCGACGTTCGCCGCATTCTGCGCGCTCGTCGCAGGCGCAGCGGCTTCGGGCCGAACGTTCTGCACGCCGCGATCCATGCCCAGACGATAGGCGCCGTAACCGCCGGCAGCCGCAATGCCTGCGACTGCAATCGAAATGATCAACGTGCGCGCATTCATTGGAGTTCCTTCGCTTTGGCGTGATCGCCTGCCGCCGGTGCGTGTTCGCCATCGGGCGCCAGAAAGTTCAGTTGCGCCCAGATGCGCGCGGTGTCCATTTCGAGCTGCAGCGTTTGCGTGCGCACGTCGATCTCGTTGCGGCGGGCCGCCAGCACCGTGGCGAGGTCGCTTTTGCCGCCGCGATAAGCGGCGAGTGCTGCGTCGGTGCGATATTTCGCCAGCGGCACGAGCTCGCGCTCGTAACGCGCAACCCGCTCGCGGCCGTTTTCCCATTCATTGAGCATCGTGCGCACTTCGGCGACGTGGGCGCGCACCATGTCTTCCTGCTGGGCTTGCGCGCGCTCGGTCAGCGCGACCTTCGCCGCCACATCGCGGTCCTGGCGGTTCTTCTGATCCCACTGCAGCGGGATCGATACGCCGACCGACACCATGTTCGAGAACGCCGAGCCGCGCTCCTGGTACGCGAGCTCGACGCTCCAGTCGGCCTGCTTGTTGGCACGGGCGAGCTGCGTCTCGGTCTGGGCGACCGCGACCTGGCGCGCGAGCAGCGCGATTTCCGGGTGACTTTCGATGTCGTGTTCGAGCGTGTGATGGGCGAGCGCGACCTTCGTGAGGTCCGGGCTGCCCGTCAGGGGTGCCTCGCCCGCTTCGCCGACCCAGCGCGCGAGCATCGTGCGTGCGTTGCGAATGCGGCGGTCGAGCTCGGACAGCCGGTCATCGAGCGCGACCCGTGCCGCACGCGCGGAATAGATGTCGACCTGGCTGCCGCGGCCCGCGCGGTACGCGCCCTCGGCGGCCTCGATTTCCAGGTTCGCTTCCTGCGCCTGGGTCGCCACGACCGCGCGCATGCGCTCGAGGTAATAACGGTCGAGCCACGCGAGCGCCGTGTCTTTATGCAGCACGGCCACGGCTACGGATTTTTCGGCGGCCGCGCGGTCCGCTTCGCGCTCGAAGCGCTCGGTCTTCAGCTTGCGCTTGTCGCCGCGCGTGATTTCCTGCATCACGCCGATGCGGCGCATGGTCATGAAATCGCGGCCTATGCTGTAGCGGTCGGCGCCGTCGACTGGCAGATTGTCGACGCCCAACTTCAAGACCGGGTCGGGCAGCTGGCCGGCGGCGGCACCCATTTCCTTCAACGCGGTTATCGACCAATCCTGCGCTACGATCTGGCGCGAACGCTCGACAGCTATGCGCTGCGCGTCTGCGAGGCTCAGTGCGAATTGTGCGTGCGCGGGTAGCGCGGCGGTCGCCGCCGAGCCAGCAACTGCAATTCCAACCCACGCGAATAGCGGCAGCGACAAACGCGCGCGAATACCGCGCGCACAAGAAAATATCGGCATTAAAATCTCCCGGTCAAATCCAGATTCCGCACGCGCAACACGCGCGCCGCGGACGCTACAGGACTTGCGGAGAGATCAAATGCGCAGCACGCCGAAGCGGATGAGCGGGGGCGGCGAAGTCGCGTGGTGAGGCCACGCGGATAACAACGCAATGCCGGGCGCGGCCTGCGCTACCACGGGTTCGAATATCGTCAACGTCGACACCGCGGCAAACGCGGGGACCGCGACCGGCGGCAGCGTCTGCACTGCCTGATCGCCGGCCTGGCAGTGTTGCAGGCAAAGATTCGGATTGCTGTTGCTGCTGCGCATATCGCAGCCGGGCATCGCCGCTTGCATCGCTTCCGCGCTCGCCGCAGCCGCGATCACACCGGCCGGACCGTCGATGGTCGGGCACGCATAAGCGGCGATCGCAAGCTGGGCGAACATGACGGCCGCCACGGCGATTTTCGCGATCAAGCGTCTGAAAGTTTGACTGAACATGATCTAAGAGTGCCTAACATAATGAAACGCGTGATGCGCTGTCACGATTTTGGCTCAGGGCTAGAAGAAAGGCCTGCGGCTTAGTCATTCTAAGCAAGGGACTTTCGACAACGCCATGGGCCAAAACTCGTGCCAGCCCGAAGGGTTGCAGCCAGAATCGGCGCTGGCCGCGTTGCTCGTCTTGGCAATAGAACGACTATTGCCTTCACCGGGCGCCTTGCCATCACCAATTCTGGCTGCAA
>Ga0265314_10002884_pt1 | contig 17073 bp, 15 predicted proteins | sample 4126metaG_FD_203106 | JGI IMG/M metagenome (GOLD analysis project Ga0265314, IMG submission 203106) | Rhizosphere microbial communities from Carex aquatilis grown in University of Washington, Seatle, WA, United States - 4-1-26 metaG | ecosystem: Host-associated > Plants > Roots > Rhizosphere >... | reverse complement strand
AAAGGCCTGTGCTTACTACCTTCCAGCTTTGCCCTATGTCTGCACTCTTGGCGATGTTCCCGTATCCCGCGGCAAAGGTGCCCGCGTAGATCATATTGGAATTGACAGGATCGATGGCTAGCGAATCCGCAAAGACAGTGAAAATCGTGTCTGGCACGGTGTTCAATGCCGCCCAACTTGTTCCCCCGTCCGCGCTCTTAAAGATGACGTCGTTACTTCCCACGGCGTAAATTGTCGATGGGTGGAGCGGATCGAGATAGACACTTTGGATGGATGCGTTTGATGGGAGTCCGCTATTCAGCGAACTCCAGCTTCCTCCGGCATCGGTGCTCTTGAAGAGGCCGCTGGACGTGGCAGCGTAGAGCGTCGCGCTGGTTGTGGGGTCAAGGGCCAACCAGGAGACGGAGAAGCCTGTAAGGCCAGAGTTTGCCGATTGCCAGCTTGCTCCACCGTCTGTACTCTTGAGAATGCCAGTCCGCGTAGCCGCGTAGAGCGTGGAGGTCTTGTGAGGATCAATCACCAGAACATTGGCGCCTCCGACACCACTCACCGGTTGCCAACTCGCGGCTCCGTCATTACTTTTGAAAACATCTCCGGCACTGCTACATGCATAAAGTGTCGATGGAACCGCAGGATCTATCGTGAGCGCGACCACGCCCAGGCTCGCACCCGGCAGGCCGGAGTTGATCGCGGTCCAACTTCCGCCCAGCATCGGCATAGCGGCCGTCGCCAGCAGCGTGATGATGTGGCTGATTCTAGTTCCCGCGAACCTTGTCCTGTTCAGTGAATTCATTGGATTTCCTCTGTTTTCAAAAGGGCTTTGCCGCTGTGACTTGCACGGTGGCCACCCATCGAGCGTTGCGGGGTTCGGTAAAGGTACAGTTCGCGTCGTCGCAGTCGTAAAGTGTGAAAGTATAAGGAGTGCCATTACCCATGATCCACGGTGCGGGGCAATCCGTACCTCCACAGGCTTGACCGGTTGCGAAATTTGTTTCCGGGCCATTCCCCACCCTCACAAAAACCTGGGCATTGGAAATGCCCGTGGTGGACCAGGTGAGATAGGTTGTGCACTGGGAAGCTACCAGCAAACAAGGGTTCGGCGAGGCCGAAATGGACCCGTACCCGTATCTCCCTGTGACCTCCACGGCGGCGATCGGCCGGGCGTTGGTGTGGCCAGTAGCGGTACAGTCCGCGTTGTCACAGTTGTAAAGCCTGAAAGTATAGACCGTGTCGGCCTCGATCCACGGCGCCGGGCAATCCGTGCCTCCGCAGGATTGCAGGTTCGCCATATTTGTTTCCGGGCGATCCCCAACCTGCACCCAAACCTGGGCATTGGAAATACCGGTGGTGGACCAGGTGAGATAGGTTGTGCAATGGGCAAGCCACAGCGCACTCGACATCACGCAAGGGTTCGGAGAAGCTGAAATCGACCCGACGATGGGCCCGTAGATTTCAGCGGAGTTGAAAAAATTAAGATCGCCGCCGTCCACGCCCGCGCCACCTATGATGGCGATTCTTCCGTCGGGGAGTGAGGTCGCGGTATGAAGGATACGCGCGAAGTTTAGATTTGGCCCGGCGGTGAATATGCGCTTAACGGGATCGTAAGTCTCCGATTGAACCTCGGCGATTCCGGCGGCGTTATAACCGCCCACAAGGAGCACGGTGCCGTCTGGCAGTAGAGTGGCGGTATGCTCTCCGCGTTGGATCAGGGTATTACCAGTGAGCGCAAAGGATCCGGTTGCGGGATCGTAAAGCTCAGGAGTGTGTTCATTTCCGGTTATCAGAACATGGCCATCGAGCAAAAGCGTTGCCACCGGTCCGAATCGCTGGACGCTCATGGTGCCTGTTCGCGTGAACACTCCGCTGGCCGGATCATAGAGTTCCGCAGATGCTAAGGCGCCCGGAGTTCCGAAGCCGCCGGTGATGAGCACTTTGCCGTTCTGCAAAAGAGTGGCCGTATGGCCCCAGCGAGCGTCATTCAAGCTGCCGGTCAGCGAAAAGGTTCCGGTTGCGGGGTTATAGATCTCAGCGTCCGCCAGTGTTACGAAGGTCAAACCCCCATCCAGCGAGTGATAACCGCCCACCATTAACACCCGGCCGTCCGGCAAAAGAGTGGCGGTGTGGCTTTCCCGCGCGACAACCATCCCGCCATTTCCCCCGAATTGTCCCGTGACAGGATCGTAGAGTTCCGATTGTGACGTTGCGATAGAAAACAGTTGCTCTCCACCCGCGAGCATGACTTTTCCCGATGGCAGCAGCGTGGCCGTGTGGTATTGACGGGAGAAAGAACCGGCGGGACTGAAACTTCCGCTCACGGGATCGAAGAGTTCCGCGCCGGGTACGTTTTCGAAGCCGCAAAGATCATTCGGTCCCTGGCCGCCTCCGGCAACCAGGATGCGGCCGTCGTTCAACAAAGTCGCCGTATGAGACGCACGGACGTCATGAAGACTGCCGGACAGAGCAAAACCAGGGGTTGAAAGGGGGGCCTGCGCCCACGCGGAGACGCTAAAACCAGCGACCGCGAACATAGTGATCGGCAATATTGAGTAACGTGTCATATTTCCCTTTCAACTCCCGTGAGTGTCGTCTCAAAAAGAGTTAGCTCTTAATCCGCCGTAATGCGGTCTCCCGAAATTGTGCCCGCGCCGACCTGTGCAATGTGGGCTCCAGGCGTTGCCGGAAGTGCGGCCGAGTAGGGGGCGTAAATATCGGCGGTAAACGAACCGGTGAAATGATTTCCCGTCCGATCCACAGTGACCTCTTCCCGGATGATCACGATAACGGAAGGAGTCGTGCTGCCGACAGGCTGCATGCTATAGTCCAGCGCAATGTGCTTGAGTGTAAATGTAGAATGTCCGGTCTTGGTCCAAACACCCATGCAAAAGTTCCCGTAAGCCGGACTGTGAGCACCGGAATTCATGATTTCCGTTCCGTCGCCGTGCCACGCTGCGTAGGAGTCATCGAACAGCCCGCCGCCGAAAGCTTTGTTCTGTGTGAAGACCACATGCCAAAGCCCCACAACGTCGGCGCCCGAAGGAGCGTCCACGAGAACGAACTGTGCCGGCCGGTAGGCAGCTTGCATCAGGTAGGAATGCTGCTGCGGTCCGAGCGCCGCGGCCGGTCGTGCCGGGACATCCGCACAACCCGCGCTTGCGCCCGGAGCGAGAACTGCGGCGATGATGGCGATTCCCAGACTTGCGGGAACCAGTCTAAGCAGTGTTTTCATTGGTATTCTCCTTATTGCTGTTGCAGGCGGCCGATCTAACGACGGCAGCCTTCATACGTGCCAATAGGCGCAATCCAGCGGAAGAAACTGGCACCCCGGTAGAAGATTAGAGAAGAAAGCGAACTCAGTCCTTGCGGCCTAGTTCGGTCGACAGCCAAGCCTTGGCGAGTTTCCAATCGCGCATGATGGTGTCGCAGGACACTTTGATCACCTCGGCGGTTTCTTCAACGCTCAACCCTCCGAAGAAACGTAGCTCGACGATTTGAGCCTTGCGCGGATCCACTTGCGCCAAAGTGTTCAGGGCATCATCGAGGGCAATCAGCTCGCGAGCACGGCCGTAGGAGACATCCAAGCCTTCGTCCAGATTTACAATCTGCTGCTTGCCACCGCGCTTCGCCGCCGAACGCCTGCGGGCCCGATCTAGCAGAATCCTGCGCATGAGGGTGGCGGAGACAGCCAAAAAGTGGGCCCGGTGCTGCCAATCCACTTGTCTGACATCGATCAGGCGCAGATACACTTCATGAACCAAGTCCACGCTCTGGAGCGTGTAACCTGGGCGCTCGTTTTGCAGGAAGTGCGCAGCCATCCGCCGCAATTCCTGATAAACACGCGGAGTCAACTGTTTCAAGGCCTCGGGGTCACCGCCAGCCCAGTCACGCAGAAGCCGCGTCGTGTCCGTGATGGGTGGATCAGCCATTTCGCCCTGTTGTCGGAAAGTATAAACCACCTTGCGGAAAACTGCTTCGGGATATGCCAGTTTTTGCCGCCAGTCCGCGCCTTATGCATTAGAACCTAGAAGCGCAATAATAGAGGAACTCTGTGACGCTGGCATGACACCGGAGCGCTGGAAACAAATCGAGGAGCTCTACACCTCCGCAGTCGACTCCGGCGAAGAGGCACGTACCGCATTATTCGCGCGTGCTAACCCCGACGTGCGCAATACGGTCATCGAGATGCTCGCCCAGCAGTCCGCCGACAACATCCTCGACCGCCCCGCATGGGAAGGCGCGGCCGAACTCATGGACCTGGCCGTAGCGCCGCTCACGCCCGAAACACAGTTGGGTCCCTATAGAATCGAAGGGATCCTCGGCCAAGGCGGTATGGGTGCCGTGTATCGTGCTTTCGACTCCAGACTCGGCCGGAAAGTTGCGATCAAAATCCTGCCGCCGGCGGTAGCGGCTGACCCTGAGCGATTGCGACGATTTGAGCAGGAAGCCTGGGCAGCCGGCACGCTGGACCACCCCAACGTCCTCACCATCTATGATGTCGGCACCCACGAGGATACGTCTTATCTGGTTTCCGAACTCCTGGACGGCGAAACCTTACGTGAACGGCTGCGCGGCGGAGCATTGCCACGCCACAAAGCCCTCGAGTACGCGCGTCTGATAGCGGCCGGCCTAACGGCGGCACACGAAAGAGGAATTACCCATCGCGACTTGAAGCCGGAGAATTTATTCATAACGCGGGACGGTCGGCTGAAGATTCTCGACTTCGGTTTAGCCAAACTGGCGGGGACTGAATCCAACATCGAGGCCCTATCGGAAAGAATCAAACTGGACCCGAAGTCCTCCGGAAGCCAGCCCGGAATCATCCTTGGCACCGTTGGTTATATGTCTCCGGAGCAGGTGCAGGCAGAAGCGGTAGAGAATCGCTCCGATCTATTCAACCTCGGCGCGATTCTCTACGAAATGCTCACGGGTCGCAGAGCCTTCCAGGGTAGTACACCAATCGAGACTCTGCAGGCGATCCTGAAAGAAGGGCCGGAACTCTCCGACGACGATCCTGAGTTAGGAGGAGGATTGGCGCGCTTCTTGCGCCATTGTCTCGAGAAGGATCCGCGAGAGCGCTTCCAATCCGCTAAAGATCTGGCCTTCGATCTTGAGGCGCTTGGGTTACCATCGAGCCCGCCGGCAGCTCCTTCCGGCGCGAAGTGGAAGTTCAAGGCGGCCGCCGTTTTTGCTTCCGCGGTCGTATTGATTCTTTTTCTCGCTGCGCGCCAGTTCGTGTTCGCGCACGCGGCCCCACCGCCCAGTTTTCGTCAGATTACATTTCGACCCGGCACCGTTACTAGTGGTAGGTTCACTCCCGACGGCCAGACGGTTGTCTACAGCGCTGCCTGGGAGGGACGCCCTGTAGAGAGCTTCACAACGAGAACCGGCGGTCCGGAATCACGGCCGCTCGAATTGCCTTCCGCCGCCGGCGTCCTCGGAGTTTCCTCCGCTGGAGAACTCTTGCTAACGCTCGGATGCAAGCTAAACTGGGCGGAATGCAGAGGCACCATCGCCCGCATGCCCCTGGAAGGCAAAGTGCCAAGAGAGATCGTTGACGATGCCGACTATGCAGATTGGAACCCAGCAGGCACGAACTTCCTCATCGTGCGAGGGCTCGAAGGACGATACCGGCTGGAGTACCCCATTGGTAAGGTGCTCTATGAGACCACAGGCTGGATCACCCATCCGCGCTTTTCGCCTAAGGGCGACCGGATTGCTTTTTTGAACCATCCCACCCTCGGCAGCAATGACGGCTCTGTGGAAATGGTGGACCTGAACGGCCACAAAACCACTCTAGCGGCCGGCTTGAAAGCCATCAAGGGCCTTGCTTGGTCCTTGTCAAGCGAGGAAGTCTGGTTTTCAGGAAGTCCTAAAAGAAATGGGATGCTTTACGCTGTAACACTCGCGGGGAAGCAAAGAGTCGTTCTGGAGACGCCAGGCGGGATGGAAATTCAAGATATCGCGAGGGATGGTCGTGTTCTGCTCCTTCAGCAGTACGGCAGAAGCAATATGATCTTCCGTCCTCCTGGCGCATTGAATGACCGAGCGCTCTCCTGGTTTGACTGGTCGACAGCGGCGGATCTCTCTTCCACCGGCAGCACCGTGCTTTTCTACGAATGGGGAGAAGCCACTGGCGGCATCCCCAGCGTTTATTTGCGGGGAACCGCAGGCGGTGAGGCTGTCGGCCTCGGGGAAGGAAAACCGATGGCGCTCGCCCCGGATGGGAAGTGGGTGTTAGCGCTGAAGGGAGGCCGGCCCTCGCAACTTACTATTCTGCCTACTGGCGCGGGTGAGCCGAAGCTGCTGCCACGCTCAGGAATCCAAGAATACTATTCGGGCGCATGGTTTCCGGGAGGGAAGAAAATCCTGTTCTCCGGAGAGACTTCCGACCACGTTCCGCGATCCTTTATCCAGGATGTAGAGGGAGGCGAAGCTCGTCCCGTAACCGCTGCGGGCGTGCGAGCTACCTTGATTTCCCCCGACGGAACGCACTTGGCTGCGTATGGTCCGGAGGGCGACTATTTCGTAGTCCCCGTCGGCGGCGGTGAACCCCTGAGAATTCGCGGGACAGAGCGCGGGGACGAATTAATCCAATGGAGCGCCGATGGCCGCTATCTTTACGTGAAAGGACCAAACGAGTCTTACGTGGAATTATTTAAAATCGATCTCATGACCGGAAAGCGCGAGCCCTGGAAGAAACTAGAGGTGCCTAATAAAGTAGGGTTTGTGGGGATCCAAAATGGTCCCGGAGCAATTCGCATCACTCCGGATGGAAAGTCTTATATTTACACGTCGTGGCAGGCGCTCGGCGAACTTTACATCGCCGACGGACTGAAGTAACCTGTTTTTATCCTGGATTTCGGTTGGAGGGGAATCATGAATCGCATTTTTGCTTGTTTTGCGGTCAGTGGATGCCTTCTCTTTATTGCGCCAGGCGCCAAGGGATGTGGAGACACTCTCGTCTCCTTGCTCTCAAGTGTGCGTTACCAACGTGCTTACATGGCCTCGCGCCATGCCTCGATCGTTGTCTTTTCCAACCAGCGCGCGACCGGACCTGTTCTTACCAACCCAAATTTGCGCGCCACTCTGAAGGAAGTGGGACATTCGGTCGTCATTGTGCGGGATTCTGCTCAGCTCGATTTTGCACTGAAGGCGGGCAATGTAGATGTTGTGCTGGCCGACGCAGCCGATGCACCAGATCTCTCCCAAGAACTGAAATCCGCGCCCAACAAGCCCGTTATTCTTCCAGTACTTTACAAGCCGTCTAAGGACGAGTGGGCGATGGCGCAAAAGCGATACTCCTTTCCCTTAAAGGCTTCTGCCGACCAGCTTCAGTTTCTGAAAATGATTGAAATGGCGATGAAGACGAGGGCAAAGCCCTGACGAGCCCTGATTCCATTCAGGGCGCGAGATCCCGTCGGATCATTATTGTCTTCTGCATGTTCGTGATTCCTTGTTCGCTTCCGGGGCAAGCTTGGTTGTTCCCGAGAGGCGAGGGCACGGTCACCCTCAGCTATCAAAACGTTTTGGTCCAGGATCACGTCGATTACCAAGGGAAGCCGTGGTCCTTGTTCGGCGACATAAACTCGCAGTCCATAACCGTGGACACGGATTACTCCCTCACCAACAAGCTCGCTGTACGGGTAGCGTTGCCATATATTTTCGGGAAATATGACGGCCCGTCGCAGTTCGCCCACAGTTTTCCGGCGGACGACGGAAAATACCATTCGACTTTTCAGAATTTCACGGCCGATCTCAGGTATAACGTAAGTCAGAGGCCGCTGGTGCTTACACCTTTCATCAGACTGGTGGCGCCGAGTCACGACTATCAGTATTTTGCACACGCCGCCGTCGGCCGGGATGTCCGTGAATATCACGTGGGAATCAACGTAGGACGACGCTTGGACCCAATCTTGCCGAAGGCCTTTATACAGGTTCAGTATTCCTATGCCTTCGTTGAACGCATTCTTAATATTTCCCCGAATCGCAGCAATGTCGAGGCGCAACTGGGATACTTCCTCACCCCACGCCTGTCTCTTCTGTCGTCGACACAGTATTACTACACATATAACGGCATACAGGATCACTTCGAGATACCTCCTCCAGGCGGTCTGACACAAGAACAGTTCCTTCACCACGACCAGATTGGAAAAGCCAGCTTACTCGACGTTACCGGCGGCGTATCCTTCGCGATGAATCGAAAAATGGAAATGTTCGCCTCCATCGGACGGTCGCTCTTCGGTACAAATGGCCACTTGCACGCTGCTGTAGTAACCATCGGAGTGAGCCGGACATTTGGCACACACAAGGAGGAGAGCGCCTCTTCCTCCAACGGCATGCCTCCGCCGAATCAGGCGATCGTCTGCACCTGCGCCAGGGGCAACTAGCATCTTCCGTGAACACCTTGCGACTACTCGCGGCCTTTTTCGCTGGCTCCTTGCTGGTTTGTGCCGCCGGCCAAGCTCCCAAAGCCCAGCTCAGTCTTAGGTCTATCGATGGACAGCATGTCCGGCTCAGTGATTACCGTGGCAGGGTAGTGGTTTTGAATTTCTGGGCCACCTGGTGTGCTCCCTGCGCTGCTGAATTACCAATGCTGGTGCAGGCCGAAAAATACTACAACCCCAAGGGAGTGGTCTTCATCGCTGCCTCGGTAGATGACAGAAAGAGCAAGAAAAGCATTCCGAATTTCGTAAATAGGTATAACGTCGGTTTTCCCGTATGGATGGACGCGACCACTGGCGATCTCTTGCGGCTGGGGATGGGAGTAGCGGTTCCGGCAACCGCATTCCTCGACCGGGAAGGTCGCATCGCCGCACGCGTTGCAGGGCAAATGCGCGAAGAAAACTTGAGAGAACGCCTGGACCGGCTGCTTGGCGATCGAAGCGGGCCCGCACCTCCCGCTACATTGAGGCGGCCATAGGAATGATCAGATCAGACTAGGGCGCGTACAAATCCTAGCTATCAGCGGGTCAGCTCAACCCGTCGATTGTTTGTGCGGCCTTCTTCCGTTTCGTTAGACGCAATAGGCGCGTAAACGCCAGCGCCGAAGGAATCCAATCGATCCCCGGCAACCCCTAGAGCCGCTAAGGCGCGAACCACACTGGCAGCGCGACGGCGGCTCAGGTCCAGATTGTACTCCGGCTTGCCTTGGTTGTCCGTGTGCCCCACTACGTGAACCTTGAGCGTCGCATCGCTCCGAAGCAGCTTCACGATCTCGGCGAGTGTCTGTTGCGACTCCGGTTTCACCACGTCCTTATCGCTATCGAATAAAATTCCATACAGCGCTACTTTGCCGGTATCGTGCATTTGGCGCTTCATCTCGTCCGCATTGACGAACGTCATCTTCTGTTCGAGAGCATCCGGCGCAACCACAACCAGCTCGGCGAGCGCGCGCCCTTTCTGGATCACATTCAACAGCCTGTCAGGAATCGCTCCATCCCTATAGGAAGTTACAAAAACCATGTAATACACCGGCATCGCCGCCTTACTTTTACCCACCAGCACTCGCTCATCGGCTTGGTTATACGCAAGGATCCCGGAGAGGCCATCCTCAACAACGATCTTTTCGAGCGGCGGGCCAAACCAGCCGGGGACATCAACGCCCTTCTCGTAAAGTGTCTCCAAACCCAATCTTGCAAATTCGAGTTTGTAATTTCGCAGCAATTCCGTAGCAGTGCGGCCGGCGGGTGCGACATACGCATACCGGCTCACTTGCCCCTCAATCGCGAGGCTCTTAACGTATTTCGGAGGACTCTGCGAAGTCGGGACGCCCAGCGGAAGAAGATACTCATCAAACTTAGGCGCGCGATAACCGATGATCTCGCTGCCTTCATAGCGCTTCATCCCGGGCGGGTCTTTGGAGCCCGGAAGATCAGCGGCCGGCATGGCCGCCGAGAACACAATCAGAGCATAGGCGAAGAAGAATGGTTTATTCATCGGTCCCATGTTATGGAATGCGCAAAAGGAATTCGAACTAGCTCACGTCATCGCCCTTTCAAAGCCATCCCGCGCTATCATTACCCTAGGTTGAGTATGACGCGCGAAGAATTCAGCCAGCTCCGCGCAAAGTTTGAGGCGCTCCTTGCGGAGCCGCTGCCCCAGCGCACCGCGCTTCTGGCCGATTTCTCCCAGTCAAACCCCGTCCTCGCCGACGAGCTGCGGCGCATGCTCGCCGCTTACGCATTCCGCACCGGCTGGATCGATAGCCCCGCCGCTGATGCGATTCTCGGGGCGCCCATTCTTCCCGGAACACAATTGGGCGCGTACCGTATTCAGAGGGAACTCGGCCGGGGCGGCATGGGCGTGGTTTTTGAGGCCACACGCGCCGACGGAAGTTTCGAAAAACGCGTGGCCATCAAGATTCTCCGCCATGATCACATCGATGATCTTTTTCTACGTCGCTTCGAGCATGAGCGCCGGATTCTGGCGCAGCTCGATCATCCCCACATAGCGTCCATCATGGATGCCGGCACCACTCCGGCAGGCGACCCCCATTTCGTCATGGAGTTCGTTGACGGCATCCCCATCACGGACTATTGCCGGGCCCAAAACCTCGGTATCCGCCAGCGTCTGGATCTCTTTTTGCAGATCTGTGACGCGGTGGAGCATGCCCATCGCCACCTCACCGTTCATCGCGACCTCAAGCCCAGCAACATCCTGGTCAGCGAGGCCGGAGCCGTTAAACTGCTGGACTTCGGTATTGCCAAGCTCCTCGAGGCAGATCCCCCCGCCGCCGCGGAAACAGTGGCGTTGCTCACGCCTGAATACACCAGCCCGGAGCAGATTCGTAAAGAGCCGGTCACCACTGCCACCGATATCTTCGCGCTGGGGATCCTGCTTCACGAAATTCTGGTAGGCGAACATCCCTTCCGCAAGAATGGCCAACTGCCGCACGAAGTGATGCGCGCCATCGTCGAGGATGACCCGCCGCCCAGCCGACTCAACAGCGAGCTCGATGCCATTATTCTCACCGCGCTTCACAAACAGCCCGCGTGGCGTTATCCCTCCGTCGGCCAGCTTGCCGACGACATCGGACGCTACCTTCGCGGCTGGCCGGTGCTTGCGAAAGGCAACGGCGCCGCGTACCGACTGACTAAATTCGTGCGCCGCCAGTGGCTGCCTTTGGCCGGCGCCGCGCTCCTCATCGCCGTTCTTTTCGCCGGCATCTTCGCTACCCGCCGCCAAGCGCAAGCCGCCGAGGAAGCGCGCGCCCGCGCCGACCAGCAAAAGATCATAGCCGAGCAAAATCAAAGCATCGCGAACCAGCAGCGTCAACTTGCCGAAGCCCGCACTCAGGAAGCCGAGTCCGAACGCGCCAAAGAACAGGAGCGCTACCGCCAGGTTCGTTCCCTCTCCGCATCGCTCTTATTCGATCTTTACGACGGCGTCCGCGATCTCGCAGGCTCCTCGACTGCGCGCCGGCTCATTGTCGCCAAAGCCCAGCGCCAACTCGAGCTGCTAAGCGCCGGCTCTGAAAAAGATCCCGAGATCGAACGCGACCTCGCCGCCGCCTACGAGCGCATGGGTGAACTTCGCGTAGACCCCGCTCAGACCCAGCCCGCCAAAGCCGACGCCGCCGCGGCGCTTGATGCCTATCAGCGCGGCGTCGCCCTGCGCCGCAAGATCGCCGCGCAGCCGGGCAATCAGCCAGGCGACCGCCGCGATCTAGCCCTCAGCCTCTCCAAGCTCGGCGACGGTGAAGTTCTCGCCGGCAACATGGATAATGCGCTCGCGTCTTATGAGGAAGCCTGGACCATCGCCAAATACCAAGCCAACCCGCGCACACTCGGTACCGTCGACGATCGGCGCTGTATTGCGTTTCTCACCGCCGGCAACACCGCCAAGGCTCTCGAATCCTGTCAGGAGGGAATCGCGGCTCTGGGCCCGCTCGCGAAGTCCGCTCCCGAGGACGCCGAGGTCCAACGCCTGATCGCCACCACCGAGGCCTCTTACGGCAACGCGCTGCGCCTCTCGCGCAAGCCCGCGGAAGCGGCCCAGCAAGCCCGTCTGGCGGTCGCATCTTTCGATCGCCTGGAATCGCTCGCCCCCAGCAACGCCGAATACCGCCGCTTAGCTTCTACTACGCAAACCATTCTTGCGCTCAGCCTCGCGGCGACGGGCGACAATACAGGCAGCCAGGAAGCTTTCCGCAAATCGGTGCAGTCGATGGAAATCGCCATTGAGATCGATCCAACCGACCTGCGTGCACCGCTGCGGCTCGCCGTCACCTTGCTCGCGTTCTCGCGGCGTCTTCAGCAGACCGGCGATAAGGACGCCGCGCATCAGACCTCCCAAGAGGCCCTCACCCTTCTCGATCGAGCCACGCAAAAACCCTCCGCCGGAGCTGTCGAGTGGAACGAATACGCCGATGCACTTCTGAAAGTCGAACAGCCGGATCTGTTGCAGCCCGCAAAAGCCTTGCATCTTGCGCAAAACGCCGTTGCCGCGACCAACCGTACGAATCCTTTTTTCCTCGACACCCTCGCGTGGGCCTATTTCCGTTCAGGCGACGCACCCAAAGCCGCTGAAACCGAGCGCGACGCGCTGCGCCTGCTCCCTTCCGATGCCAAAGGCGGACTGCACGATGAACTGGAACACGGCTTGGAAACCTTCACCAAATAATTTGAGCCATTCGCGGCCGCGGTTCCGCAATCCCCTTTAGAGGATTCTATGGCCAACTTCTGTTCGAACTGCCGATTTCCCCTTGCTGCCAGCGCCAGCTTCTGTCCCCAATGCGGACGTCCCTTAGCGGCCGTTCAGCCGGGGGCTCCTTTGCCGCCTGCCGCCAACAAAGGGGGAGGCTCCGCCTTGAAAATTGTGGTGATTGTCGTCGTGTGCTTGGCGGCCGCTGGAGTCGCCGCCGTCGCCGCTGGATACTACGCGGTCCACAAGGTGAAAGATGCCGTCGTCGCGAAAGCCCAAAGCTACGGCGTCGACCTCAATTCCATCCCGTCGCCGGTTCCATCTTCGACGTCGTCCCACTCCAAGGTCTACAAACCCTGCGAGATCCTGCCCAAAAGCGACGCGTCAAGCCTTCTCGGCGAGCCTATTGAGCGTGCCGAACTCATGGACGCCGCTTGTGTCTACTACGGCCCTCCTGGACTGGCCGTAAAATTGGGCCAGCAAGACACCTCGGAAATGATGGCGAAAGCCAAAGCTGGTGCGACGCAAAACGTAGGCGACATGGCCGATACCGTTACCAAAATGCTGGGAGCGGTCGCCGCCCAGTCCGGGCAAAACGGGGCCCCCGCCGGGGAAGCGCCGCTGCTCACGTTCCTGGTAGATCCCAATGGTCGCCCGCAAATGACCGCCCTCGCCGTCAGCAAGGGGATTTTCGGTGGAATTGCCGCGGACAGTAAGGGCGGGGGACTCGGCGCCGACATCCCCAACCTAGGCGACCGCGCCATTCGGCTCGGCCCTCTCGGCCTGAACGTGCTGAAAGGCGACACTGTCATCCGTATTGTTGTCGGCCCGGTGCCGGACGCCAATGACAAGTCGGTTGCGATCGCACGCACCGTCCTGGCGCGCATTTAGGCATGTCTCGATAAGGCAGACAATAGATAACACATGGCCAGCGAGTCTCCGGCATCCACCGACGTCACGCTCCTGCTCGCCGAATGGCGCGGAGGAGACGATGAAGCCGGGCGCCGACTGATCTCCGCCGTCTACCGTGAGCTGCGCAGCCTGGCCGCTGTGTATCTCCGTAAGGAACGCAACGCCAATACCCTTCAGCCCACTGCCTTGGTCAACGAGCTATGCGTCGGAATGCTGTCGCGCCCGGCCGTCAGTTGCGAAAACCGCCTGCACTTTCTACACTTGGCCGCGCAGCAGATGCGCCGCCTGATTGTCGATCACGCCCGCCGCCGCAACGGATTGAAGCGCGGAGGCGGCCAGGCCCATGTCCCTCTCGAGGAAGCGCGTGACCACACCATCGTTCTCGATGGCCGCATTGCAGAAATTAACGACGCCCTCACCCGTCTGGAACAACTCGACCCGCGCTCTGCCGCTGTCGTCGAAATGCGCTTCTTCGGCGGACTCACCGAGCAGGAAATTGCCGATGTGCTTCAAGTCTCTTTAGCCACTGTGAAGCGCGATTGGGATTTCGCCCGCTCCTGGCTGCTGGCGCAAATAAACGTGAGCTAATTCGAGCTCCGTTTGCGCACTTCTTCATAGGGGAACCTATGAATAAACTTGCCCTGTTACCGATCGCTGCCCTGTTGACAGCGGCCCTTCCCGCGAGTGCTGCCTCGCCTTGCGATGCGGTTGTCTCAGCTACCCTCAAAGTCTTGCAAGTGCCCGCCCACCTCTATATGACCGAAACCGGAGGCCGGACGAGAAACTCCGAAATAATCTATCTCAACCGCTCCATGTACATTCGGGTTGAGGGCCAATGGCGGAAAAGCGCCGTCCCTACCAAGACTTTGGCGGAGTCCAAGATAGAATCGGAAGACCGAATCGGCATCTGCTCTGTGGTGCGCGACGAAGCCGTTGGTGGCGAACCGGCTACTCTCTTTAAGGTCCACAACAAATCAGAGGACGCTGTCGACGGCCAGATCTGGGTTTCCAAATTGCGCGGCCTGCCTCTCAAGCAAAGCTACGACCTCGATGTAGGCGGCGGCCCGCGTGGCGTGACCCACAACGAAATCCGCTATGAATACACCAATGTGAGCGCCCCAGCCGTAACGGAATCGAAGAACAAATAAGTTTCCTTCAGAAGGGAAAGAATGTTGACGAAAGCAAACTATCTGGTGCTCGCCATAACTTTTGCGATGGCAGGATTGGTAGCTGCGCAGCAGAACCAACCCAACGAAACCGGCTTACCGCTCTATCCGGGCGTCACCACCGGCACCCAGTATCCAGCCTCGCAAACTAAGGACGGGCGCTATGCCATTTATACCGCTCACAGCCGCGATTCACTCGATGTAGTGGAGGCATGGTACCGGCGTTCGCTCCCGCAGGCAAAGGAGACCAAGGATGTAAATGGGCTCACTCATGGCATCGTACTCAGGAACGGGAACGATAAGGTGCTGGTCTACCAGCTCTTGCAGAGCCCGGGAACGGTGATTGAGCTTCAGAAACACGTGGGCGGTTAGGCAGAGCGGTACCAGCTATTTCGCCAAAGCTGGCAATGTAGTGAAGGTATGCGCGACTGGAATGCGGATTCCCAGGGCGCCAATCTGGGCCCCCGCCGGAGTGTCGAATTCAACCGTACCTCTGGTGTTCGCCGTTGCCGGATACTTGTCGGTCCCCAAAGTAAACGCCAGGTGTCCGTTGGTGGCGAGAGAAATCGTATCCGTCCCGATCTGTGTGCCGCTATCGTCACGAATGATTACGGGAACATTCACCGCTTGCGTGGAGACACTATTGATCGCCACACCCGTGGCCGTTCCGGCGGTATTGTCAAACGCCAGAATGTAGGCACTGGCCCCGCGGCTTTCCAGGGGAACGACAGCTTCCTGTCCGTTGGGATTGTAGCGAAAAATCACAAACCCGCCAACGTTGCCATCGGTGTTGAGCTGTGCCGAGCCCACCGTGGGCACAGGATCCGACAATGGCGCGGAACTCTGCACGATCAGGGAAGCTCCCGCTGCTAGCGTTTGATCGACAGAAGAAGCCGTCGAAGTCGTGCCCTCTCCGGCCTGCGGAAATGCGAGCGGCAGGACCAACGGACTGCCGTCGTCGCCAAAAAAAGCTAAGTGCGCGTTCGCCGAACTGGTGCCGGAATTAACCAGCACGAAAGTAGTCTGCCACCCATTGCCGGTAGCAATGTGCGCGATAGAACCTCCGCCGGTTCCGATGTTGGCCAGCGCCGGGATAGTCGTCAGCGTGTTGCTGGTACCGAGCGGCGTGGTGCGTATCCCCAGAACGCTAATCTGCCCGCCGGGCGGCGTGTCAAATTCGATGGTGCCGCGAAGGTTTGCCGTAATCGGATACTGCGTGCTGAGCACAAAAGAAGTGTGGCCCTTCGCATCCAGTGCCAGCGTCGCCCCCGCCGGACCGATCAGCGCCCCGGTATCGTCACGGATCACTACTGGAATAGTAACGGTCTGTGTCGAAACATTCTCCACCGCAACTCCCAGCACCACTCCGGCAGTATTGTCAAAGGCCAGCAAATAGGAACTCGCGTTGCGGGTCTCCATCGGTACCACCGCCTCCTGCGCATTCGGAATCAGATGGAAGATCGCGAAGCCGCCGACGGTGCCCGTGGCTCCTAATTGCGCCGATCCAGTTTGCACCGGAGCGCTGGTTGGGCCCAACCCGTCGAGGACCACTAACGCATGAGCCGCGATCGTATGGTCGAGCGAAGCCGCAACTAAGGGGCCAGAAGCGGACGGCGCCTGCGGGAGATTAAACTCGACCGGCAGAGGACTGCCGTCGTTGCCGAACAGGCTCAGCCGTGTCTGCGCGGACGCGGACCCGCTAGCGACCAGCGTGAACGTAGTGCTCCAGTTTTCGGCAGTGGCCGTGTGCGGCAGGGAACCCGCAAAGTTCATCCCGGCAATAGACGCAGCCTGTTGTTGGACCGTGAAAGACATGCCCGCTGCCGTCACGATTGAAGATAGGTCCGGTCCATTATTCACTCCTACTTGGAATGCAACGGTAGCGTTGCCCATTCCAGAAGTAGGGCTGGAGAACGTGACCCAACTAGGTACATTCGCGATGGTCCAAGGGCAGTTCGCGCCGGTGGCGATGGCTATGGTGCCGGTTCCCCCCGTGGACGAGAACACTTTTCCGCCGGGACTAATCGCGTAAGAGCACGAGTTGATGACATTGAGCACGTACGTAAACGTCCCCGTACCCAAAGCGTTATCGTGAACCACAACAGTAAACGGATAGCTTCCGGCGACCGTTGGCGTTCCGACTAAGATCCCGCCCACGGAAAGCTCAATTCCTTGGGGCAGATTGCTCCCAGTGGCGAGGAAAAAGAGGTAGGTAGGGCCGCTGCCGCCGGATGCCGTAATTACTGTGGAATAGCGCGTTCCCATAGTAGCGGCCGGAAGACTGGTCGGCGTTACGGAAATAGCCGCGGGTACAATATTCAGCAGATAGGCCTGCGATCCATTAGCGCCATTGGCA
>Ga0265314_10002883_pt1 | contig 17073 bp, 15 predicted proteins | sample 4126metaG_FD_203106 | JGI IMG/M metagenome (GOLD analysis project Ga0265314, IMG submission 203106) | Rhizosphere microbial communities from Carex aquatilis grown in University of Washington, Seatle, WA, United States - 4-1-26 metaG | ecosystem: Host-associated > Plants > Roots > Rhizosphere >... | reverse complement strand
AGGCGCGGGCCGCGGCGCCGGCGAGGCGGGCCTTCAGGCGCAGGATCGCCTTGGTGTGGAGCTGGGAGACCCGCGACTCGGTCACGCCCAGCACCTCGCCGATCTCGCGCAGGGTCAGCTCCTCGTAGTAGTAGAGCGTGACCACGAGCTTTTCCCGCTCCGGCAGCCGGGCGATCGCATCGGCCAGCGCCTCACGCATCTCCGTCTCGTCGAGGACGTCGGCCGGGCGCGGACCGGTCTCGTCCTCGATCGTGTCCAGCAACGAGACCGTGTCGCCCTCGCCTGAGACCGACCAGAGCTCGTCGAGCGCCGCGATCGAGGAGCGCGAGATGTCGGTGAGCGAGTCCTCCAGCTCGGCGACGGTGATCCCGATCTTCGCCGCGATCTCCTCGTCCGTCGGCGCCGTCCCGAGCTTGGCCTCGAGCTCGGCGATCGCGCGCTCGATCTCACGCGCCCGGGAGCGGACAGAGCGTGGCACCCAGTCGAGGGCGCGCAGCTCGTCGATGATCGCGCCCTTGATCCGGGAGATCGCGTAGGTCTCGAACTTGATGTCCCGGCCGGGGTCGTAGCGCTCGATCGCGCCGATCAGGCCGAGCAGCCCGTACGAGACGAGATCGCCCTCGTCGACGTGGGCCGGCAGGCCCGAGCCGAGCCGCCCGGCGACGTATTTGACGAGCGGCGCGTACGTGAGGATCAGCCGGTCGCGGATTGCCTTGTCGTTCGTCCGCCGGAACTCCAGCCAGAGTGTCTGTGTGTCCTCCCCCGCCACAAGGTGAGAATACGCGCTAGAAGCGCGTTTTCCTCAGTGCTGAGTACGCAAGCGACCCCATCCAGGCCGCGAGCGCCCCGGAGGCAACCGCGATCGGCCACTGGGAAGCGGTGACACTGAAGACAGCGATCCCCGCAAATGCCACGGTGATCAGGCTGAAGAGGAGGGCCAGGGGCACGCGCGGATGCTACTGCGGAGACCGCCGATACAATCGGCAACGCAACCGAGGGGCGTGGCGCAATTGGTAGCGCACCGGTCTCCAAAACCGGGGGTTGCAGGTTCGAGTCCTGTCGCCCCTGCTGGTTCCGAGGCCCCGCGTAAGCGGGGCTTCGTCGTTCTCGGTGGGACGAGTCACCGTCCGGCTGGACGGTCGCAGTAGACCGGGAAATAGACGCGAATCTGCTGGATGCCTTTCCCCGTGTCATCGCGGTAGCTTCGGTAGGAACAGACCCTGGTGTGCGAGACCGGATGAGTGTGGACGTACCAGAGGACGAACGGACATGCGATGAGCGCGAGCATCAGCGCGAGGGTCACGGGCAACGGTCGACGCAGTCTCATCGTCCTGGTTCTACGTCCACAGGGCGAGCTCCGGTCCCATGGTGACGCCCGACTCAAGACCGAACCAGATTCGCTCTCTGAATCTGATTCGCGAGTTTCTCGGAGGGGTGGCAGCTCGAAACTCGTGAATCTGGTTCGGCTACGCCGAATCAGATTCAGTGGAACCGGTCGATCGCCGAACTCGCGCCGCCCATCGCAAACGCAGACGCCTAGTCAAGTGCCGTGACGGCGACCGCGGCTACTGACGGCTCGGGGCGTTCTGCTCCGCGCCGACGACAGCACGCCGTGCACCGAGCGGCAACGAGAGCACGAACGTCGAGCCGACACCCGGCGTCGACTCGACCTCGAGCGTCCCGTCGTGCGACGTCACGATGTCGCGTGCGACGGCGAGCCCGAGCCCGGTGCCACCGACCGTCGCAGCGGCGTCGGCGGCGCGGAAGAACTGCTCGAAGACATGCGCTGCATCCTCCCGGTCGATGCCGATCCCGTCGTCGGCCACAGCGACGATCGCGTCGTCACCGACCGAGCGCACCGAGACGCGCACCTCCTCGCCCTGCGGCGAGTACTTGATCGCGTTCGAGAGCAGGTTGCCGACGACCTGCGAGAGCCGGTCGCGGTCGCCCTCGATGACCAGCGGCTCGCCGGGCACGTCGAGCACCAGGTGATGGCTCGACGGCTCGAGGAAGAAGAGCTGCGCCTGCTCTCGCACCAGCTCGACGAGGTCGAATGAGGTGAGGACGAGCGTGAGATCGCCGCCGGCCAGCAGCTGCACGTCGAGGAAGTCGCCGGCGAGCGCGGCCAGCCGGCGTGCCTGCGTGTCGATGATCTCCAGATACCGGCGCTGCTCGTCCGGCGGGAAGTCGCGTTCGAGCAGCAACGCGGTGAAGCCGAGCACGGCGGCGAGCGGTGTGCGCAGCTCGTGCGAGACCATGCTGATCAGGTCGCGCTTGTGGCGTTCGCCCTCACGTAGCTGCTCGTTCTGCTCGAGCAACTGGTGTCGCCCGAGCTCGAGCGAGCCCGTCATCGAGTTGAACGCCGTCACGAGCGCCGCCACCTCCGCCGCGCCGCCGCCCTCGAGTCGCACGGTGAGGTCGCCGGCCGCGACGTCCGCCGCCGCCGCCGCGACTCGACGCACGGGTCGCGCCACTGCGCGGGCGACCCACGCGCCGAACAGCAGCACGAGCGCCGACGAGACGACGATCGCGCCGATCCCGACGGCGACGGCGACGTTCGTGACGCTTTGCGCGTGCGCGGATGCCCGGTGCGTCCGTTGGTTCTCTGCTGCGAGCAACCCGTCGAGCGTGCCGTTGATCTCGTCGATCCGCCGCTTCCCTTCGCTGCCCGCCGCCGGCCCCCGAGCCGCAGCACGCGAGAACTGCGCGATCGTGATCACGTTCTCGGCGTAGTCGAGGAGGTAGGCGTGCAACTCCCCTGCAACGCTCGCCGCGCGCACGCGCTGCGGCGGATCATCGTGGACAAGGCTGCGCAGATGCGAGACGTCGCCAGGCACGCGCGCCCGTGCGTCCCGGAAGAGCGCCAGGAACCGCGGGTTCGCGGAGAGGACGTAGCCGCGCAACGACGATTCGAGATCGGCGGACAGCGTTCTCACACGCAACGTCGCGACGGTGACGTCGCTCGAGTGCGACTCACGCGACTCGGCGTGCCGCAGCGAGAGAATCGCGAACAGCGCGGCGACGAACAGGATCCCGACGAGCGCCGCGACGCCCCCGGCGACGAGACCGACACGATGGACGAGCGACATGCGCCTCAACGGCGGCGCCCAGCGAGCTCCTCGGCGATCGAGAGCAGCTCTTCGACGAGGAACGGCTTCGGCAGGAAGCTGTCGGCGCCGCTCTCGAGTGCGACGGCGATGTCCGCCTGTGCCTGCCAGGCCGACACGACGACGACCCCGATGTCGCTCAGCGCCGGGTCGGCGCGAATCTCCTTCAGGACGTCGATGCCGCCGAGGCCCGGGAGCATCACGTCGAGGAAGACGAGATCCGGCGGCGACTCCCGCAGCCGGGCGAGCGCCGTTTCCCCATCCGACACTTCTTCGCAGAGAAAGCCGTCACCGAGCGTCACGACGATCAGTTCGCGCAGTGGCGCCTCGTCGTCGACGACGAGCACGCGGGGACGGTCGTCAGCCTGCTCGACGGTCACCCGACCAGCCGGAAGAGGAGCACCTCGTGCCGCGGTCGAAGGTGCGTTGCGGTGACGGTCAGCGTGCCGCGCGCGTTGTCGTAAAGACCCGTCCCGCCCACGATCGGGATCTCGTAGAAGAGCCTCGACTGCAGCGCGCCGATCGCGACGAGCGTCCCTTTCGGAAGCACGTACGTCGCGATGCACGATCGGTTCTTCGCGTCGACCATCGTGCAGACGATCACGCTGTGACCGATTGCCGCGCGGGAAAGGCTCGGGTTGTAGAGCTGCTGCGTGATCGTCTCGATGCTGCCCGCAGCGCCGCCCGTCTCCGGACGCACGAGCTTGTACGCCGTCTGCACGTCCGTGATCCGGATCTGCGCAGGCCCCGTCGCCCCATGGGCGCCAAGGGTCGTCGCAAGCGCTGCGCACGCAGCCGCAAGGACGGTCAACGCCACCGCTCGCCGCCTGGCTCGATTCATAGAACCTTCCCCCTTCCGCCGCAGTCGACGACCGGACGGTGCCCTCGCTCCCGGAATCAGTCTCGCACAGGCGGCTGTCGGCCCGCAGCCCCGCTGAGCAGGTGGACCGCCGCGCGGGCGGCGACCAGCTCCTCGCGCGCCTTGACGACGACGACGCGTGCCGCCGACGAAGCGGCGCCGATGTCGGCGTCGCCCTCGCACGAGCCGTTGAGCGACTCGTCGAGCTCGATGCCGAGATAGCGGAGCCGGTTACAGACATCCCTGCGGACAAGCGGTGAGCCCTCGCCGATCCCGGCCGTGAAGACGAGCGCGTCGATGCCGCGGGTCGACGCGCTCATCGCGGCGATCGCGGCGACGAGCCTGTGCACGAAGACCGCGAACGCACGCACGGCGGCCTCGTCCCCCGCGTCGGCGCGCAGCTCGAGCTCGCGCATGTCGCCCGAGCCTCCCGCCAGGCCACGCAGCCCGGCGTCGTGGTTGAGCGCCTGGTCGAGCTCGTCGACGCCGAGCCCATGCTCGCGCATCACGTAGAGGATCGAGCCGGGATCGATCGAGCCGGAGCGCGTCGCCATCGGGACGCCCTCGAGCGGGCTGAACCCCATCGTCGTGTCGACCGAGCGGCCGTCGAGCACCGCCGTCACGGAACAGCCGCCGCCGAGGTGGCAGACGACCAGGCGCCGCACGCGAACCTGCTCGGCCGACCACTGCACGGACAGGCCGTGGAAGCCGTAGCGTCGCACGCCCCAATCCTCGCGCCACTGGCGCGGCAGTCCGTAGGTCGCGGCTGCGTCGGGGATCGTCGCGTGGAAGCCGGTGTCGAAGACGGCGACGTGCGGGATGTCCGGGAACACCGCCTCGGCGTTCTCGATCCCGCGCAGCGCCGGCGCGGTGTGCAGCGGCGCCAGCGGCTCGGCCGCGAAGATCTGCGCGCGCACGTTCTCGTCGATCAGGACCGGCTGGCGAAGGTTCAGCCCACCGTGCACGACGCGGTGCGCGACGGCGTCGACACGCCCGGCCGCGTCCACCAGCGAGCCGACACGCTCCGAGGTCCCGTCCGGGTGAACGACGTGCAGCTTCAGGCTGGTCGACCCGCCGTTGACGACCAGGACGTTCAGTCAGGCCACACCCAGTCGCGGATCGACGGATGATCCTCGCCGTACTCGCGTGTCCACGCGCGCATCTGCAGCCGCGTGTCGACCATCTCCTGCCGCAAGTGCGCAGCGCGCTCCGCGAGCCCGGGCACGCGATCCAGCACGTCGATCACGAGATGGAAGCGATCGAGATCGTTCAGCATCACCATGTCGAACGGCGTCGTCGTCGTCCCCTCTTCCTTGTAGCCGCGCACGTGCAGCTGGTCGTGCGCCCGCCGGCGATAGGTGAGCCGGTGGATCAGCCAGGGATAGCCGTGATAGGCGAAGATCACCGGGGTGTCCGGCGGGAAGAGCGCGTCGAACTCGCGATCGGAGAGACCGTGCGGATGCTCCGTGTCGGGCTCGAGGCGCATCAGGTCGACGACGTTCACGACGCGCACCTTCAGATCCGGCAGCCGGTCCCGCAGCACCGCTGCCGCGGCGACCACTTCGAGCGTCGGCGTGTCGCCCGCGCACGCGAGGACGACGTCCGGCTGCAGGCCGTCGTCGTTCGACGCCCAGTTCCAGATGCCGATGCCGCGCGTGCAGTGCACGATCGCCTCGTCCATCGACAGGTAGGTCAGCGCGGGCTGCTTGCCGGCGACGATCACGTTCACGTAGTTGCGGCTGCGCAGGCAGTGGTCGGCGACGCTGAGCAGCGTGTTCGCGTCCGGCGGCAGGTAGACGCGCACGACCTCCGCCTTCTTGTTCACGACGTGGTCGATGAAGCCGGGGTCCTGGTGCGAGAAGCCGTTGTGGTCCTGCCGCCAGACGAGTGAGCTCAGGACGTAGTTCAGGGACGCGATCGGCCGGCGCCACGGGATCTCGCGCGTCACCTTCAGCCACTTCGCGTGCTGGTTGAACATCGAGTCGACGATGTGGATGAACGCCTCGTAGCAGTCGAAGACGCCGTGCCTGCCGGTGAGCAGGTAGCCCTCGAGCCAGCCCTGACAGAGGTGCTCGGAGAGCACCTCGACGACGCGGCCCTCGGGCCCGATGTGCTCGTCGGTCGGCAGGAGCTCCGCCTCCCACTGGCGCTCGGTGACCGAGAAGACGTCGCCGAGCCGGTTCGAGTCGGTCTCGTCCGGGCCGAAGATACGGAAGTTCTCGCCGTTCGCGGCGACGACGCCGGCAAGGAAGCGACCGAGCACACGCATCGCTTCGCTCGTGCCGGTCGCCGGCTTCGCGACCTCGACCGCGTACCGGCGGAAGTCCGGCAGCTCGAGATCGCGCAGCAGCAGGCCCCCGTTTGCATGCGGGTTCGCGCTCATCCGCCGCTCGCCCACCGGCGCGAGCGCCCGTAGCTCGGGGATGAGCGCGCCGTCGGCGTCGAACAGCTCCTCGGGCCGGTAGCTCCGCATCCATTCTTCGAGCTGGCGCCGGTGCTCGTCGTTGTTGCGCGTGTCGGCGAGCGGCACCTGGTGCGAGCGCCACGTTCCCTCGACCGGCAGCCCGTCGACGATCTTCGGTCCCGTCCAGCCCTTCGGCGTGCGCAGGACGATCATCGGCCAGCGCGGACGCTCGTGCGCCGTGCGCTTGATCTCGGCGATGTCGTCGAGCGCCTCGTCCAACGCCGCGGCGAGCTCGCGATGCACCGCGTCGGGCTCGTGACCCGAGACGATCCGCGGCCGGTAGCCGTAGCCCTCGAGCAGCGAGACGAGCTCGCTCTCCGGGATGCGCGCGAGCACCGTCGGGTTCGCGATCTTGTACCCGTTCAGGTGCAGGATCGGCAGCACCGCGCCATCGCGCTGCGGATGCAGGAACTTGTTCGCGTGCCAGCTCGTCGCGAGCGGCCCGGTCTCGGCCTCGCCGTCGCCGACGACGCAGGCGACGAGCAGGTCGGGGTTGTCGAAGGCCGCGCCGAACGCGTGCGCGAGCGAGTAGCCGAGCTCGCCGCCCTCGTGGATCGAGCCCGGCGTCTCCGGCGCGACGTGGCTCGGGATCCCGCCCGGGAAGGAGAACTGCCGGAACAGCCTGCGTAGGCCTTCCTCGTTCTCGGGGATGTGCGCGTAGAACTCGGTGTACGTGCCTTCGAGGTAGGTGTTCGCGACCATGCCCGGCCCGCCGTGGCCGGGACCGCAGATGTAGATCGCGTCGAGGTCGCGCGCGCGGATCACGCGGTTCAGGTGCGCGTAGACGAGGTTCAGGCCGGGCGTCGTGCCCCAGTGGCCGAGGAGGCGCGGCTTGACGTGCTCCGGCTGGAGCGGCTCGCGGAGCAGCGGATTGTCGAGCAGGTAGATCTGGCCGACGGAGAGGTAGTTGGCGGCGCGCCAGTAGGCGTCGATCAGGCGCAGCTCTTGCGGGTCGAGCGGCGCCGTCTCCATGACCGGAACTCTAAGGGTCACGTCGTGGCGTGGGCCCGGACGTCAATGTGCTCGCTGAATTCGGCGCCACTCTCGATCGCGCGGCGTACCGGGCACGCGGCTGCGACCGCGTCGAGCCGGCTCAGCTGCTCCGGTGTGAGATCCGCGCCGAGGCCGATCTCGATCGCGAACCGGCGCGGGGTCGAACGGTGGTCGTAGACGACGTCCACGGAGACCTCGCCCAGCTCCCAGCCTTTCGTCCGCGCGTACATGACGAGCTGCGTCGAGATGCACGAAGCGAGCGCGGCCGGGAGGAGCTCGTGCGGCGAGGGGCCGCTGCCGTCACCGCCGACCGACTCCGGCTCGTCGGTGATCACATGGTGGCGCCCGTCGATTTCGACGTCCTGGCGCAGGGTGCCCGGGATCGAGCGGGCTGTTGCTGTCAACGGCATGGTCACTACTCCTTTCCGCCTGCGAAGACGACAAGGGAGCGCCCCCAGACGCTCCCTGTCGTATCCGCAGTGATCTCGAGGCTCACCCGCCTGCCGGCACGTACGCCACTCCGGCGGAGAGAACCGCCTGCGCCGCCGCGAGCCGCGCCACCGGGACGCGGAAGGGCGAGCAGGACACGTAGTCGAGGCCGATGCTCTCGCAGAATGCGATCGAGGCGGGGTCTCCCCCGTGCTCGCCGCAGATCCCGATCTCGATCGACGGGCGGGTCGCGCGGCCGCGCTTGACGGCGGTGCGAACGAGCTCGCCCACTCCCTCGACGTCGATCGTCTGGAAGGGGTCGGTCTCGAGCAGCCCGTGCTGGAGATAGAAGGTCAGGAAGCGACCCTGGGCGTCGTCGCGTGAGACGCCGAGTGTCGTCTGCGTGAGGTCGTTCGTCCCGAAGGAGAAGAACTCCGCATGCTCGGCCAGCTCGCCGGCACGCAGCGCTGCCCTCGGCAGCTCGATCATCGTGCCGACCTTGTACTCCATGCCGCCCTCTTCGGCGACGGTGCGAGCGGTCAACTCGACGAGCCGTTCGAGCTCGGAACCGAACGCGACCAGCGGATGCATGATCTCGACGATCGGCAGGACGCCCGTCCGCTTTTCGACGGCCAGGGCAGCACGGACGATTGCCTTGATCTGCATCTCGTAGATCTCCGGCCGCTCGATCCCGAGGCGACAGCCGCGGGTGCCGAGCATCGGGTTCGCTTCGCGCAGCGACTCGATCCGCTCACGGATCTTCACGTCCTCCACCTCGGACGGGTCGGGCAGGAACTCGTGAAGCGGCGGGTCGAGCAGGCGGATCGTCACCGGCAGGCCGACCATCGCTTCGAAGATCCCTTCGAAGTCCGACTGCTGCATCGGCAGGAGCTGTGCGAGCGCCGCCATCCGCTCCTCCATCGTCAACGCGAGGATCATCTCGCGCACGATCGGGAGCCGGTCCTGCGCCATGAACATGTGCTCGGTGCGGCAGAGGCCGATGCCCTCTGCCCCGTGCTTGCGGGAGCGGTCTGCGTCCAGCGGCGTGTCCGCGTTCGCGTAGACCTTCATCCGCCGCACGCCGTCTGCCCATTCGAGGATCGTCGCGAGGTTCGCGTCGGGCTCGGGCTCAACGAGCGGTGCGAGGCCGAGGATCACCTCGCCGGTGCTGCCGTTGATCGTGACCGGGTCGCCTTCGCGGAGGACGGCGTCGCCGATCTTCGCGATGCGTGCATCCAGGTCGATGTCGAGTGCAGCGCACCCGGCGACGCACGGCTTGCCGAGGCCGCGGGCGACGACCGCCGCGTGCGACGTCATGCCGCCGCGCGCGGTGAGGATGCCCTGGGCCGGCAGCAGGCCGTGGATGTCGTCCGCCGTCGTCTCCGGGCGGACGAGGACGATGTCCTCGCCGTCCGCAGCGCGGGCGGCAGCCGTGTCCGCGTCGAAGATCGCGACGCCGCAGGCGGCACCCGGCGAAGCCGAGAGCCCGGTTGCGACCACGACGAGGTTGGCCTTCGGGTCGATCGTCGGATGCAGGAGCTGCTCGAGCTGGGCCGAGTCGATCCGCTGGACCGCCTCGTTCCGCGTGAGAAGCCCTTCGCTCTCCATGTCGACCGCGAAGCGAAGCGCGGCGGTTGCCGTGCGCTTCGCGCCACGGGTCTGGAGCAGGTAGAAGTGCCCGCTCTCGACGGTGAACTCGACGTCCTGCACGTCGCGGTAGTGATGCTCGAGTGCCGCGACGGCAGCGACCAGCTGCGCGTGGGCCTCGGGCAGGATCTTCTTCATCTCGATCACCGGCAGCGGGGTGCGCGTGCCGGCGACGATGTCCTCGCCCTGCGCTTCCGGCAGGAACTCGCCGTAGAGGCCGGGCTGTCCGGTTGCCGGATCGCGGCTGAAGCAGACGCCGGTCGCCGACATCGAGTCGCGGTTCCCGAACACCATCTGCACGACGTTCGCGGCAGTGCCGGCGTCCTCGGGGATGCCTGCCTGCGCGCGATACACCTGTGCGCGGGGAGCGTTCCAGGAATCGAAGACCGCGGCGACAGCCGTGAACAGCTGCTCGTGCGGGTCCTGCGGGAAGTCAGAGCCGGTGGCGGTCTTGTAGACGTCCTTGAAGGTGTCGACGAGGGCGCTGAGGTCGTCGTGACCCGGTGCGCCTTCTTCAATCGCCTCGAACGCGTCGAACGCCTCGGCGAAGAGCGCTCCGTCGATCCCGGCGACGACGTCGCCGTACATCTGGATCAAGCGCCGGTAGTCGTCGAGCAGGAAGTGCACCGCAGACGGGTCTGCCTGCGCGATCACGGCGTCGTTCATGCCGAGGTTGAGGATCGTCTCCATCATTCCCGGCATCGAGACCGGGCCGCCTGAGCGGACGGAGACGAGGAGCGGGTTGGTGGGGTCGCCGAAGCCCTGGCCGGTGGTCTCTTCGAGGTGCAAGAGGTGCGCCTCGATCTCCGTCAGCAGCTCGGCCGGCAACGAGCCGGGATTCGCGAGGTGGTGACGGCACGCTTCCGTGGTGATCGTGAAGCCACGGGGAACCGGCAGGTGAAGCGCGGTCATCTCGGCGAGGCCAAGGCCCTTGCCGCCGAGCACCGCCCGTCCACCCTCACAGTGTTCGTCGAAGTCGTAGATCAGCTTGGCAGTCATGCTGCGCACCTCCGGTAAAGGTCATCCCAGTCGGCCTCGACCTGGGCCTGGATGCGTTCCAGGACCGGGGCTTGGTCCGGCTGTAGTAGATGGGCGAATCGCGTCTGCAACGTCAGCCAGTCGGCGACCCGGATCGGGTGCTCGGGCTCGTAGCTCAACGCGTATTGGCCGTCGACGACCTCGTAGAGCGGCCAGAAAAGACAATCAACTGCGGCGTTCAGGACCTTCGGCATCAGCCGGGGCTCGTGGCCCCAGCCCACCGGGCAGTCCGTCAGGACGTTCAGGAACGCGGGGCCTTCGGCGGCGACCGCAGCGGACACCTTGCGGCTGAGGTCGTACCACTGGCTTGCGACCGCCTGCGCGACGTACGGAACATGGTGGCCGATCGCGATCGCCGTCATGTCCTTGCGCTTTTGTGCCTTGCCGAAGCTCTCGCGGCCGGCCGGGCTCGTGGTGGTGTTCGCGCCGAAGGGCGTCGCACCCGAGCGCTGCACGCCGGTGTTCATGTACGCCTCGTTGTCGTAACAGACGAAGAGAAAGTTATGGCCGCGCTCGAGCGCCCCCGAGAGCGCCTGCATGCCGATGTCGTACGTGCCGCCGTCTCCGGCGAACACGACGATCTCGACTTCTCCGTCGGGCAGGCCGTGCCGGCGGGCGAGCGCGCGCTGCGCGCTTTCGATCCCGCTCGCGACAGCGGCCGCGTTCTCGAACGCGACGTGGATCCACGGCACGTTCCACGCCGTGGTCGGGAAGCGCGTCGTTGCGACTTCGAGGCAGCCGGTCGCGTTCACGACGACGACTGGCTTTTGAATCGTGCTCAGCACCGTGCGTACGACGACCGGCACGCCGCAGCCCTGGCAGAGCGAATGACCGCCCCGCAACGGCTGAACGCCGTTCTGGTTCTGGACGAGCGTCTTCAGACGAGACATTCGTCACCCCGCAGGCCGAAGTAGGCGGGCTGTCCACCGGCGAAGATGTCGCGCACGTCGGAGGGATGGATGTCGCGGCCGCCGAGGCCGTAGACGTGACCGCGAAGCGTGGAGTCGCTTCCGAAGAGGACGGCGGCCAGCTCGGCATGGAGCGGCGGGGTGCCGCCCGGCGAGTCGGCGCGGTCGAGCACGATCACGGTCGTCACGTCTGCGAGCGCTGCTGCGACCTCCACTGCGGGGAACGGACGGAACGAGCAGATGCGCAGCAGGCCGACGTGCTCACCTTCCGCGCGGAGCTCGTCTACGGCGTCCTTGACGGTGCCCGCCGTCGAGCCGAGCGCCACGATCACGCGATCGGCGTCGTCGAGCCGGTAGGGCTCGATCGCCGCCATCGGGCGTCCCGTGAGGAACTTGAGCTCATGCCCGACGAGAGCGATCACGTCGTGCGCGGCGTCCAGGGCGGAGGCCTGCGCCCGGCGCAGCTCGAAGTAGTTGTCGGGCATCGCAAACGGCCCGTGGGTCGCAGGCGCGCTCACGTTCAGCAGCGGCTGCGGGACCTGGTACTCCCCGACGAAACGCCGAACCTGCTCGTCGGCGAGCAGCTCGACGGGCTCCGACGCGTGCGTGATCGTGAAGCCGTCGAGGCACACGAGTACCGGCAGGAGAACGTCGGGGTGCTCCGCGATCCGCGGTGCGGCGATCGTGAAGTCGTATGCCTCCTGCGCGTTCTCCGCGAAGAGCTGGATCACGCCGGAGTCGCGGATGAGCATCGAGTCGGAGTGGTCGCAGTGGATGTTGATCGGGCCGGAGAGCGCACGGTTGCCGAGCGCCATCACGATCGGCGCCCGCATCGACGCTGCGATGTAAACGACCTCTGCCATCAGCGCGAGCCCCTGCGAGGACGTCGCCGTCATCGTGCGCGCTCCTGCGAGCGCAGAGCCGATCGCCGCGCTCATCGCCGAATGCTCGGACTCGACGTTGATCAGCTCGGCGTGCGCGCGGCCGTCGGCGACGAACTTCGCGAAGCCCTGGATGATCGGCGTCTGCGGCGTGATCGGATAGACCGGCATCACGTCTGGGTCGACCTGGCGCATGCCGTGCGCGACCGCCTCGCCGCCGGTGAGCAGCTCCTTCATGCGAGCTCCTCGACCATCGAGATCGCGCCTGTCGGACACACCTCGGCGCAGAGCTCACAGCCCTTGCAGTAGTCGTAGTCGAATCCGGTGAACGTCGTGCCGTCGAGGGTGATCGCCGAGTCGGGGCAGTAGATCCAGCAGAGCAGGCAGTTGACGCACGCGGCCAGCTCGACCTCCGGCATGACGCCGGTGCGCCAGCCGCCCGTGTGCAGCGGCGTCGCGGTCTCCGGAGTCACGACTCCCGCGATCGGCAGCTCGCGCCAGTCCATCAATTCAGACATGCGAACCCCTCTCGCACAGCAGCGCGGATCGCGTCGGGAGAGACCTTGCGGCCGAGCTGCTCGGCGGCAGCGTCTTCGAGACACTCGAGCGGCGGCTCGCCGAGCGCTGCTGCGACGGCGCCAAGCATGACGATGTTGATGAAGCCGGAGCCGCTCGCTGCGGCGAGGCGTGTCGCCGGCACGCACAGGACCTGCATCCCGTCGAGCTCGGGCGGCGCCTCTTCGGCGTTGATCACGACGTACCCGCCCTCGCGCAGCCCGTCGGCGACGTCGGTCTCGCGCACGAGCGTGGGCTCGAGCACGACGACGACGTCGGGATCGGTGATCGCGTCGTGGCGGCGGATCGGGTTGTTCGAGGTGCGCGTGAACGCCTTGAGCGGCGCGCCGCGGCGCTCGGGCCCGTACTCCGGGAACGCCTGGACGCTCTTGCCGCTGCGCATGAGCGCCAGTGCGAGCACCTGGGCTGCGGTCTTCGCGCCCTGGCCGGCACGTGCGTGCCAGCGAATCTCGGTGGTGCCGTTCACCGGAAGCTCCCGTCGATCGCCGCGGCCGCGCGCTTGCCGTGCCGCACCGCTTCGACGACGCTGTCGCCGCCGTTGACCGCGTCGCCGCCGGAGAAGACACGGTTGTTCGACGTGCGGCCGTTCTCGTCGACGACGACCTTGCCCCAGTCGAGCTCGAGCCCGTCGAACGCGGCGAGCTCTGGCCGGGTCTGCTGCCCGATCGCCTTGACGACCGTGTCGACCCGCAGGCCGAACTCGGAGCCGGGCACCGGCATCGGGCGGCGGCGGCCGCTCTCGTCGGGCGGCCCGGGACGCATCGACATGCACTCGACGACGTTGACGCGGCCTTCGCCGAGGAACCGGACGGGCAGCGTGCGAAATGCGAACGACACGCCCTCCTCCTCGGCCTCGTCGACCTCGAACCCGTAGGCGGGCATGTCTGCGCGCGTGCGCCGGTAGACGATCGTCACGCTGGACGCACCGAGCCGAATCGACTCGCGCGCGACGTCGATCGCCGTGTTGCCGCCGCCGATCACGACCACGCGGTCGCCGACCTCCGGGGGCGTCCCTGTCTTCAAAGCTTCGATGAACGAGAGCGACTCCCAGACGCCGTCCAGCTCGTCGCCGGGCAGGTCCATCGCGACGTCGTCGCCCAGACCGACCCCCAGGAAGACTGCCTCGTACGCGGCGAGCTCTTCGAGCGAGGCGACCTGCGCGCCGAAGCGGAAGCGAACGCCGAGCGCTTCGAGTGCCCGCTGCTCGGCGGGCAGCGGCTCGGCTTCGATGCGGTAGGGGGCGATCGCGAAGCGCACGAGCCCGCCGACTTCCTCGCGGGACTCGAAAACGGTGACGGTGTGCCCGAGCGCCGCGAGCTCTCCGGCGCAGGCGAGGCCTGCGGGGCCGGCGCCGACGACCGCCACAGAATGGCCGGTCTGCGTCACGGCCGGGCGGAGCGGCACCTCGTGCTGAAGCGCCCAATCGGTCGCGAACCGCTGCAGCTTGGCGATCTCGATCGGGTCCTCGGTCAGGACGCAGGCGCCCTGGCAGAGCACCTCGACCGGGCAGACGCGCGAGCAGGAGCCGGCCAGCAGGTTGGCCGCATAGATCGTCTCGGCAGCCGAGAGCACGTCATCGGCGGCGAGCGCCTCGACGAACCCCGACACGTCGACGTCGGCGGGGCAGGCAGCCGTGCACGGAGCGACGGCGTAAGGCCCGCCGCAGGCGAGACAGCGATCCGCCTCGAGCAGTACTTCGTGACGAGCAAGAGGCGGCCGGAGCTCGGTGGACAGGATCACCTCTGGCTCGACCGTGACACTCATTGATTTGAGTCTCCGGGCGGCCTGGAGCAGCAGCATCGGCGCGATCCCCGATCGGTTCGCGGTATTTCCGCACACGGGGAGAACCGGAGGAATGAAAAGGCCGAGGCGGCCGTGGGGGCGGCCGCCTCGGGAGTCGCCCTGGGGAGGGTCAGGCTGTGTGGGCGACGGGTGTCAGAACCAGCTGGGCGAGCTCGGCGATCCGCGTCGAGTAGCCCCACTCGTTGTCGTACCAAGAGACGACCTTGACCTGGGTCCCACCCGCAACGAGCGTGAGGCCGGAGTCGAAGACCGACGAGAACCGCGACTTGATCACGTCCGAGGACACGAGCGGCTCGTCGGTGTACTGGAGGATCCCAGCCAGCTCGTCGGTGGCCGCCGCATGGGCGAACAGCGAGTTGACCTCGTCCACCGTGGTTGCCCGCTCGACCTCGATCGTCAGGTCGACGAGCGAGCCGGTGAGCACCGGAACCCGCGTGGCGAAGCCCTGGAGCTTGCCGGCGAGCTCGGGGATGACCAGGCCGATCGCCGTTGCGGCGCCGGTCGAGGTCGGCACGATGTTCGCGGCCGCAGCGCGGGCGCGACGCAGATCCTTGTGCGGCAGGTCGACCAGGCGCTGGTCGCCGGTGTACGCATGGATCGTCGTCATGACGCCGTGCTTGATGCCGAGGCCCTCGTGGAGCACCTTCGCGACGGGCGCAAGGCAGTTGGTGGTGCACGAAGCGTTCGAGATGACGCTGTGCTCGACCGGGTCGTAGCTGTCGAAGTTGACACCCAGCACGATCGTCGCGTCGACGTTCTTCCCCGGCGCCGAGATGATGACCTTCTGTGCGCCGGCCTCGATGTGCCCGGCTGCCTCGTCGCGCGTCCGGAACTTGCCCGTGCAGTCCAGCACGACCTCAGCCGAGACGTCCTGCCACGGGATCGCGTTCGGAGCCTTCTCTGCGAAGACGGGAATGTGCTTGCCGTCGATGATGATGGCGTTGTCTTCGACGCCGACGACGCCCGGGAAGGGCCCGTACAGCGTGTCGTGGCGAAGCAGGTGCGCGAGCGTCGCGACGTCCGCGATGTCGTTGATCCCAACCCACTCGATGTCGGCGCCACTCTCGTAGGCCGAACGGAACGCGCAGCGTCCGACTCGGCCGAAACCACTGATCCCCACACGAACGGTCATCTGTTTCTCCTTCGATCTAGGTGAGTGCAGGTACCGGAGCGGGCTCCGGGACCACGAGCAACGGACGCGTCGATCCCCCGATCAGCGCCCTGGAGGTACTGCCGAGCAGGAACCGCTTCACGCCGTGCAGATGACGCGAGCCGACGACGACGAGGTCGACGTCCAGCTCCTCCGCGAGTGCGGCGATCTGTGCGGCCGGATACCCGACCAGCAACTCGGTGGTGCAGGTGACTCCGACCGCTTCGGCCGTCGCGCACGCGTTGACCAAGACCTCGGTCTGTGCGCGGTCGGGGACGCGGTCGGGCTTGCCGTCGCCGTGCGCGAACTGCTCGCCGACGATCGAGACGACGTTCACGAACACGACCTCCGCGCTTTCGCCGGCGGCGAGCGCGAGTCCCTGTTCGATCGCTGCTGCCGACGACGGTGTGTCGTCGATCGCGATCAGGATGCGCTCCAGTTTCCGTGTCATCGCAGCCTCCTTTTGTCACTTCCAGACTGCACGGGGGCCGGAGCATCCGCACCGGGGTTTTCCCGCAGTCACCTCGGGGGGTTCGCCGATTACCGGCCCTCGCGGCGGGCAGATGATCGAAGCAGCCACCCTGAGAAAGGAGGGGCTCCATGTACGAGATCGTGCTTTGGGCAACCGATGCTTCGCCCGTGGCAGATGGCGCGCTCGTGGAGGCCCTGCGGCTTTTGCAGCCCGGCGGCCACCTGATCGCGTTCCACTGTGACGAGCGGTTTCTCGGTGGACGCTCTGGAGGCATGCCGGTCCTCGCCGACGAGACCGACCGCCGCGGCAGGCTCCGCGAGCGGATCGAGCAGTTGAAGACGGACGGAATCGACGTCGAGCTGGTCGTCGAGACGACCCACCACAACACGGCCGGTGAAATCGCAAAGGCCGCGGAGGTCTACAACGCAAACGTGATCGTCTGCGGGACCCGCGGCTTCGGTGTCGCCGCCGGCTTGGTCGCCGGCAGCGTCGCGATGCGTCTCCCCCACCTGGCTTCGTGCCCAGTGGTCGTCGTGTCCGAGAAGGCCGCCGAGCGGGCAGCGCTCTCCCACCGGTAGCAGCCATGTAGGCGCCGTGCGAGGAGCGCGGCGCCTACCCTTCTCCCATGACCGCGACGATCGAGATCGACCACCTCCACGTCGTCCGCGGCAACCGCACGGTGATCGAGGACCTCTCGCTCGACGTCGTTCCGGGCCGTGTGACGGGGCTGCTCGGCCCGAGTGGCT
>Ga0265314_10002879_pt1 | contig 17086 bp, 15 predicted proteins | sample 4126metaG_FD_203106 | JGI IMG/M metagenome (GOLD analysis project Ga0265314, IMG submission 203106) | Rhizosphere microbial communities from Carex aquatilis grown in University of Washington, Seatle, WA, United States - 4-1-26 metaG | ecosystem: Host-associated > Plants > Roots > Rhizosphere >... | reverse complement strand
AGCACTCGTACTCGGCGAAGCGGCCGCGCGGTGTGTAGAGCATCGGCGTGCGGTTGGCGATGCACTCGGCGACGATGCCGTAGCCCGGCTTGCCGATCAGCGCGTCGACGGCGCCGACGAGGTCTTCGTAGCGCAGGCCGGCGCGCGTCAGCGCCGACTGATCGAGACGGCGACAGCCGTCGGGTGCGCGGTCGAGCGCGGCGCCGCCGCTGCTGACGAAGACGACGCCGCGAATCTCCGGGACGCGCGCCAGTTGCAAGCCGATGCCGCCGAACGACAGCAGCACGACGCGCGCCGCGCGCGGCAACCCGAGCCGCTGGCGCACGGTGTCGCGCTCGAGGCGTGCGCGGCGCGCCACCAGCGGTACATCGCGGACGTGCGGAAACGCCGACAAATCGCCATGCAGCGGCAATCGCAAGAGCAGCGTGGCGCGCGCGTACGCCGCCCGCAGGTGCTCGACCAGCGGCGCGAAGCCGGGCTGGGCGGCCGCATAGTCGGCGTAGATCCAATCCCAGGAGAAATTGGTCATCGCCACGCCCGGCACAGCGAGCCGCGCCGCGATCTCGAACGCCAGCGCCGGAATATCGGCGAGCACCACCACCGGACCATGCGACGCCAGCGCGGCGACCTCGGCGTCGATCAGCGCGGCGCGCTGCGCGTCGATGGAGGCGTAGGCGGCGCAGGTGGCGTCGAGGTCGACGGTCAGGCTGTCCGGCTGCACGACGCCGACATCGAGTCGACATGCGGCATACTCAACGTCGGCGTCGAGGTTGACGGCGAAGAACCAGCGCGCCAGCGGCGAGCGCACCATCACGCGCACGTCGGGTCGCCGCACGCGCAACGCGGTGAGCACCTCGCAGACGCGCGCCGCATGGCCGAAGCCGTGCCCCGATACGTACGCGACGACGCTGTGCACGCCGCCGCCATCGCAACCGGCGTTGAAGAATTCAACGCGAAAGCGCAGAGAACCGTGCGGCGGACTCCATGGCGATCGCGTGCTTTACCTTCGACAACATGGGCGAAGCGGCCGACATCGGCAGCGGCGCCCTCGATCGGCCGCTGCCGGCGGGAAGCGAGCCGTCGCTGGCCGTCGGCTACCCGGCGATTTTCGCGCTGCTGGAGCGACGCGGAATGCGCGCGACCTTTTTCATCGAAGGCTGGAATGGCGTGCACCATGCCGACGCGGTGCGCGAAATCGTCGAGCGCGGACATGAGCTCGGCATGCATGGCTGGGCGCACGAGAGGTGGAGCGAGCTACCGGCCGACGACGCGCGCGCGCTCGCCGTGCGCGCAACTGACGCGCTGGCGCGCGCCGCCGGGGTGCAGCCACGCGGCTTCCGCGCCCCCGGCGGCGCGCGCGGACCGCACAGCGATGCGATGCTGCGCGAGCTCGGCTATCGCTACGATGCCAGCCTCGGCAACGGCATGACGCCGACCCGCCTGGCCTCGGGGCTGGCGCAAATCCCCTTCGTCTGGCCCGGCGTCGACGGCTTTCACTATCTGCCGCCCAGACAGGCCGAGCCGCAGGCGGTGCGCGACGGCTGGCGCACCGCGTTGCGCAAAGCCGCCGAGCGCGACGGTCTATTCGTCACCGTCTGCCACGCCTTCATCACGGGCATGGACGCGGCGCGCGTCGACGCGCTGGAGGCGGTGATGGTCGAGGCGCAAGGGCTCGGCGTCGAGACGCTCACGGTGGGCGAGCTCGCCGAGCGCATAGGGACGACCGGCGAAGGGCGATGACCGATCCGTGAACGCGGTTGTTGCCGGCGCGGTCGCGCATTATGCTTCGCCGCCTAGCCAGGAGGACCCATGAGCGAGATGAAGATCGCCGGCCGACTCAACCACGTCGCCTACCCGACCACGGACACCGGGGCGACGTATCGCTTCTATACCGAGATCATGGGCTTCAAGCTGGTCGCCGCGGTGCGCGGCGACTGGGATCCGACGACGCAGAGCAGCAAGCCGCATCTGCACACCTTCTTCGCCATGGGCAGCGGCGAGGTCATCGCCTTCTTCGATATCGAAGGCATGGAAAAGCCCAAGCCCGATCACGTGCCGGCCTGGGCTCGCCACTTCGCCATGAGCGTCGATTCACACGACGAGCTCACGGCGTGGCGGCAGCGGTTGCTCGACCACGGCGTGCAGGTCTCGCCGATCGTCGACCACGACGGCGTCTGGTACTCGATCTACTTTCCCGACCCGAACAATGTCCTGCTCGAGCTCACCTACCAAGCCCGCCAGCTCACCGCCGACGACGCCAGCGACGCCGCCCGCATGGTCGGCGAATGGACCAAGGCGCACGGCCAGAAGATGGCGCTGCATTGAGCGAGACGAAAGAACAAAGACGCAAGATGGGAGGCTGTGCCCTCCGTCTTTCGTCCCTGGTCTTTCGTCTCGATCTTCAGACTTTCGTCTCGAACGACGGCCCGGCGTACTCGGTCACCTGCGTCGGCAGCGGCGGCAGCATGCTGCCGCCGGCTGTGAAACCGCCGTCGACCACCATCGCGGCACCGGTGACGAAGCCGGCCTCGTCGCTGGCAAGGAAGGTCGCCATGGCGGCGATGTCCTCCGGAAAGCCAGCGCGCGGCATGGGTTGCAACATCGCCAGTAGCGGCGTCAGCGCTTCGGCGCCGCCCGGGAATCGATTGGCCAGCAGTGGCGTGTGGATACCGCCAGGACAGATGCAGTTGACGCGAATCTGATCCTTCGCCAGCTCCAGCGCCGCGCTGCGCGTGAAGTTGATGACGGCGGCTTTGGCGGCGCTGTACGGATGCGGGCCGGCGCCGCCGCGAATGCCGGCCACCGACGCGGTGGAGATGATCGAGCCGCCGCCGCCGGCGCGCATAAGTGGAATGGCGTGCTTCATACCGAGGAAGACGCCGCGCAAGAGCACCGCCAAGGTGCGATCCCAATCTTCGACCGACAGCGTTTCGATCGGCCCGATCGCGCCGCCCAGGCCAGCATTGTTGAAGATGATGTCGAGCCGTCCGTAATCCGCTACGGCGCGCTGCATCGCCGCACGCACCTGCTCCTCGTCGCAGACGTCGACGTGCTGAAACAGTGCCCGCCCGCCGGCCGCGACGCAGGCGTCGACGACTGCGCGCCCACCGGCATCATTGAGATCCGCGACCACGACCGCTGCCCCCTCGCGGCAGAAGCGTTGCGCCGTCGCCGCGCCGATGCCGCTCGACGCGCCGGTGATCACCGCGACTTTTCCATCCAAGCGTCCCATGTCGTCCTCCGTCAGTTCGAAGAAGAGAGGAGAACCACAGATGAACGCAGATGAACACAGACAGGGGCCAGGACGCTCGCCGAGGAGCCGGAAGGCGACCCGATCCGACTAGCGAACGCTCCGCAGTGAAGGTCGGCGGACAGGCTCGATCCACAAGCGGTGGTGCGGCGCCTCTTCTTCTATCCGTGTTGATCGGTGTTCATCTGTGGTTTTCAAGTCTGACTGATCATCGTCCAGCTCGGATGCCGATCTTCTCGCGCTGGGCTTTGCGCGCGGCGCGGCTCTCGGGCGTCGACCAGATCGCCGACGCTGCCAACGCTTGTGCCGGCGTTTCAGCGGCGATGCGGGCCAGGACGGGCGCGATGAGACGCGCCTTGGTGTGCGCGTAGGCGTCGTGCGGAAAGGCGCCCATGCGCGCGGCGCGACGCAGGACCGTGTCGGTGAAGCGGTCTTCGGGGAGCAGCTCATCGACGATGCCGAGGCGCGTCGCCTGGCTGGCCGGATACAGCGCGGCACCGAGCAGCAGCTCGCTGGCGCGCGCGTGCGGCAGACGAAGCGCGACAATTTCGTGCGCGACGAGCGGGAACGAGGCGCCGATGGCGACCTCGTTCAAACCGATCTTGTAGTCGGCGTCGCGGCCGAGGCGGTAGTCACAGGCCAGGGCGATGATCAGGCCGCCGGCGGTGGCGTGGCCATTCACCATCGCCAAGGTCGGCTTCGGCAACGCCAGCAATGCGACATGCGCCTCGCGGTAGAGCGCGTTGAGCCGCGCCGTCGCCGCGTCGTCGCGCCGTGGCGAGCCGAGATCGAAGCCGCCGCTGAAGAACACGCCGGCGCCAGTGACCACCAGCGCACGCACCGCCTCTTCGGCTCTCGCAGTCGCTAGCGCTGCCAGCAGGTCCTGCAGCAGCGCCTCGTCGATCGCATTCGCCGGCGGCCGATCCAGGGTCAGGACGCGCACGCCGCCGTCACCATCGCTGACTCGAACCGTGCTCATCGCAGGCAGTCAACTCCAGTGGACAAACGCCGGGGAGCACGGATCGCATCATCCAACTGCCGTCGTTGCGTTTGTCCGTGCGGACGCGGTTGGCCGATGCTTCCGGCCTTATCTGCGTTCCGCTGCGTCATCTGTGTTGGTTTCTGCGGCTCAAAACGACACGTTGGCGTGCTCGGCATAGAAGCCCGGGCCGTAGAGGTCTTTACCCGAGAACAGCAGCGGATTCTTCGCCGTCGCCAACATGGCGCAGACGCGCCCGGGGTTCTCGACCGGTAAGCCCAGTGAAGCGTCGAAACCGAAGTCGGCCAGCTCGATCGCCATGCGCTCGGTGCCAACGAAACCGGGCATCAAGCCGATGACGGCGATGTTGTCGGCGCGCAGCTCCTTGGCCAGCCCGGACACCATGCGGTTGAAGGCCGCTTTGCTGAGCGAATAGCCGAGGCCCCAGCCGCCCTTGCCGATCGGCGCGTCGATCTCGCGGTCGCCGGCGCTCGACGTGACATTGATGACGATGCCGCCGCCCTGACGGCGCATGATCGGCAGACAGAGCTTGACGAGATGCAGCGGCGCGATGACGTTGCACAGGATCATCTGCTCGATCAGCTCGATCGGCGTGTCCTCGAACGGATCCATATGCCCCGGACCGATGTAGCGGCCGTTGTTGACCAGCACATCGATGCGGCCGAAGCGCGCCATGGCGGCATCGATCGCCGCCGGCCAATCGGCGCGCACCGACAAGTCCAGCTTGGCGACCAGCGCTGTGGCGCCGAGAGCGCGCACCTCCGAGGCCGTCTGCTCCAAGCTGCCGGGCAACGCGGCGGTGTTCGACTTCTTCACCGTTGACGAGTGCTCGAGGCGCTCCGCGCCGGTCACCGTGCGAGCTGTCAGCACCAGGTCGAAGTTGCGCCGCGCCAGCTCCAGCGCGCAGCCGCGCCCGATGCCGCGGCTGGCGCCGGTGATGAATGCGACCTTTCTGTCAGCCATCCCTCCTCCCGCGTTGCTGCGAATCGCGCGTCGTCTTGAGGCGCGGCGAAGGCTCGTGCTTTACTCCCGCCGCGTTTCGGTTGCGAACGGAGGACGGATGAAGGTCATCGTCGATTGGGATCTATGTGAAGCCAATGCCGTGTGCATGAAGGTATGCCCGGAAGTGTTCGAATTGCAGGAAGACGACACCCTGCTGATCAAAGATGAGACACCGCCGGAGAGCCTGCGCGCCAAGCTCGAAGAAGCCGTGCGCCGCTGCCCGCGACAGGCGATCAGTCTCGAGGACTGATTGGGAAGGATCAAAGACGAAGGATTAAAGACGAAGGACCAAAGACGAAAGTCCGGAACGGGATCCCGTCTTCGATCCTTCGTCTTCGATCCTTCGTCGTCGCGCGCTCAGCTCGGCCTGACCGTGATCCCGCCGTCGACCGGGATCACCGTACCGGTGAGATAGGCGCCGGCTTTCGACGCCAGGTAGATCGCAATCCCCGCCATGTCCTCGGGCGCGCCGATGCGACCGAGCGGCACGCTGGCTTTGATCGCGTCGCCGAAGCTGCGCAGTGTTTCGGCCATCATCTTGCTCTCGAACGGTCCGGGCGCAACGGCGTTGACGGTGATGTGCTTGGCCGCCAACTCGACTGCCAGAACGCGCGTCAAATGATGCACCGCCGCCTTGCTCGACGAATAGGCATAGGTGTGCAGCATCGGCACGCGCAGCCCGTCGATCGAGCCGATATTGATCACGCGCGCCGGGTCCGCTTCGCTGCCGGCAGCGGCGAGCTGCGGCAGGCAGGCACGCGTCAGATGGAAGATCGATTTGACGTTCAGCGCCAGAACTTTGTCCCACGCGTCGTCCGGGTACTCGGCCATCGGCGCGCCCCAGTTGGCGCCGGCGTTGTTGACCAGGATGTGCAGCTTGGGCTCGCGCTGGGCCAACTCGGCGGCGAGGCGGTTGCACTCGGACTCGCTGCCGAGGTCGGCCGGCAGCGAGAAGCAGCTGCCGTGTTTCGACAGCTCGGCGGTGACCTGATCGCACACGGCCTGCTTGCGCGACGAGATGTAGACCTTCGCGCCGGCCTCGACGTAGCCGCGCGCGATCATCAAGCCGATGCCGCGCGAGCCGCCGGTGACCAGCGCGATTTTGCCCGCGATCGAGAACAGATCCTTCACCACACGCCCTCCTCGAACAAACCATCGATCTTCGCCGCCCGGCGGCGCAGGAACTCGCGCTGTTCGGGATGCGTGAGAATGTACAGGTCGCCGCGCTCGATGCCGCGCACGACGCGGCGCGCCACTTCCGCTGCCGCGATGACGCCGCCGGCCATGGACCCGGCCGGCGGCAGCGGCGTGCTCTCGGTGCCGTCGCGCAGCTCGCTGGGGCGCATGCGCGCGGAATTCTCGTTGATCGCCGTGTCGACGATCATCGGGCACAGCACGCTCACGCCGATGCCGAGCGGCGCCAGCTCGCGCTGCAGCGCCTCACTGGCGCCGACGACTGCGAACTTCGAGGCGCAGTAGATGCCGAGCCAGCGCATGCCGACCAGCCCGGCCATCGAAGCCGTGTTGACGATGTGACCGCCCTGCCCCTGCTCGAGCAGCAGCGGCACAAAGGCCTCAATGCCGTGCACCACGCCCCAGAAATTGACGTTCATGGTGTAGACCCAATCGTTGTGCGTGGCGCGGTGCATGTCGCCGAACACGCCGATGCCGGCGTTGTTGCAGACGATGTGCACAGCGCCGAAGCGCTGCCGCGCCGTGGCGGCAAGCGCCTGCACGCTCTCCAGCTTGCTGACGTCGGTCGGCACGCCGAGCGCCTGCGCCCCGTTGCCCTGCAGCTCGGCCACTGCCGTTTGCAGCGCCGCCTCGTCGAGGTCGGCCAAAACCAGCGCGGCGCCGCGCGCCGCGAACGCGCGGGCCAGCGCCATGCCAATGCCGCCGGCGCCGCCGGTGATTACCGCGACGCGATCCTTGAATGGCTCCATGCGCGAGGGCGCTAGCACGCGCGCTCGCGCGCGGGCAATGCGCCGTAGCGTTGATGCGCAGGCGGGCCGCAGCTCGGTCTAGCCAACGCGCCCACACCGGCAGCGCTGGCGACCGAGCCCGGCCCGCGCGTCCGCTCAGGGTGCCGGGGCGGCGGCCTGTGCCGTGCGCAACGCGGCGGCTTTGTGCGGCACCAGGTCGAGCAGCTCGCTGAGCGGGAAGTTGTAGTCGAGCACGTGCATGCCGAGCAGCGACGGGCTGAAGAGCGCATTGTCGAATGGGACCGGATTGGTGCGCTGGTCGCCGTCGGCCGGATCGACGCTGATCTTCAGATAGCTCTTGCCGCGATCGTCCTTCGTGCATTCGCCGCTGTAGAAATCGCGCAACAGCGCGAACGGCGTGTCGATCGGCAAGCCGATGTCCATGCCGACGCGAAACGCCGGCTGGTTGGCGAAGAGCGGCAAGTACGTGCCGGCAAACTGCGCCTTGCCGCCGCCGAGCGCAGCCGGGTTGGTACACGCGGTATCGAGCGTCGGATCGACGACGTTGTTGTCACCGACCGGCGGATACCCGTCGGCGTAGCTGCGGTACGCGATCACGCAGCCGGTCTGATCCGCGTCGGTACAGAGCGGCAGATTCTGAAACGTTCCGCCGACCGTCTGCCCGTCCGGCACGGCGACGCTGCCGCCGATGGCCAGCGCAGCGATCAAGCGGGCGCGCAAGCGCGGCTCCGGATCGATCACCTCCTGCAACAGGCGCGTGATCATTTGCGTACCCTGCGAGTGTCCCATGATGACGAAATTGCGACCGTGGTTGTATGTCGCCATGTACTGTTTGAAGGCCTCCAGCACATCGGAGTAGGCGAGATCGAAAATCTGCGTGCGCTGTGGCTCCGGCGCGCCGTAGCTCGCCAAGGTGCCTTGCCGGTACAACGGGGCGAAGATGCGGCAGGCGCCGTTCAGACGCGCCGCCTGATTCAGCAGCGGATCGAGCATCAGGCTGACGTCGGAAAAGTCCGTGTGGTTGCCGATCGGTCCGGCGAGGTCGACCGTCGGATAAATGTAGAAGCAGTCGTAGTCGGGCACTTCATCGGCGGGATGGTGCGGCTCGACGGTCAGAGCGAGGTTCGGTGCGATCGCCGTGGCATCGAGCGAGTTGGTCAAGCACTGGTCGTTGCTCAGACCGGCGCGGCAGAGCCACAGCGCATCGCCGGCGTAGCGATCGCTGCTGAAGCCCTCGAACGGATTGAACCCCTCGATCAGGTCCTTCCACGCTGGTCCGTCGGTCAGCAGGTCCGCCGTCCAATCGCGCATCGTCGTGCCGGCGATTTCCGTCGTGTAGAAGCTGGGCAGCTCCAACACGGTATGGCTCTCCCCTTGGATGAAGAAGCGCTTGAAGCGCGGCTGTCGACTGCGGATGTCGCCGGTGACCTGGCGCAGCAGCGCCTCGTATGCGTCGGCAGACAAGTTGTTGAAGGTGCGGATGACGACGTCGCGCAGGTTGCTGAAGTAGCCGACCCGCAATGTCGGGTCGCGGTCGAGCGCCCACTCCGTGAGGTACGTCAGCTGATCGGCGCAGCGCTCGCACGTCGGCGGCACGAACTGCTTGAATTGCCAGTTGGTCAACCGATCCTGAATGTTCTGCGTATCGTCCGGATTCTGCAGCCCCGGACCTGAATCGTCCAACGTGACAACCGGCGTGTCGGGATACGCCACCCGTGTGACGCCGTAGCCGGTGAACGTCCCGTAGCCACCCGCGCTGCTGCCGCTGACGACGACCTGATCGGGGTTGGGGAAGGCGGCGCGCATCGCGGTCACCGCGGCAGACAGATTCTGTAGGCCGTGATGATAGGTCGGCTTGCCATCGTAGACGGCGAGATTGTCGCCGCCGAAGACCGATCCGTCGCAGTACGGTGCGTAGACGACGTTCCAATCCTTGAATGGGTTGTCGGGATTGTCGAGCTCGAGGATGCCGGCGCCGAAGCTCGGATCCGCCGTCAGCTTGGCGCTCGGCGTCACCCAGCAGGTGGCGTTGTTCCAGCACGCGCCACCGCCTTCGAGATAGAGCAGCACCTTGTTGTTGGTGCCGTGGTGGATCTCGACCTGATACGGATCGCCGCGCAGGCAGATCGCCTTGGCCGCCGCGGGATCGAAATGCAGCGAGTCCCAGGCGCCGTTGGCAACGGTCTCGCTCGGCGTGCTGTCGTCCAGGTACTTGCCGATCCCGGTGGCGGTGAGCTCGTCGACCAGCGAGGGCGTGTCGGTCGCGACCGCGGTCGCCGTATTCTGCGGCGTCACGGTGGCCGGCGGCGGCGCCGTGGCAGTCGGCGGGATGTTGGTCGCCGTCGGTGGCGCCGTATTCGTCGCGGCGGCAGTGGCGGAAGCTTGGCGAGTCGCCGTCGCCGTAGCGGCGGCCACGGTCGGCGTCGCGGTCGACTGGCTGTTGTGATGGTTGTCGTCGCCACAGCCGGCCGCGACAGCGGCCAGCGCGGCAATTGAGATCAACGGCACGCGCAAAAACATCGGTCCCCCCCCTTTTCACCGCCACTATGCTGCGCCGGCGGCGCGAATTGCACGCGCTACCACGGCGAAGATACGGCCGACAACGCTTGCAGGTGCGCCGCCGACACCGCCGCCCCCAACGCGCGGCGCGGCGAGGGGCGAGTCAGGAATCGCCGGCGGCGATTGGCAGGTCGAACGGCGCGATCCAGATGATGTCGCCGGTGTTGTCGTTACCGAGGAAGAGGCGCCCGTCCGGCGCAAAGGCGATGTTGGCCGGCCGCCCGTGCGTGCGCGTGTTGTCATCCCAGCCGGTGGCGAAATCCATCATCGCACCGGCCGGTTGCCCGGGCAGATCGGAGCCCGGCAAGGGTTGGCCGCTCATGGTATCGAAGTCGATGGCGACCAACCGCGCTCCGATCCACGACCCAAACACACCGTGCAGCGGCACGAAGACGCGATGCGTCCACGGCGCGGGCCAGCGCTGCGTCTCGAAATCGAGATCGAACGGCGTGTGGCCGATGACGAAGGAGTCGATTTCCTGCGCGACGCCCGAACAGTCCGTGTTGGCTGGGCGATCGAAGTACGGCGTGTCCTTGGTCGCGCAGCACGGGAAGCCCCAATCATCGCCTTGCCGGATCGGAATGAGCTTCTCGCGTCCACCGAGCTGCGTCGTATAGTCGCGCGCCAGCTCTACGGCGAAGCAGGACCCGTAGCCGCGCGCGCAGCGTATCGAGATCGGGTTGCGGAACCCTTTGGCGACTTGGCTGACGCCGGTCGGCGTGCCGGCATCGAGCTTGAGAATGCCGCCGTGGAAGGGGCGGTCGTCGAGCAGACACTGTTCGCCCTCATCGCCGCCGTTGCCGACATAAATGGTGCCGTCGTCCGCCACATCGAGCGTCTTCGGCCAATGTATATCCGACGCGTAGACAGTGATGTTCGCCACCATCGTGCTCGCTGCGGTCGCGGCGCGATCTCCGGGGGTATAGGGCACGCGCATGATGCGCTTGCCGTCCTGGTAGTACAGGGCGCCGTCGTAGAAGAGCAGGCCCTGCGTCTCGTTCAACCCGGCGAGGTAGGTGAGCACGGAATCGGCGCTACCGTCGCCGTCGTCATCTGGCAGCACCACGATGGCATTGCGACCGCCCTGGCCGAGGCCGGTGGTTTGCCGCGTCGGCGACGCGGCAAACAGCTCGCCGCCGGGGGCGAAGCGCAGCTGACGCACGTTGCCGACCTTGGCGTAGTAGTGCGCGCAGAAGCCGACCGGCAGCTTGAGGAAGTCGAGACTCGGCGCATCGGCTGGACCGCCCGGGACGACCGCCACGCCAGGCCCGGTGAACTGGAGCGAGCCGGGCAGATTGCAGAAGGTCGGAAACGACGGCGTCGGACTGGGGCTGCGCGCCGCCGTCTCGCTGGGCGTCGCGGTCGGCGTCGCGCTCGGCGTCGCCGTTGCTGGCAGGTCGGTCGCGGTCGCCGCCGTGGTGGGGCTCGCAGTCGCCGGCGGCGTGTCGGTCGGCGCCGCCGTGGCTGGAACTTGCGTGGCCGTCGCGTCGATCCCTAGCGTGGCTGTCGTGGTGGCCGTCGTCGCCGCCGGGGTTGGCCCACAACCGTTCAATGCGGCCGACACCGCGCGCACCAGCTCATCGATGCTCACCGTGCCGTCGTCGTTCGGGTCCATCGCCGGACACGTGGACAGCGCCGGGCCACCCAACGCGATGTTCACCCCGAGAATCAAATCGTCGATGGTCACGCGCCCGTCGTTGCCGCAGTCGCCGACACACACCTCGGCACCGGCTCTGGCTACCGAGAACAGCAGTGCGAGCCCGACAAGACCGGCCGCGGCAGCACCGCGAGACGCAGAGCGCATCGTCAACCGGTTACCATGCGGATTGGGCTGAAGCGACCGCGTTTCACGCCACGGGCGGCGTTGCGGCAAGACCGGCGGGCATGCGAGGAAATCGCCATGGACGTGTTGAAGACCATGACGTACGCAGTCGACGACCGCATTGCCCGCATCACGCTGAACCGACCTGAACGCGGCAACGGCATCACGCTCGACTTGCCGGTCGAGCTCGCGCAATGCGTCGAGCGCGCCGACCTCGACCCTGCCGTGCACGTCATCGCGCTGAGCGGCAACGGCAAGGGCTTCTGCGGCGGATACGATTTGGTGCAAAGCGCCGAGCACATTCTCGAAGACGGCGGGCCGGCGCGCGGCGCCAGCCGCGCACGCCCCTTCGCGCCGGACGGGTCGCCGCTCGATCCGCGCGTCACCGGGCGCAACCACGACCCCAAACGGGTCTGGGACCCGGTCATCGACTACCAGATGATGTCACGCAACGTGCGCGGCTTCATGAGCCTGTTCCACGCCAACAAGCCGGTCGTCTGCAAGGTCCACGGCTTCTGCGTCGCCGGCGGCACGGACATGGCCCTGTGCAGCGATTTGCTGGTCATCGCCGAGGACGCCAAGATCGGCTATCCGCCGGCGCGCGTCTGGGGCTCGCCGACGACGTCGGTGTGGGCGTTCCGCATCGGCATCGAAAAGGCCAAGCGGCTGCTGTTCACCGGCGACTGCTTGAACGGTCGGGAAGCGGTGACGTGGGGCTTGGCGACCGAATGCGCCCCCGCGGCACAGCTCGACGAACGCTTCGAGATTCTGCTCGGCCGCATCGCGCGCATGCCGGTCAATCAACTGGTGATGATGAAGCTCCTGATCAATCAGACGGTGCTCGCCGCCGGCCTGCCGTCGACGCAGATCCTCGGGACATTCTTCGACGGCATCACGCGTCACACCGCGGAGGGCTACGCGTTTCAGCAACGCGCCGCCGAGGCCGGCTTCAAGCAAGCCGTGCGCGAGCGCGACGAGCCGTTCGGCGACTTCGGCGCCTCGACGTTCAAAGGATAGCGCTTCGCCGCGTTACGCGGCCGCCGATCTATCGCGCCTCCGGCGCGCGAGCCGCAGAGATTCCAGCGCCTTGGCTCGGCAGTGAGAACGTCGGCGATACATAGAGATCGATGCCGGTGAAGCCACCGTCCCAGGTGACGATCACCCCGGTAGGCTGCTGCCACGTCGGGGGCCAGGTCGTAATTGGCGGGTCCGGAAATCCTAGGTCTACCGCCCAGACGGCTGTCATCTTCAGCGCGCACTTGAGCGGCTTCTTGCATCCATCCGAGCGAACCTGAGCCGTGTAGGTATTGGTTGCTCGAAGCCACTTCAGATCGACCGCGAGCTGCGCGTCGAGCGTTACCGTACAATCGTCTTGCGTCGCGGTCCCGGAAAACGCGGCGCGGAGGATCCGCTTGGCGTCGATCTGCGCCGGCACCAGAGCGCCGCTGCTATCGACGATGCCGGACTGCTCGCCGAGATCGACCGTTCGGACTTCAACATACTGGGACGCGACTCGATCCAGCATCTGCTGATTGAATGTTTTCGGGCAATTCGATGCGCGAACCTTCCAGTCGTTCACCCGCCACTTCGTCGTTGGCGCAGTCGGCGTCGGAGTCGCCGTGGGTGTCTGCGTCTCGCTCGGCGACGCGGACGGCGTTGTCGAAGGGGTCGGCGTCCGACTCGGCGTCCACGTCGACCGGGTCGGCGGCGGCGGCGGAGTGGGGCATCTGCCGCAGTCGCACAGGGCGCTGTTCACGCTGGCGATGAGTTGCCCGATGCCGATCGGCGCACTGCCGAGCGCCGGGCACTGATCCGGCCGCGCGGCTCCGAGCGCGATGTTGACGGCGAGGATCAGGTCGTTGATGCCGACTGCACCGTGGCCGCCGCAGTCGCCGAAGCAGGTCTGCGCGGCGCTGCGCGCTGCTCCGCCCAGTGCCGCGCCGAGCAGCAACGCCACGATCCAGACCTTGTGCGCCGCACGCTCCCGTCCTCGCATACGCGCCTGTCTGACATGCTCAGACACACGGGATCAATCTCATCATTTGTTACCTCGGTCACCTCAGACGGTAACATCGCGCCGGCCCGGGCGCGCACGCGGTCGGCTTCGATGCGTCGCGGAAGGGACACGCCGCAGTGCGTTAGGCAAACGAGCGTTTGACATGCCCATATCTCGCGACTACCACGCGAGATCCAGCGGATCGGAGGGGGAATCGTGTGGATCAAATGTACGCGCCGCGGCGCGCTGCTGGGCCTGCTCATCGTGGCGGCGGTCAGCCCGTTGCGCGCCGCCGACAACGAGATCGCGCCCGGCCTGAAGATCGGCGACATGCTCGACCAGAGCAATGCGGACAAGGCGAAAGATCTCCTGCCGCCCGAGATCCTCAAGCACTACGAGAAGAACGAGTACCGCAACAAGATCGTCGACTACCCGGTCGGCCACGCGCGCTGGGAGCCGGCGTTTACCGCCGCCACCGAGCAGAACGCCGGGCAGCTCGACGTCGATGACGTCGGCACGGTCATCTACAAGGGCAGCGGCAAACAGCCCGAATACCTGTACGGCATGCCGTTCCCCAACATCGACGCGAACGATCCGAAGGCGGCGGTCAAGATCGTCTGGAACCAGTTTGTCGCATACTGGAGCGGCGGCAGCTCGTTCAACGTGACGCGGGTGATCATGCTGCAGCCGAAGTCGCTCGACCGCGACATCCACGCCGACGGCTATTTCAATTTCTGGGACGGCCAGGCCGAGAAGTACCGCAAGCCGAACCCCAACAACTTGCAGAGCCAGTTCCTCGGAGTCACCACTTTTCCCACCGACCTGCAGGGCACCTCGTCGCTGTCGTGGCGCTACCGCGATCCCGACAAACGCGATTCGGTGTGGGCCTTCGTGCCGGCGCTGCGCCGCGTGCGCGCCGTCAGCCCGGCCAACCGCTCCGACGGCTATCTGGGCTCGGACATCAGCGGCGACGACGGCTTCTTCTTCGACGGCAAGCCGGAAGACTTCGAGTGGAAGCTGATCGGCAAGCGCGACGCGCTGCGCGTCGTCGACCCCGATAGCGTGAAGGGCGACCTGAAAGTCCCGACGGCTCCCGGCGGCGGCTTCAACGTACTGCTCTCCGACGGCAAGCCGATGGTCGGCTTCGAGGACCCGAGTTGGACCGGCGTCTCCTGGGCGCCGATCGCCGCCGGCCTGGCCAAGCGCCCGATGTGGCTTGTCGAGGGCACGCCCAAGGACCGCTACTACCTCTACGGCAAGATCCAGCTGTGGATTGACGCCGAGACCTGGGACGGCTCGTGGAACATCAAGTACAGCTGGCAAGGCGAGGTCGTGCACTCCTATCAAACCATGGCGCGCATCAATCAGCAGGCCGAGGATGGCGAGTTGATGCCCGCCAGCACCCAGGTGTGGGCCTGCGCCGAGAATTTCAAGATGAATCGCGCCACGCTGGGCGGCATGCGCGCCGGCCCCAAGGCGCCCTTCGTGCGGCGCATGCCGATCGACTCGAACCTGTTCGATGCGCAGGCGCTGGCGCGCTACGGAAAATGACGACAACTGCGTGACCGGTTGTGACCGGTAGGCACTCGACCCGGTCACCGGTCACTGGTCACGCCTTCACGAATTGGTGCCCCATGGATGCAGTCCGCACACTCGGCAAGCAACTGTCGAACTGGGGCCGCTGGGGCGCCGATGACGAGCGCGGCACCCTCAACTTCATCACCCCCGACGTGGTGAAGCGTGCCGCCGGCTTGGTGCGGCGCGGGCAGGTGTTCAGCCTCGGACTGACGTTCGGCGCTGAGGGTCCGCAGATCGGCCAAGGCGGCCGCGTCAATCCGCTGCATTTCATGACCGCGGTCGATCAGAAGCTGCCGGGCGACTATCCGGACGGCTTCCGCTACGCCGACGACGTCATGGTGCTGCCGCTGCAGTGCGCCACGCAGTGGGACAGCTTGGCGCACGTGCACTACGACGGTCAGCTCTACAACGGCTTCCCGGCGACGACGACGACCTCGGCCGGCGCATCGAAGGCCGGCATCGACAAGGTCGGCGCCGGCGTGGTGTCGCGCGGCGTGCTGCTCGACGTGGCGCGCTTGAAGGGTGAGGCGCGGCTCAAGCCCGGCACCGTGATTACCCCGGCCGACCTCGAAGCGGCGGAGCGTGCCCAGGGCGTGCGCGTCGAGCGCGGCGACGTCCTGCTGGTGCGCACCGGCCACATCGCCGTGTTCAAGACCGACGGCGATCGCGTCGGCTACATGCGCATGATGCCGGGCTTGGGCATGGCGTGCGCCGCTTGGCTGCACGGGCGCGAAGTCGCCGCCGTGGCCGCCGACACCAATGCGGTCGAGGTGATCCCTTTCGAGGATGCCAGGACGCCGCTGCCGCTGCATCTCATTTGTCTACGCGACCTCGGCCTGACGCTGGGCGAAATGTTCGATCTCGACGCCCTGGCCGACGACTGCGCCGCCGACGGCGTCTGGGAGTGTTTCTTCACCGCCCCCTCCCTGCGCGTCAGCGGCGGCATCGGCTCGCCGCTCAATCCGCTGGCGATCAAGTAGCAGCGTGTGGCGCGGCCGGGTCGACCGATACTCACAGCGGCGCGCGGGCAAGCGACGTCACGAAGCCGATGCCCGGCACGATCTTGCGGCTCAGTCGGTCGTCGTTGGTCACGAACAGATCCGTCCTGGCCGCCGCCGCGCAAGCGAGCTGAATTGCATCCGGCGCGCGGATGCTGCGGTCACAACGAATGCGCGCGTAGCCGGCCGCGACCGTCGCATCGAACGCGATCAGAACCGCGACCGCCTGAATGGCCTGCGCATAGTCGCGGCAAAGATCTTCCCGCCCCGCCTCGCTCGGCTTCACCAACAGCTCGCCGAGGGTGAACGCCGAGGTCACCAACTCGTCGCCGCGTCTGAGCATCTGCTCGCGCAGCGCGACGACTCGGCGCCCCGACGCGCCGCGATCCTCGAGCAGATAGATGAAGAGGTTGGTGTCCCAGAAGACACGGCTCATTTCCAACCACGCCGCAGCCGCTCGACGTAGTCGTCCGCTGGCTCCTCGCGCCATAACTGCCGCCCGCTGCCGCGCAACCGCAGGAGTGGATCGGCGCCGCCGTCGCGGCGCACCCCGTGCTCGGCGGCGTACTCCGCCGCATACCATGCCAACAACGGCCGGTAGCGCGGCGGCAAATCCCCGGCGTCCGGCAGGCTGCGCGCCGTGGTGCGTTGCGGATGCGACGGGTCGCCGGGCCGAAATAGGCGGCGCTGCGAGCGACTGGTGGCGAACAACATGCGCAGGCGGGATGGATTCGGCGGCCGATTGGCGACGCAATGTTGGATCGCGTGCACGTAGACGCCCGGCCGCAAACGCGGCGTGATCGCTTCACGCCGCGCCCGTTCGCTGATCTCGCGCGCACTGAAAGCCTCGCGATCGGGATGCTCTCGATGCAGCAATGCCGCCGCGATCCACACCTCGTCGGCCACCGAGATCGCGAAAGACGGCCCTGACTCGGCGA
>Ga0265314_10002878_pt1 | contig 17088 bp, 10 predicted proteins | sample 4126metaG_FD_203106 | JGI IMG/M metagenome (GOLD analysis project Ga0265314, IMG submission 203106) | Rhizosphere microbial communities from Carex aquatilis grown in University of Washington, Seatle, WA, United States - 4-1-26 metaG | ecosystem: Host-associated > Plants > Roots > Rhizosphere >... | reverse complement strand
CCGAACCTGACCATGTCGGCGCAGGAAAAAGCGCTGGAGTTCATGTTCTTCGACCTGTCGTCGTGCGTGCAGCCCGAGAACGTGCCGCCGACGCCGATCCCGATTCCGTAGCTTCCTGACGCCGGACGAATCGATCCCGCAGCCTCACGGTTGATCCCTTGACCCACCTCGGACCGTTCTCATCCCTGGCGATGATACCGCGATGCGGATTGACCGCGTCACACGCGGGCGCTAGTCTCGTCGGACATCGTGCGTTCGTTCGGTCACATCGCGTCGCGCTCCGTTTCCAGCTGCGTGGCCAGCACTCGCTGGTATTGGCGCTTTAGCGTGTCTACGACCGGGCGCCCGAGGACCTGACCCAGAACCGACGCATCTCCACCCACCTCGAAAGGCGCCCCTCCCGCGGCGCCTTTTTTCGTTGGATCAGGGAAGCAGGGCGCCGCCGGGTGGCACCGCAAAGGGAGCCATGAGCCCGCCCAGCCCGAACCAAGAGTCCCCTTCGTCGCAACCGAGCGCTACGTCCGTGGTCGTCGGTCCGCCCGGCGAGCACTACACCTTTGGCGACACCGCCGTGGCCGCAGACCGCCTGGCGCTGCTGGCGGCCGCGTTCGAGCCGAGCTCGGCGCGCTTGCTGCGCCTGCTCGGTTACCTGCGCCCGCGCTGCGCCGTCGATCTCGGCTGCGGTCCCGGGTGGTCGACGCGCCTGGTGCACGCGCTGCTCGCCCCGGTGGCGACGCTGGGCCTGGATCGGTCGCCCGAGCACGTGGCGCGCGCCGAGATCACCGCGCCGCCCGGCGTCGCCTACCGCGTCCACGAAGTCACGTCGGTGCCCTTCCCGGGCGAGCCGCCGGAATTCCTCTACAGCCGCTTCTTGCTCACCCACCTGCGCGACCCCGAGGCGGCGCTCGCGGCATGGGCCGAGGCTGCGGCGGACGGCGCCGTGCTGGCGCTGGAGGAGTCGGCCGACATGAGCTGCGACCACGCGGCCTTCACACGTTACTACCAGCTGGTCGAAGAGATGCAGGCGGCGTATGGCCAGCGCCTGCGCATCGGCGCGAAGCTGTCGATCCCGGCGCGCAGCGGATGGAAGGCGGAGCTCGATCTGCTGGCGCCGCTATCGTTGCCGGCGGCGCGCATGGCCCGGCTGCACGCGCTGAACATCGAGACCTGGCGGCACGACCCGTACGCGCGCGCGTGCTTTGACGGCAATGAGCTCGACGCGTTGGCGGTGCGCCTCGGCGCGATCGCGCGCGGAGCGGAGGCGGCGCCGCCGGTGAAGTTGGTGATGAGGCAAATGATCCTGGAGAGGGGCGGGAGCGGCTAGCGTGGGCGAGAGCGTGTTCGTGCTCGTGCTGGGTGAGCGTGCGCGTGCCGCGATTGGCGCTCCGCGTGCTGAACACGAACACGCGCCCCGCGAGCCGGCCGGTCCCTAGAACGTCCCCACCAACGCCAGGTGCATCGCCAACTCGAGATCCTGGTGTATGGGCGGATTGTCCGAAAATGCCCACAGCTCCGCCGATGCCTTCACGCGCCACCCCGGGATCACGGCCAGCGTCGCGCCGCCGGTGTAACGAAAGATCGCGGCGCGCGTCGGCAGCGGGTTCGATACCGGCTCGTTGCCGACGCGGTAGAGCCCGTCTGCGCGCGCCACCAGCGTCACGGCGTCGCTTATCGCGCGTTCGATCTCCAGATAGGCGCCGTGCTTGTCGAAGGCCTGGATCTCGCCCGCCGCGATCGGTTCCTTGAACATCATCGTGCCGTCGCTCAGGAAAGTCTGGTGGCGAACCAGGTACTCGAAGCGGATCTGCGTGCGGCCGAGCCGCGCCGCCAGGTCCGCGCCGGCGATGGTGTACGAGACGCGGTTCGCGGGATCGTAGGTGCCGTACATGATGCTGCCGCCGGCGGTCAAATCGTTGGCGTCGCCGAGCTTCAGGGTCAGGACCCAGCGCGCACCCCCCGCGGGGCGGCCGTTGTTGTCCTGGAGCTGTCCGTACGCCGACGTCGAATGCTGCCACTCGATGTCGGGCGAGCCCTCGTCGGCCTTGAATCCCCCGACCGCATAGGCCGCGTAGTCCATCTGCACGCGATCGCCGAACCAGTGCGTGCCGCCGATCTCGATGCCATTGTCGGGGAACGGGCTCGGAATCACGCCCAGGTTCCACTCGTTCATGCGCAGCATCCGCCCCATGTCATAGGGCAGCGGCTTGCTGCTCGTGGCGTGGTTCGCGGGATCGTGGCGCACGTTGAAGGCGCCGAAGCTCGGGCTGAACCGGCCGATGCGAAAGTTGAGCTCGTCGCGCACGCGATAGTCGAAGTACGCCATCGGTAGCTCGAAGCCGTGGCAGCCGTGGCACATCTTGACGTTGGCCGACAGGTGGTCGGATACGTCGACGGCGAGCTTCAGCGCGACCTCGGCGGTGAATCCGTCGAACGTCGTGCGCGGCGCGGGCGTCGACGGCTCGGCCGGCACCAGGAAATAGTCCAGCTGCGCCGATCCCGCGAAGTTGCGCTCGATCGCGCTCGCGCGCGTGCTGGCCAGGATCGCGATCAAGATCGCGACGACGATGGTCGCGACCGCCAGCCCCAGCGGCGATCCCGCGATCGCGGTATGCAGCGTTCGCCGCATCAGGGCGTGGACGGAGCTCGGCTGGCGGTCTGACTCAGCGGCGGGCTCGCGGCGTCGCTGTAGGCCGGCGCCGCCGGTCCTCCGTTCGCCTCGTCGTGCTCGCGTTTGATGCGGCGTTGCTCGCTCGAGTAGTAGTGCAAAAAGCGCAGGATCGGCCCCGCGTCCTGCGGCGAGATGCCGCTGCCGGGCTGCCGGCGCATGCGATCGACGTAGGCGATCCAGACCGAGTCGTCGGTGATGCCGCTGCCCAGCGGGCGCGCGAGCGAGTGGCACTTCGAGCAGCGCCGCGCGAAGAGGGCGTAGTCGGGCCGCACCGCCTCGGGCAGCTGCGCGACGTCGAGCCCCTCGCGCGGGCTGGTGGCGCAGCCGGAGAGCCCCAGGCTCACGATCGCCATCGCAAGTGCGACCGCCATCGCGGACCAGTACCTCTTCATGGCGGACACGCGAAGGTGAGGGTGATGTCGGCGGTCGCCTCTCCGGTATCGACGTCCTTTACGCGCGCGCCGCGTGTGGCCTTCTCGACGCATGGTTTGACTCCCGGTAGGAATTGCGCTCCCTCGAGGTCGGTGCTGGTCACGTAGCCGGCGATGTCGATCTTGAGGTGCAACACGGCGGTTCCCGTGGCGGCGACGCCCGTGGCGTGCAGCGCATCGCGATAGCAGCGCACCAGTGGCGCACGGCTGAGCGCTGCGCGGATGTTCGAGCTGGGGATGGCGCTCGTGCTGGTGATCGACGCGATCGAGACGCTGGCGTGGCCGAGATCCAGCGGCGCCGGCGTGATCGGCGTGGTCGTGGTCGTCGGTGTGGTCGCCGTGACGGTCTTCGCTGGCGCCGTCTTCAGGCTCGTCGAGACGTCGGCCGCCGCCGGTTCTTTCGTGGCCGGCGCGGGCGGTGACGCAACCGCACCCTTGCCCGAGGTGCGCTGCGCGGCCGTCGCGCGCGTCGTGCGCCGCGTCTTGTCGCGTGCATCGCGCGCGGGCGATGCCTTGTTGCGCCGGGCCGGCGAGGGCGCGTCGTCGCTGTCGTCGGCTGGGAGCGGGACTTCGCGCGGCGCCGTGGCGGTCTGCGTGCTCGCCGTCGGCGGCAGCGCGGCGAGCACCGCCGGCGGATCGGTCGCGGCGCGGCCCGGCGTGCGATTCGGGTCTTGCCCCGCCGCCGGCGACATCGCGGTCGCCCGCTGCGATTTCGCCCACCAGCTGCGCGCGCCCAGCGCCGCGGCGAACAGCGCCGCCAGCGCCAGCCCAACCACGAGCGACGCGTGCCGTCGCCGGCCGCCGTCGGCCAGCGTTCCGAAGATCGCGCCCGACGGCGAGTCGGCGCCGCTGATCACCGACTGCGGCGCCGAGGATCGCCCGGGCGCCAGGTTGATGGCCGCGCGCAGCGCCGACCGCATCTCGCGCGCGCTCCCGTACCGCTCCTCGGGCGACTTGCCGAGCGCGCGCATGCAGACCGCTTCGAGCTTCGGGTTGACGGCTGCGATCTGCGACGGCCGCTCCGGCGCCTCGGTGATGTGCTTGACCGCGACGGTGAGCGGGCTGTCGCCCCGGAACGGGAGGCGCCCGGTCATCATCTGGTACAGCACGACGCCCAGCGAGTAGAGGTCGCTGCGCCGATCCGCGCGCTCGCCGCCCGCCTGTTCGGGCGCCATGTACTCGGGTGTGCCGACGAGCAGCCCGCGCTTGGTCATGCGGGGACCTTCGGCGTACGAGCCGGCAGCGTCGCGCGCGACCGTGCCCAGGCTGGCGATGCCGAAGTCGAGCACCTTGACCAGCTCGGCGTGCTCGCCCTCGTCGCTGGTGCCGCGGATGATCATGATGTTCTCGGGCTTGAGGTCGCGGTGCACCACGCCCATGTCGTGCGCGACGCCGACCGCGGCCAGCACCTGCGACAGGATGTCGACAATGCGCGCGTCGGGCAGCGGTATGTCCTGGCGGATGACTTCGTAGAGCGTCCGCCCCTCGACGTACTCCATCGCCAGGTACAGCAGCGAGCCGTCGTCGTGCTGGCCGAAGTCGAGCACGCGCACCGAGTTTGGGTGCTCGAGGCGCGAGGCGGCGCGCGCCTCGCGCTTGAAGCGTTCCAGGAAGTCCTCGTCGCGAGCGAATTCCTCGCGCAGCAGCTTGAGCGCGACCACCCGGTCGAGCCCCAGCTGGCGCGCCCGATACACCGTGCCAATCCCCCCGGCGGCAATCACCGCCTCGATCACGAACTTGCCCGCGATGGTCTGGCCGACGCGCGGGGAACTGTCGCTATGGGTGATCGTCACCAGGCACCCGAGGGATCTGACCTCCGCCGACCGGGAAGTGGGCAGTATACAGTACGCGTGCGCCCATGACCTGCAACGCGGCAACATGTTGCCGCAGGACCCTTTCGATCACGAATTCTGACCCGTGGGGGCTGTCACCCGCGGGCGGGGCGTAGCTGGCGCCCGCGGCGCGACCGGAGCGTCAGGATCGACTCCAGCAGCACGAAGGCCAGCACCGCCGCCGACAGCCCATGCCAGAGCTCCAGGCGGCGCTTGGGCGTGGCGTCGTTGCCTCCCGCGCCGCGCACGCGATCCGGGCGCCGGTCGTCGGGCAGACGCGCCGGGTCGGATTCGCGGGTATCGATGTTGACCACGAACGACTCGTCGGGGCGGTCGACCGACGAGCCGTCGGCGCGCGTCGCACGCACCCGGTACGAGCCGGGCTCGTCGGTCTCGGCGAAAATCAGCGTACGCGCCGCCGACCGCCGGTCACCGGCCGCCTTCGCGCCCGCGTCGGGCGTGAGCGACCGGATCTGACCGCCTGGCTTGACGACGTCGATGCGGCGGTCATCGGGCCCGAGAGCGACCTCGCGTCGCTGGCCCGCCACCAGCGCCGACGACGCCTCGCCCGACGGCGCGCCCGCGAGCAGGCGCGCCGCCTCCTGCATCAGCGGCAGGAAGCCGGGGCGGATCGGCAGGTCGGTCCACTCGCGATCGACGGTGGTCGTCAGCAGCAAGACGCGGCCGCGGCCAACCTCGGCCTCGACCAGCGCCGGCGCGCCGTTCTCGTAGCGCAGCACGACCGTGCGTCCGGGCGCGTCGGGCACCGGCGCCAGGAGCATGAACTGGAAGAAGCGTGCCGAGGTCAGCCCCTCGCCGCGCGCCGCGAAGCTGCTGAGCAGCGGGAGATGCCGATCGATCGGCGCCAGGCGCTCGGCGGGGCGCAGATCGACGGTCTCGCCCTCGCGCGAACCGCCAGGCGCCGCCGCGGCGGTGCGCCGCAGGCCCAGCGGCTGGGGCAGCACCTTCTTCATGGTCAGGTTCCAGGCGTCGGCGTCGACGCGATCGCCGACGGAGATGAAGAGGCCGCCGCCCGCCTCGACGTAATGCTCGAGCGCAGCGGCCGCGTCCTCGCCGGGGCGCGCCACGTTGGCCAGGAAGATCGCGGCGAAGTCGGACAGGTTGCGCGACGTCAGCTCGTCGGGCAGCGCCGTGGTCACGATGAAGCTGTTGCCGCCCGCCTGGAGCGCGGCCTCGAGGAAGAACGTCTCGTCCTCGGTCCGCACCGTGCGCGGATCGCCGTTCACGACCAGGACGTGCAGGCCGCGCGAGACCTCGACGCGCGTCAGGCGCCGGTCGTCGAGCGTGAAGCGATCGTGATCGATCTCGACCTCGGCTTCGTGCGCGTTGCCGCCGCCGGCCAGCGTGTGCAGGAACCGCTTGCGCGCGCGCCCGCGCGCGGGCATGTCGACGAAGCCGCGCGCCACCTGCGCGCCGTCGATCTTCAGCGTCACGCCGATGTGCGCCGCCGGCAGGTCGGAGAAGTTGGCGATCTCGGCGACGACGGCGACGCCGAGGGGGCCGGCCTCCGGCGCGGGCTCGGCCGCGAGGTCGACCACGGCCCGGTTGGTCCAGGGCGCGCCGCCGCTGACGTCGAGGATCACGACCTCGAACGGCGGGCGCCCCGAGCTGGTCTCGGGCAGCCCGGTGCCGTTCTCCCAGCCCGCGGCCTGCAGATCGGTGATCAAATAGATGATGCGCTCCGGGCGCATCGACGTGGCCAGGATCTGCGCCGCCTTGCGGATCGCCGACGATAGATCGCCCCGTCGAGCCGAGCAGGTCGCGGCGTCGACGGCGGCGAGCAGCCGGCTGCGATCGCTCGACGGCTCGGCGATCGGCGTCGGCGTTCCTTCGGATGCGAGCACCAGCGCGGCGTCTGACTCGGGAGACAGGTGCTCGATCAGCGTCCTGGCCTGCTCGCGCGCCCGCTCGAACAGCGGGTCGCCACCCGACTCGCCGGCGCTGCGGCGCAGGCTGGCCGAATCGTCGAGCACGATCACGGCGCTCTGCGGCCGCGTGGTCGCCGCCGGCAGGTCGGAGCGGATCTCGGCGAAGGGCTTCGCGAACACCAGCGGCAGCGAAGCGGCGATCGCCGTGCGCAGCAGCAGCAGCAGGATCTCGCGCAGGTGGCGGCGCGCCGACACCTTGCGTTCCGCGCGCAAGAGCAGCTCCATCGCCGCGAAGCGCACCGGGTTCGCGCGCCGCTTGCCGATGCGGTGGATCAGCCAGGGCAGGATCGCGGCGGCGAGGCCGAGCAGCAGCGAGGGGGCGAGGAACTGCATGCGTGCCGTCTAGCGCCGCGCCCGCTGGCGGCCAAAGAGGAACGACCGCAGCACGTGCGCCGGGGGCAGGTCGGTGGTGGCGAAGATGTACTCGACGCGCGCCTCGAGGCAGTAGAGGCGCCAGCGCTCGCGCAGCGCCAGCGATTCACGCCGGAACGACACCGCGAGATCGCGCGGGTCGCACAGCAACCGGCGCTCGTCGTCGGGCTCCATGCCCTCGAACTGGGTGAGATCGTCGTAGGGCAGCTCGACCTCGTCGGGGTCGAGCAGGTGGAAGAGCACGACGTCGTGGCCGCGCGAGCGCAGCTGGCGCAGCCGATCGCGCAGGTCTTCGGGCGCGTCGAGCAGGTCGGCCATCAGGATGATCAGGCTGCGCCGATCGCAGAGCTCGCCCACGTAGGCGAGCGCGCGCCCCGGCTGCGTACGGCCCGCGGCGTAGGCGCCCTCGAGCGCGAGCAGGAGGTCGCGCACGTGCCCGCCGCGCGTGCGCGGCGGCAGGTACTGGCGCGTCTTCTCGTCGAACAGCACCAGGCCCGACGGGTCGCCTTGCTGCGCGAGCAGGTAGCCGAGCGCCGCCGCCAGGTAGGTCGCGTATTCGAGCTTGGACAGGCCGCGCCGCCGGTAGCCCATCGACGCCGACGCGTCGACGAGCAGGAACGTGCGCATCTCGGTCTCGTCCTCGAAGCGCTTGATGTAGTAGCGGCCGACGCGCCCGACCGCCTTCCAGTCGATGTGGCGCACGTCGTCGCCGGGCGCGTACTCCTTGTGCTCGGCGAACTCGATCGACGTTCCCGCGTGGGGGTTGTGGTGTGTGCCGGCGAAGGCGCCCTCGACGATCACGCGCGCGCGCACCGCGAGCGATGACAGGCGCGCGAGGTCGAGCGGATCGAGCACGAGCGGCGTCTGGCGGCGGCCCTCCGCGGGAATGTCGGTCTGCGGCGGGGGGGCGGGGGAGTCAGCCAACGTTTTCGTGCCTCGTCGCGCCTCGGGCCTCGTCGCGTCAGGCCGGCTTCACGCCGTCGATGAGCTGGCCCACCAGCGTGCGCGCGTTCAGCCCGTCGGCCTCGGCGTGGAAGTTGGGCAGCACGCGGTGCACTAGCACCGGCATCGCCAGCGCACGAACGTCCTCGACCGACGCAGCGTAACGGCCGTTGAGGATCGCGCGTGCCTTGGCGGCGAGGATCAGATACTGCGAAGCACGCGGTCCCGCGCCCCAGGAGACGTACTTCTTGATGAAGTCGGGCGCGGTCGCCTCGCTGGGCCGGGTCGCGCGCCCGAGCGCCACCGCGTAGCGCACGACGTGGCTGGCCGCCGGCACGCGCAGCACGAGGTCTTGCAAATCGAGGATGCGCTCGGGTGACAGCAGCTTGCGCAGCGCCGGCCGATACGACGTCGTCATCTGGTTGACGATGCGGACCTCTTCTTCCTCCGACGGATAGCTCACGTCGATCTGGAACATGAACCGGTCGAGCTGCGCCTCGGGCAGCGGGTACGTACCCTCCTGCTCGATCGGGTTCTGGGTCGCGAAGACCAGAAACGGCAGGGGCAGATCGTAGGTCTGGCCACCCGCCGACACGCGGTACTCCTGCATCGACTGCAGCAACGCCGCCTGGGTCTTGGGCGGGGTGCGGTTGATCTCGTCGGCGAGGATGACGTTGGCGAAGACCGGTCCGCGCACGAAACGGAAGACGCGGCGTCCGGTGGCGCGATCCTCCTCCAGCACGTCGGTGCCCGTGATGTCCGACGGCATCAGATCGGGCGTGAACTGGATGCGCCCGAACGACAGGTCGAGCACGTCGGACAGCGTCTGGATGAGCAGTGTCTTGGCCAGGCCGGGGACGCCGACGAAGAGGCAGTGCCCGCGCGCGAAGAGTGCGATCAGCAGGTGGTCGATCACGGACTCCTGCCCCACGATACGCTTGCCGATCTCGGCGGCGATTGCGCGCCGCGCTTCCGCCATCTCCCGCACGGCTTCGAGGTCACGATCCGGATCGGAGACCGCCGACGGAGTGAGTGCCGACGGTGTGGGTCCCGACGGTGTGGGTCCCGACGGCGTGGGTCCCGACTGTATGGGTCCCGACTGTATGGGTCCATCGTTGGCGGGGCGACGCGCCGGGGCGCCGGAGAACGACGGATCGCGTTCGGACATCTGTCCCAGAATGCCACGCGCCCGCGCCGGTTGCCATGGGTCCATCGTGGACGGCCGCCGGCAGGCTTGAAATTGTGCACCATAAGCGATACCGAAAAGGCAGGAGGCCCCATGCGTTTGATCCCGACGTCGTCACCCGCCCGCGCCGCCCGCAGACCCGCCGCCAGCGCCGCCCGAGCGGCAAGGGCGGTGATGCTCGTGGTCGGCGCAGCCGGCTTGCTCGGCGCGACCGGCCTCTTGTCGCCGGCGCCCGCCGCCGCCGAGGACTCGGGGGCCTGGCGCGCCAACAAGGGGCGCATCTTCGTCAGCGACACGGAGTTCGGGCAGGGCTACGCGTCCGACGGCGCCATGGTGTCGGCGATGAAGAAGCAGTCGAAGACCGCGATCAAGGGTGACGGCAACTGGACCTTGAACTTCATGGTCTTTTTGAAGGAGGCGCCCGGTGCCAATAGCGTCAACATCGTCTACTACGACATCTCGGCCAAGCCGCGCGAGCAGGTCAACTACAGCGAGGTGAGCGTCAAGCCGGACCAGAAGATCGTGCAGCTGAACGGCGTCGCGATCTCAAAGGATCTGGGCTTCGTCAAAGGCCACAAGTACGACGTGCTGGCGACGCGGCTCATCGGCGGAAAAGAGAAGGTTTACGCAAAGACCACGGTCACGCTCAAGTAGCGGGCTGCGCGCGGCCGCCCTACTGGCGGGGGTGAGCGCCTGCGTGGGGGGCAACTTGCGGGACAGCTCGAACGCTCCGATACCCGCCTGGGACCCGGCGCGCGCGGTCGACGAGCGCGTGCGCGACCTCATCGGGCGCATGACGCTGGCCGAGAAGGTCGGCCAGATGGTGAACGAGGCGCCGGCCATCGGGCGCCTCGGGATCCCGGCTTACGACTGGTGGAGCGAGGGGCTGCACGGCGTGGGGCGCGCCGGCATCGCCACGGTCTTCCCGCAGGCGATCGGGCTGGCGGCGGCGTTCGACGAGCCGTTCCTGCGCCGGGTGGCGACCGCGATCTCCGACGAGGCGCGCGCCAAGCACCAGGATTTCGTGCGGCGGGGGAAGCGCGGGCGCTACCAGGGGCTGACGTACTTCTCGCCCAACGTGAACCTCTACCGCGACCCGCGGTGGGGGCGGGGGCAGGAGACCTACGGCGAAGATCCTTACCTGACCGGGCGCCTGGGCGTGGCGTTCATCGAGGGAATGCAGGGAATGGAGCCGGGCGCGCCGCCCCCCAAATACCTGAAGCTGGTCGCGACCGCGAAGCACTTTGCGGTGCACAGCGGGCCCGAGATCGAGCGCCACCGTTTCGATGCGCGCGTGAGTGAGCACGACCTTCGCGACAGCTATTTGCCGCAGTTCGAGGCCTGCGTGCGCGAGGGGAAGGTCGGCGCGGTCATGCCGGCCTACAATCGCGTCAATGGCGAGCCGTGCGCGGCCAGCCCGCGCTTGCTGGAGACGATCTTGCGGAAGGAATGGGGGTTCGGCGGGTTCGTGGTCTCGGACTGCGGTGCGATCGACGACATCTACCGCGAGCACCGGGTGGCATCGTCGGCGGAGGAGGCGGCGGCGCTGGCGGTGCGCGCGGGGACCGACCTGAATTGCGGCGGGACCTATCGCGCGCTGGTCGGCGCGGTGAAGCGGGGCTTGATCAGCGAGGCCGAGATCGATCGCGCGGTCGGGCGGCTGTTCGCGGCGCGTTTCCGGCTGGGCATGTTCGATCCGCCGGCGCTGGTGCCCTGGGCGCAGCTCCCGATGAGCGTGGTCGACTCGCCGGCGCACCGCGAGCTGGCCAAGATCGCGGCGCAAAAGTCGCTCGTATTGCTCGAGAACCGCGGCCCGGTATTGCCGCTGGCGGCTGGGGTGAAAGGGATCGCGGTGGTGGGGCCGACCGCCGACGATGAAGAGGTGTTGCTCGGCAACTACAATGGGAAGCCGTCGCACGCAGTGACGATCCTGGATGGGATTCGGGCGAAGGCCCATGCGCGTGGAGTTGCGGTGCGCTACGCCAAGGGCTGCGGCATCGCGAGCAAGTCGACGTCGGGGATCGCCGACGCGGTCGAAGCGATTCGGGGGCCCGACGTCGGCGTCGCGGTGGTGGTGCTGGGGCTGTCGCCGCGCTACGAGGGCGAGGAGAAGGACAGCCTGCTCAACCCCGGTGGCGACCGGCGCGACATCGCGTTGCCCGGCGTGCAGCAGCGGCTGCTCGAGGCGGTGGTCGGGGTGGGGAAGCCGACGGTGCTGGTGCTGACCGGCGGCGGCGCGCTGGGGATCGAGTGGGCGAAGAGCCACGTGCCCGCGATCCTGATGGCCTGGTACCCGGGCGAGGAGGGCGGCTCGGCGGTCGCCGACGTGCTCTTCGGCGAGGCGAATCCGGCGGGGCGGCTGCCGGTCACATTCTACCGATCGATCGATCAGTTGCCGCCGTTCGAGGACTACCGCATGGAGGGCCGCACCTATCGGTATTTCCGCGGCGAGCCGACGTATGCGTTCGGGTTCGGGCGCAGCTTCACGACGTTCAGATACGACGAGGTTGCGATCACTCCGGCGCGCGGAGATGCGGGGACGTCGTTCCAGGTCAGCGCGACGGTCGAGAATACGGGCGCGAGGGCGGGGGACGAGGTGGTGCAGCTTTACGTGGCGCGGGAGGGTGGGGGCGCGGCGGTGCCGATCCGCTGGCTCGCCGGCTTTCGGCGGATCGCGCTCGCCCCCGGGCAGAGGGAGAAGGTCACGCTCGCCCTCGACGCGCGCGCGCTGTCGGTCGTGGGCGCTGACGGTCGTCGCGTGGTCGAGCCCGGCGCTTTCACGATCGCGGTGGGAGGCGCGCAACCGGGGAGCGGCGGCGGCTACACGAGCGCCGCCGAAGGCGTGATGGTGAGGTTGGACGTCACCGGCGCGCGGCGCACGATAGAATGACCCAGACCTCCTCACCCCGACCCTCTCCTCCACGCAGACGTGGAGGAGAGGGAGGAAGAGAAATGCGACCGTCTTCTCCACGCGGGTGGAGGAGAGGGAGATATCCGAAAGCCCTCTTCTCCACGACCCCCACGCTCACTCCCCGACGCTTGAGTCGATCGTGGAGGAGAGGGTTGGGTGATGAGGTCCGGTCTCCGCTCGCCGCGTCCTACGGCTCCGCGAGCTCTCTACAAAACCGCTGCTCCCGCTCGCGCACGCCCGCCGCCGGGGGCGGCGTGGCCGCGGTCGCGGGGGTGGTCGACGGCGGCAGCTTGCCGTAGGCCTCGGCCAGCGCGCAGTGCACCGCCGGGTCGAAGGGGTTGGTCGCCAGCGACGTCTTGAGCGCGACCAGCGCGCCCGCGGCGTCGCCCTTGGCGAGCATCGCCTGCCCACTGATCAAGTGCGGCCACGGCAGATCCGGATACAGCACCACGGCGCCCGACAGCGCCTTGATCGCGCGGTCCGGCTCACCCAGCGCCAGATAGATCCGCCCCAGCTTCACGGGAAAGATCCAGTGCACCGCGGGATCCCCCGCACGTGCCGCCACGCGCGCGCTGACTGCCGTCGTCGGGCCGCCGATGGCCACGCCGCTCACCTTGGCGCCCTTTTCATACTCGACCGCGGCGGCGCGCAGGCGGTTACTCTGCAGCATCATGTTGCCAAGCCGCAAATAGCGAAAAGCCGGCGCCTGCTTCTGTCCTGTCGTCAGCGCCTCGTCCTCGGTCGGCTTGCGCCGCGATGCGATCGCGCCGCTCTTGCGGATGTGCGTCGTGGGGATGTCGATGGCCGTGAACGTCTTGTAGTGCTGCGCGTTCATGAACCCGCGCCAGCCGTGCTCGAAGTCGGCCCAGCTGCCACCCGCCACCTGCGCCACCGCCGTGCGCGCGTCGACGCCGCTCGCGACCTTCTGGATCGCCGCCCGCAGCGCCGGCATGCCGCCCAGCGAGTGCAGGTAAGCGATCGCGTTGGCCACCTCGGCGAACGCCAGCGTAGCGTCCTCGGCCGATGGCAGCTTCGCCATCGAGGGGTGCATGGCATCGAAGCTGATCAGCTTGCCGGAGTGCAGCGCCCGCGCCAGCAGGTGCTCCATCGACGGCGCCAGCCGCCCGCCCGCCGGCTCGCGCCAGCGCCGCTCGAGAAACTTCGCCAGCCCTTCCTGCATCCAGACCGGCGCGCGGTCGCCGGTCAGCGACGAGACTGCGTAATGCACCAGCTCGTGGTTCATGCTGTCGAGCCACGGGTAGCCGTAGGCGAGCGCGCGCGGCGTGGTCACCATCAGGCGCGCCCACTTGCAAAGCGCGATCGTCCCCGTGCGCGCAACCTCGGCCGGCGACAGCGACGAGACCGCTGCCAGGTCCGACGGGCTGCGGTAGATCTCGATGCGGATCGGGATCTCCTCGTCGAACCCCAGATCCTGGTGCAGCGCCGTGTACGCCGACTCCAGCGCCTCGAGCGCATAGGGCACCAGCACCGCGTCCTCGGCTGGATAGCGCATCAGGAAGTGCGTCGAGCGCTCCTCGCGGTGGTCCTTGACCGCATCGCGCGCCTCGCTGGCCAGCCCCTGCAGCTCCTTCGCCGCCGCGGCTACCGTGGGCTCGGCGCTGCCCGACTCCTCGACCGCGGCGTTGAGCTTGCGCACCGAGCCCTCGTAGTCGCCCTTGAGGAACGCCGCGTAGCCTTCCATCACCAGCGTCTGCGGCGCCTGCGGTGCGGTGCGCACCAGCTCCTGCAGCGCCGCCGTGCCGTCGCGGAAGCGCCATTCGTCGAACATCTTCTCGACGACGTTGGCGTTGCCGCTGGTCGCCGCCGGCGCCCCCGCGCGCGCGCCCTCCCCCGCGGCCATCGGCGCGCGCACCGCCGCCGCCGCCACCAGCGCTGTCGCCACCAACCCGGCCGCCCACCCGCGCGTCATCGCACCAGCTCCTCGTAATAGCGTCGCACCTCGTCGCGGAACCGCTCGGGCGCCTTCTCTTTCATGGCGTCCATGAGCTCTTGCCGCCAGGCGCGTGGCGCGGTCGATTCGTCGGCGCCGGGGATGCGCACCGGGTCGTGCTGCTGCTTGCCGGTGCCCATCGTGCGCTCCTGCAGCGAATCGCGCAGCTTGGCCAGGCGATCGGCGGCATCGCGCTCGGCGCCGGAGGCCGGCTTCGATTCGCTCTTTTTCAGCATCTCAGCCGCCTGCCGCATGCGCGTGCCCGCGCCCTTGAGATCCGACTCCGCCTTCTCGAGCCCCGGCATCTTGCCGAGGCGCTTGGCCGCCTCCGCCGCCGCCTCGTCGGTGCGGTTGCCGATGGCGTTCTGCTGCTCGGCCTGCCGGCGCGCCTGCTCGCGATCCTCGGGCGTCATCATCTCGCTGGCGCGCGGCAGGATCTTCTCGAGATCATCGGCGATCTCCTGCGCGGTCGCGCGTGCGTCGTTCACCGCCTCGACGTCCGACGGACGCGCCGGCCGGGGCCGCCGCTTGCGGTTGCCCTCGTCGCCGTCCATGTGCTCCGACGCGCGATCCAGGCTCGAAGCCGCGCGCTCCGCCTCGCCCTTGGCCTCGGCGAGGTCGCGCTCCGCGAAGAGCCGCTTCATCTGTTTGGCGCTGTCGCGCGCGCGCTCGAGCTCCTCTGCGAGCGCGCTCTCCGGGTCGCCGGTCGGCACGCCGGCCAGCCGCGACCGCAGCCGCTCGACCTTCTCGTTCTCGCGCTTCAGGAACTCGTCGAGCTGCCCCTTGAGCCGCTTCTCGATCTCCGCCTCCTGCCGATCGGCCAGCCCCTGCGTCTCTTTCTGCAGGGCGCGCTCGTCGCCCTCGAGATCGCCGATCTTCTTCATCAGCTCGGCGACCACGCGGTTCTCCTGCGGGAAGCGTTCGGCGCCGAAGCCCTCCAGGTTCTGATCGAGCATCTGGCGCAGCGACTTCAAGTTCTCGCCCAGCTCGGACAGCGCCTTGGACAAGCCCGCCTCGTCGCCGCGCTCGAGCAGATCGTCCAGCTTGCGCGCCTGCTCGGCGACCGCCTTCATGTCGGGCATGTTGCGCCACTCTTCGGGCACGTCGTTGCGCGCCTTGAGCGCCGCGATCTTCTGCGCGAGGTCGTTGATGCGCGAGCGCAGATCGCGCGCCTCGCGCTCCAGCTGGCGGCGCAGCCCGGGATCTTTGGTCGCCTTGTACCGCTGCAACAGATCTTGCAGCCGCTGGTGCGCGTCGGTCAGATCGCGCCCGAGGCGCGCGAGATCCTCGAGGCGCTGCCGCCCGATCAGATCGTCGAGCAGCAGCACGTCCTTCTCCAGCTCGGCCGCGTGCTTGTCGGCGAGCGCGTTGACCCTGGCCAGGGTCGCCGGCGCGCCCGCGGCCGTCACCTTGCCGGCGACCCTGCCGTTCGCCGCGCCGCCTTTGGGACCGAGCGCCGCGGCCTCGTCGCGCAGCACGTGCTCGAGCCGGTCGGCGATTCCGGCCAGCGCGCTGCGCAGCGCCTTGCCCAGCGTCCCCTCGCGCCGGTCGTCGTCGAGCAAGCGTCCGAACAGCGCCAGGTGCGACTCCTCGGCGTCGTGCAGGATCGCGATCGAAGCCAGGCGCGCTGGCGCCTCGCCGGCGGCGGGCGGGCCCCCGTCGTGCGGCGCCGGAGCCTGCTCGAGCCGGTTGGCGAGATCCGCCACCAGCCGATCGAGCAGCTCGCGCTGGCGATCGAGCCGCTCCTCGATACTCTCGTGCGGATTCTGGATCACGACGTAGAGCGTGCGCGACGATCCGACCTTCGCGCCCGACACCTCGTCGCGGTCCTTGGCCTCCACGCGATACGCGATGCGCTCGCCCGCGAGCAGGGTGCCCGCCGATGCCGGATCCCAGACCATGCGCCCCTGCGCCGCGCGCGCGCCGTGCGCATCGCGCAGCAACTGGCGCTGCTCGGGTTGATCGCCGATGCGGTAGACCAGCTCGACTCGGTCGAGCCCGTAGTCGTCGTCGGCGGTGTACCCGATCTCGATCGGGCGCGGCGTCGGTAGCTCCAGCCGGTCGGCGGGACCGAGGATCTCGACGCGTGGCGGGTGGTCGACCTCGGCGGTCATCTGATGGCTGCGCAGCTCGCGCACCGGACGGCCCAGGATCGGCGCCAGCCAGAAGCGGTAGGTGCCGCTCTCGTTGAGCATCAGCTCCGTCGACATCACGCCCTGCGCCAGCTTGGCCGGCAACTCGCCGCGCTCACCGTCCTCGCCCAGCAGCAAAAGGGCCTTGCGCGTGCGCCGCAGCGGACGCGCCTCGAGCCGCACCTTGGTCCCCTTGACCGCGTTGATGTCGCCGGTCGAGCCGTCGACCACGCGCGGGGGCAAGCCGGTGTAGGCGGGATAGTCGTACGAGATCCGCAGGTCGCCGACCAGCGGCGCCGGCGAGATCGCCGCGCCCTCGAAGCGCGTCGGCCGGTGCGCGAGCGTCGCGATGCCGCGCACCAGATCCGGCCAGCGTTGCAGCGCCAGTCCCGTGCCCGCGCCGACGACGAACAGCACGCCGAGCGCGCTCACCGCTGGCCGCAGCGAGATCAGCAGCCGTGGATCCAGCGGCTCGACGGCTCCGGCGACCGAGCCTTGCAGCGCGCGCACCAGCGTGCGCGAGACGGTCGTCGACTCGGAGTCGGCCTCGGCGGGCATCTCGTCGGGCGGCCCGAGCTCGACCGCCGACACCAGATCGCTCGCGACCGCCGGATGCAGCCTCGCGACCAGGCGGGCGGCGGCGCGATCCCCGCGCAGCGCGCGCGCCGGGCGAATCAGGCCGAACGCCAGCGCGCCAATGGCGAGCGTGGCGAG
>Ga0265314_10002876_pt1 | contig 17098 bp, 14 predicted proteins | sample 4126metaG_FD_203106 | JGI IMG/M metagenome (GOLD analysis project Ga0265314, IMG submission 203106) | Rhizosphere microbial communities from Carex aquatilis grown in University of Washington, Seatle, WA, United States - 4-1-26 metaG | ecosystem: Host-associated > Plants > Roots > Rhizosphere >... | reverse complement strand
GGGCTCGCAGGAAGGGTAAACGAAAGAGCGCCTTCAGGCGCCGCTGGTGTGCTTCTCCGGTGGAGCGCTGGGCGCGGCTGGCGCGGGCGCCACAGCCGGCGGCGCGGCTGAAACTCCGCTTACGGGCGCCGGGGAGAGCGTTGGCTTCGGCTCCGGCCACAGGGATTCCAGGACCAACAGGCCCACGCCGACGCAGATGAAAATATCGGCCACATTGAAGATCGCCCAATGTCCGATTACCGGCAATTCGGGGCGAAAGTCGAGGAAGTCGAGCACGTAATCGAACAACATGCGGTCGATCAGGTTGCCGATCGCGCCGGACAATAAAAATGCGAGGGCCACAATCAGGAGCTTCGACGCCGAGCGCCAGGTGATTGCGTACCAGACCGCCAGCCCAATCACGGCGCAGATCGTGAAGCCTTTAATCAGCAGCGGGTATTTGGCGCCAAGCGAGAATGCGACGCCTTTGTTGTGCACCGGCGAGAAATGAAAGATGCCGTCGATGACCGGCCGCGTGTGCTCCAGCGGAATCTGTGAGAAGGCAAGCGACTTGGTGAGCTGATCGAGAACGATCCCGCAGACCACCAGCAGGAGGAAATACAGCGGACGGCGCATGCTTGAAATCTATTCGGAGTGGCGGCGGATTCCAGCCGGTGAAGAGAATTACTCTTCGGGTTCCGGCTCGTCGTCTTCGAATTCAAAGTCGGCGTTCTTGCCGCGGCGCTTGCCGGTACGTTCGGAAGTCGAAGCGCATTCGATGCACTGGTCGGTGAAAGGCAACGCCTCAAGGCGCTCGACCTTGATGTCCTTCTCGCAGTCGGCGCAGGTGCCGTAGGTGCCTTCCTCAATGCGGCGCAGCGCGCCTTCAATTTTGCGCAGCAGTTCGTCTTCGCTTTCCATGCTGATGAAGGCGAAGTCCTGTTCGTAGGTATCGGCGGCGTTCTCGGCGGGGCTCTGCGGCGCCTTCGAGTTTTCGGTGGCCTCGGTGGATTCGGCGAGGTCCTTAACCAGGCTTGCGACCTGGCCCTGGACCTGGCGGCGCTTGTCGAGCAGCACCTCTTTGTACGCTTCGAGCTTTTCCGGAGCCATCGGCATGGGCGGCAATCCTGATGAGGGACGCGCATTCGCCGGTGTGCTCACAACGCCGAACGTTTACGCGATGCACAGTTACGTAACGACGGCGCGCATGCGAGTCAAGATATTTCCATTTTCGCGCAAAGATATTTCGTGCGCGCGCTATCCGCCCGCGCGGCTTCGCGCAACGCATTTCCTGGAATTCCACCCCGCATCGGGCAAGATGCCTCGCAGCTTTGCAAAATTTTCGGCTCTTGAGGAGTAGACATGTCGAGCGCTTCACCTGTCGTCAAGCCACGCGTGCGTTTTGCGCCCAGCCCCACGGGCTACATGCACATCGGCAATATTCGCACCGCGATCTTCAACTGGCTCTTCGCACGCCACAACGGCGGCACGTTCATTTTGCGCGTCGACGACACGGACCTGAAGCGCCACAACGAAGCCGCAGTGCAGGTGATTTACGACGGCCTGAAATGGTTCGACATGGATTGGGACGAAGGCCCCAATAAGGAAGGCGCGCACGCGCCGTACTTCCAGAGTCAGCGCGGCGAAATCTACAAGAAGTTCGCGAAGAAACTCGAGGATTCCGGCCGCGCTTACTGGGCCAAGAAGCAGATCGGCGACAAGCTGCCCGACTGGAAAATCGAGAAGATGAAGAAAGCCGGCAAGTGGGACGAAGACCTCGCGCAGGCCGCGCAGGATCCCAATCCCGCGCTTTACTTCAAGATGCACCCCGGCGATCCCGAAGACGTGGTCTTCATGGATGCCGTGTGGGGCCGCTCGATGCGCCCCGCCGACGTGCTCAACGATTACGTCATTGTGCGCGGCGACGGCAGCCCGACGTACAATTTCGCCTCGACGGTCGACGACATCGAGATGCAGATCACGCACATCATCCGCGGCGAAGACCACCTCGCCAACACGCCCAAGCAGATCCGGTTGTTCGAGGCGCTCGGCGCGCCGCTGCCGGTCTTCGCGCACCTGCCCATGATCCACAACGATAAAGGCGAGAAGATTTCGAAGCGCCGCGATGCGGTCGCGGTCACGCTGTACGAAGGCGTCGGCATTCTGCCGGAGGCACTGTTCAATTTTCTCGCGCTGCTGGGCTGGTCGCCGGGCGAAAACCGCGAGTTGATGACCAAGGAAGAGATGATCAGCTCGTTCGACCTCGAACGCGTCAAACAGTCGCCCGGACAGTTCGCGTTAAAGCGCAAGTCGGACCCCGCGCCGGATTTCACCGACGAGCAGCGCATCAAATGGCTGCTTGAGGCGCTGCCGGGTTCGAAGCTGGAATGGATGAATGGCGAATACCTGCGCAAGCTGCCCATTTCAGAACTTTACGAACGCGTGAAGCCGTTCATCGCCAAGCGCGGCTACGATCTCTCGGCACACAAGCCCGAGTACATACTCGAAGCGCTCAAGCTGGAGCAGGAGCGCGCGCGCAATCTTTCGGCGCTCGCCGACAGCGTGAAGCTGTTCTTCCAGGCGCCGCAGACGCTCGATCCGAAAGCCGCGGAGAAAGTGCTGAAGAAGGATGGCGGCGCCGGGCATCTGAAGAACATGCGCGAACACCTGGCCGGCGCGGCCGATTTCAGCGCTCACGCGCTTGAAGAAGGCCTCAAGAAATTCGCCGAGCAGCACGGCCTCAAATTTGGCGACGTTTCGCAGCCGATCCGCGTCGCGCTTTCGGGCACAACCGTGTCGCCGCCGATCCACCTGACGCTGGCGCTTTTGGGCAAAGAGGAAAGTCTCCGGCGCATCGACGCGGCGCTCGCGCAAGTCGGCTAGGGCGGCGCGCCTTCCAGAAAGAGGCGCAACACGTGTGCGGCATCGTCGGTCTTGTGCGCTGGGCGGGCCTTGCGCCCGAGGACCCCGAGCGCGTCCGGCGGGGCGCCCAGGCGCTCAAGCACCGCGGCCCCGACGGCGACGGCTTCTGGCAGGACAAAATCTGCGCGCTTGGTTTTCGGCGCTTGGCGATCATCGACCTTTCGCCGGCCGGCGCGCAGCCCATGGCCAACGAAGACGGCCGGCTGCAGATCGTCTTCAACGGCGAGATCTACAACTACCGCGACCTGCGCAAAACACTGGAGAACGCGGGCCACAAGTTCCGCTCGCAATCCGACACCGAAGTCCTGTTGCATGGCTACGAAGAATGGGGCGGCGAAGCGCTGCTTGGAAAATTGCGCGGCATGTTCGCATTCGCGCTGTGGGATGCGCGCGCGCGCAAACTTTTTGCCGCTCGCGATCCGCTGGGCGTAAAGCCCTTTTATTTTGCGGAACGCGCGGGCGCGATGATGTTCGCCAGCGAACCCAAGGCACTCTTCGTCAGCGGCTTGGCCAGTGCGGAATTGGATCCCGTCGCGTTGCATGAAGCGCTGACGTATCGCTACGTCCCTGCGCCACGCAGCGGCTTCAAAGACATCGAAAAACTCCCGCCGGGTTACCTGCTCAACGCGGATGAAAGCGGTGTCGATTACCGCGCGTGGTGGACGCTGCCCGTGCGGCCCGCCGAAGCCGCGGACCGCGACATTTCCGGTCACCTACACAATGCCATTTCGCGGCGGCTGATCGCGGACGTACCGGTGGGCGCGTGGCTTTCCGGCGGGATCGACTCCGGCCTGGTGCTCGCCGAGATGGGCACAGGGCGGCAGAGCGTGAGTGCGGGCTTCGCGCAAACCGAGTACGACGAACGCGAACTTGCCGCAGCCAGCGCAAAGCATTTGGGCGCGCAGCACGAAGCCTACGAATTGCCCGCCGACATTTTTAAAAGCCTACCGCAAATCGTCTGGCACACCGACGAGCCATACTTCGACAGCTCCTGTCTGCCGACGTTCGAACTCGCGCGCGCGACGAAGCGCAAACTCTCCGTTGTCCTGAGCGGCGACGGTGGCGACGAAGCCTTCGCGGGCTACGAACGCTACGTAGGCCTGCGGCGTTTTTATCCACGCTGGAAGCGCACGCCGGGTTTGGTGCAGCGCATGTTGCTGCGCTACGCGCGCTGGCGACACAAGGCGGCCACGCGGCAGGGGTGGGACCGGCTGGTGCGCTGGCTTGAGAAGCTCGCCTTGCAAGAAGCCGGCGGCGTACATCCGTATCTGGGCGCGATGACGCTTTTCGATCCGGCGCAGATCCGTGCGCTGTACGCGCCAGGCTTGGCTGAAGAGAACGCGGAACTCGACGGCCGCGAATACCTGAACAATGCGCTGCACCGCGTAACCAAGGCGCTGCACCCGGCCACGCCGCCGGACGCGTACCTCTTTGATCCCGGCATCCTGCAGCGCGCGGACTACGAAACCTACCTACCCGGAGATGTACTACATAAAGTCGACCGGATTTCGATGGCGCATGGCGTCGAAGTCCGCAGTCCGTTCCTCGATGTGGACCTCATCGCCGCCGCGCTTGCGCTTTCAGATGACGAACGCCTGCCTGGCCGCGAGACCAAACCGCTGCTGCGCAGGCTGGCCGCGGAGAAACTCCCGCCAGAAGTCGTCCACGCACGCAAGCGCGGCTTTGGCGTGCCGCTCGACGCGTGGTTCCGCGGGCCGCTTCAGAAAACCGCTCAAGAACTCTTCCAGAATTCCGTGCTGGTCAAGGAACAGCTCTTCCAGCCCGCATTCTGGGAACCTTACTGGCGCGAGCATCAGGCCGGCCAGGCGCAGCACGGGGAACGGCTGTACGCGCTACTCGCCACGGAACTCTGGTATCGCACCTTTATTTTGCAGGCGTGCCGCAGTGAGCGACCGACTGAACTTACTGTGTAGCGATTGAACGACGTACCCGCCCCGTTAGTATCCAACGCCATGGCCACTACTTCCGAACCGAGCCCCAAGCACCGCAGCGTATTGCTGGTTGAAGACCACGAAACCACGCGCATCACGCTGGCCGGCGTGTTGGAACGCGAAAACTGTAAGGTAACTTCGGTTGCCAGCGCCGGCGCCGCGCGCGAGAAGTTGCGCGAAGAGGAATTCGATCTCGTCGTCACCGACATGCGCCTGCCCGACGGCGACGGCATGGATCTGCTCACCGAAGCCAAGCGCCTGAGCGCGGGTACGCCGGTGATTCTCGTCACCGGGCATGGCAGCGAAGAGACCGCCGTGCAGGCGATGAAGCAGGGCGCCTTCAATTATCTCTCCAAGCCGCTGGACTTGCACCGCCTGCGCGCGGAACTGGAATCGGCGCTGCGCTGGCGTGCGACGCAACTTCAAACCGCCGAATTGCAGCAGGAAGTGATGACGCGCCGCCGCGGCGACAGCGAATTGATCGGCGTCTCGCAGTCCTTGCAGAAAATTAAGGAAAAAATCCACCAGATCGCGCCGACGCACGCGACCGTCTTGATCACGGGCGAATCCGGCGTAGGCAAGGAAGTCGTCGCGGGCGCGCTGCAGGCCGCATCGGACCGCGCGGGCAAGCCGTTCGTCAAAGTCAATGTGGCTGCGCTGCCGCGCGACCTGCTCGAAAGCGAACTCTTCGGCCACGAAAAAGGCGCCTTCACCAGCGCGGTGCGCACGCGCAAGGGGCGCTTCGAACTCGCCGATGGGGGCACGCTATTCCTCGACGAAATCGCCGAATGCCCGATGGAAGTGCAGGTCAAGCTGCTGCGCGTGCTGCAGGAGCAGGAATTCGAACGCGTCGGCGGCAGCGAGACGATCCGCACCGATGTGCGCCTGATCTGCGCAACCAACAAGGACCTCAAGAAGGAGATGGCCGAACGGCATTTCCGTGAGGACCTGTATTACCGCATCAACGTATTCCACATTCACATTCCCCCGCTGCGCGACCGCAAGGAAGACCTGGAAGCGCTGGTGCCCTATTTCCTGCGCCAGTTCGCGCTGCGCGAGAACCGCAACAAGACTCTGCAGCCGGCGGCGCTGGAAGTCCTGAGGCGCTACGACTGGCCGGGTAACGTGCGCGAACTGCGCAACGCGATCGAGCACGCCTGCCTGCTCTCTCCCGCCGAAGAGATCGCGCCGGAATATTTCCCCGAAGATGTGCTCGCGCGGACAGGCGCAGGCGGAGCCTTACCGGTGGGCGCCGCGAAACCAGGCGCTCCACGTGCCGACGGCGAAGGGCTCTTCGTGCCGCTCGAGTTGAGCATGGATGAAGTCGAGAAGCGTTTCATCGTCGCGGTCTACGAAAAGGCGAAGCACAACAAAACGCTGGCCGCGAAGATGCTCGGCATTGGCCTGAAGACGCTGTATCGAAAGCTGGTCAAGTACGGCATGATCAAGAGTTCAGAAGCCGAAGAAGTCGGCGCCGTTGAAGGCGGCGAGGAGTAAGCAGCCGCCCTCGGAGTTCCAATGCGCCTCCCGCTTAAGGTGGCCACTGCGATCCGCGCGCGCAAACTGCTCGCGCCGGGAGCAAGCGTGCTCATCGGCCTCTCCGGCGGCCCGGACAGTGTGGCCCTCTTTCACTGCCTGCTCGAACTCTCTCAAAAACGCGATCTGCATTTCACACTCGCCGCGGCGCACCTGAATCATCGCATCCGCGGGAAGAGCGCCGGGCGCGACCTGGAATTCTGCCGCCGCCTCTGCGTGCGCTTTGAGGTAAAACTGTACGAAGCGCAGTGCGAAACCAAGGAACTGGCTGCACACCTGCGGCGCTCACTGGAAGAGACTGCGCGTCTGGCGCGGCGCGCGTTTTTGACACAAGCCGCGCGCGCGTGCGCCTGCACGGCGGTGGCGGTCGCGCACCACGCCGACGACCGCATCGAGACCGTGCTCTACCGGCTCTGCCGGGGCACGGGCCTGAGCGGGCTGGAAGGCATCGGCTGGTCAGGGCCGCTGGAACTCACCGATGCGCCTAGCGTGGCGAGCTGGGTCACTTGGCCCGCTGGCGTCCCGCCGGCCGCTGCCCACACGAATTGCGATCCCGCCGTCGTGCGGCCACTCTTGGGCATCACGCGTGAAGAGATCCTGGCCTATCTGCGCTCCAAGCGGCAGCGCTACTGCACCGACGAGACGAATTTCGATACGCGAATCCCGCGCAACGCCGTGCGGCGGCTGGTGCTGCCCGTGCTGGAGAAGAAGGTCCACCCTGGCGCACGCGCCGCGCTCTGGCGCCTGGCCGAAGAAGCCGAACTGCACGCCGAACGCCGCGCCTGGCGCCGCGGCTGGCTGCAGGGCATCGCCGCGCTCAACATGCGCGGCTACCTGGCGCTGCCGGTTTCGCGCGGCGCAACGCTGCCCACGCTGGAAGAGCTTTCCGAAATCCTGGGCCTGCTCCGCGTGGTCTGGAATCTGGCCCACTCGGAAGTTGGCTCAAAGCAGCTCCACAACCTGCGCACACTCTTCGGACCGTCGGGGGCGAAGCGCGAAGTCCCCCTCCCCGGTCGCCTGATCGCCGAACGCGACGGCCCGGAGGTACGGATTCGCCGGGCCGCTGAAGAAGCCCAGCCGCAGCATCTCTTCGCGAAAAGTTAGCCCATCCCCCAGTGCCCGAATTGCAAAGCCACATTGCCCGCCGCGCCAAGACCTGCGCCCGCGCGCGGGGTACAGTGTGGACATGACCAACAACACCCTCGCCCCCGAACAAATTAACGCCGCGATCTGCTTTGACGTGGGCCTCGCTCACGGCCTGGATGTCGCCGAGACCGCCCGCCGCTTCCGCGCGTACGCTTACATTGAGCGCCGCTCGATCAAGTTGCTCGCCGGCTGGTTCTTACGGGTACCGGCATACGAGATGAAATACACGCTCGGCTATCACCTGTACGATCACGCGGAACACGTCAGCGCGTTGCGCAAGCGGCTCGAAGAGCTACGCGGCGGCCAGCCCGATGCGTCCGTGCCGCAGGGTTTGCGCATGCTGATGGAAGAAGCGCTGCATGCGCCCGATGAAGCCTCTTTCCTGCGCGGCCTGTATGGCGTGATCAAACGCGCACTGGTGGAAGAATACCGCGCGCATCTCGCGCTCTGCGACAAGAGTGCCAATGCCAACGAAGTGCGCCTGCTGCGCCGCATGATCGAGGACCTCGAAGCACAATTGGCCTGGTACGACGCCCTTAAGCTGGGCGCGGGCGACGCAGGCTTTACCGCCCGCATCACTGCGCTGTTGCAGGCCGCCGGCGGCGTGATCGGACATCCGGTGCTTCCGGGTGCCGCGACGCCGCCTCCCGCGGTTGCGCGCTTTGAGCGCCCCAAGACGTTGCACTTCGATGCGCGCATTCAGCGCAAAGGCCTGGTGAGCTACGAAACCCGCGGCACGCTGGCCCCGCGCGAAGCGGCCATCGAGCAGTTTAAAGTGTTCTTCAACGAAGCCTACGCCGCCGCGATCCTCGCTGGAATGATCTTCGACGCGTTTGAAGACAGCCTGCCGTGGGAATTCTTCGCCGACTTCTCGCGCCATTTTTGGGACGAAGTCCGCCACTCCGAGTTCGGCGCGCTGCGCTTGAAGGAATTTGGCCACGCCCCTGAAACCTGCGACCCGACCTTCTATGAAGCCTCCGAGTCGCTGCCGATCCTGCACCGCCTGACTTACCTTACGCTGGGCCTGGAAGTGTACTTCATGCCGCGCAAGGGCCGCCGCGTGAAGGAATACTCTGCGACCGGCGATCACCGCAGCCAGCTTTTCGCCGACCATGATTGGTCTGACGAAACGAATCACGTTCACTACGGCAAGCACTGGGTCAACCATTTGCTCGAACACGACACGCGTACGGTCGAAGACGTTCAGGAAGAAGTCAAAGCGCACCTCGAACGCGTGCTCGGTCAGCCAGTTAAGGAATTCTCCGCTCCGTACTAGGCCCCGTGATTGGCTCTATATAAGGAAGAGTTTGGCGAGTCATTTTGACTTGGTGCGACTGAATATCGTATGTTCGTCAAACCTATTAGATTCGTAAAGTCATAGGATTGTTAGCGTTACATCTTCACTTCTACTCCAAACCACTTGGTATGCAGCTTGTTATTACCCCTGTGTCCACGCCTAAAGCGGTGGACTGGGGAGGCGGCTATGCGATTCGACAAGTTCACCATCAAAGCGCAGGAAGCGGTTCAAGACGCGCAGCAGATGGCGCTCAAATCGGGTCACCCGGAGCTCGGCACGCTGCAATTGCTCGCGGCATTGCTGGCCCAGGATGGCGGTCTGATCGCCCCGCTGCTCCAGAAAATTGGCGTCGATGCCAGCCAGCTTAAGGCGCAGGTTATTGTGCAGCTCGAAAAGCTGCCGCGGCAATCGGGTGGCGAACCACACCCAAGCGCGGATTTCCGCCGCGCACTGGCCGATGCCGAAGAGCAGGCCAAACGCCTGAAGGACGACTACGTCTCGACCGAGCACCTGCTGCTCGCACTGCTCACGTTGAAGGACGAGACCGCGCGTATGCTGAAGGATGCCGGTGCATCGCCCTCGGAAATTCTAAAAGGCTTACAGGCGTTACGCGGCAATTCGCGCGTGACAAGCAATTCGCCAGAGGCTTCGCTCCAGGCGCTTGAAAAATATGGCAAAGACCTGACCGAGCTGGCGCGCGCCGGCAAGCTCGATCCGGTCATCGGCCGCGACCACGAAATTCGACGCGTGATGCAAGTGCTCTCGCGACGCACCAAGAACAATCCCGTGCTGATCGGTGAGCCCGGCGTCGGCAAGACTGCAATCGCCGAAGGCCTGGCGCGCCGCATCGTCGCCGGTGACGTACCGGAAGGCTTGAAGGACAAGCGCGTCGTCGCACTGGATTTGGGTGCGCTGATCGCGGGCACAAAATTCCGCGGGGAGTTCGAAGAGCGCCTGAAAGGCGTGATCCGCGAAGTCGTTGAAGCAAACGGCTCGATCATCCTCTTTATCGATGAATTGCACACGCTCGTTGGCGCGGGCGCGGCCGAAGGGGCCGCCGACGCCGCCAACATGCTCAAGCCGGCCCTGGCGCGGGGTGAACTGCGCTGCATCGGCGCGACCACGCTCGACGAATATCGCAAGCACGTCGAAAAGGACGCGGCTTTGGAGCGCCGTTTCCAGCCCGTGATGGTCGAAGAACCGAGCGTCGAAGACACCATCGCGATTCTGCGCGGGTTGAAAGAACGCTACGAAATCCATCACGGCGTACGCATTATGGATGCTGCGCTCGTGGCCGCAGCCACGCTTTCCAAGCGCTATATCGCCGACCGCTTCCTGCCGGACAAGGCCATCGACCTGATCGACGAAGCCGCCAGCGGCCTGCGCATGGAAATCGACAGCCTGCCCGTCGAGCTTGATACGCTCAACCGCCGCATCATGCAGCTCGAGATCGAGCAGACCGCGCTGAAAAAAGAACGCGACGCGGCGAGCAAGGAACGCCTCGAACGCATCGGCAAGGAACTCGCCGACCTGCGCGAACGCTCCAACGCCTACACAGCGCGCTGGAAGAGCGAGAAGGAAATCATCGCCAAGCTGCGCACCTCCAAGGAGCAGCTCGAGGCGCTGCGTCATGACGAAGAACAGGCCGCGCGCAAAGGCCAGCTCGAGAAGGCCGCCGAAATCAAGTATGGCAAGCTGCCGGCCATTGAAAAGGTAATCGAAGCTCTGCAGGGCGAGCTCAAGAAAGTTCAGAAGGACGGCGCGCTGCTCAACGAGGAAGTCGCTGAAGAGCATGTGGCGAAAATCGTCTCGCGCTGGACCGGGATTCCCGTCACGCGCCTGATTGAGAGCGAAAAAGAAAAGTTGCTGCGCATGGAGGATAACATCCGGCGCCGCGTGATCGGCCAGGAAGAGGCCGTCGAAGCCGTCTCGAACGCAGTGCGCCGCTCGCGCGCGGGCCTCAGCGACCCCAACCGCCCGCTCGGCAGCTTCATGTTCCTTGGGCCCACCGGGGTCGGCAAAACCGAACTCGCCAAGGCGCTCGCGGAATTTCTCTTCGACACCGACCAGGCGCTCGTGCGCATCGACCTCTCCGAATACATGGAGAAGCACGCCGTCGCACGCTTGATTGGCGCGCCGCCGGGTTACGTAGGCTACGACGAAGGCGGGCAACTGACCGAAGCGGTGCGGCGGCGCCCGTTCAGCGTGGTCTTGTGCGATGAAGTCGAGAAGGCCGCACCTGAAGTGTTGAACGTGTTCCTGCAGTTGCTCGACGACGGCCGCCTGACCGACGGCCAGGGCCGCACAGTCGACTTCCGCAACACGATTATCATTTTTACAAGCAACCTGGGCAGCCAGGCACTTTATGAGACCAACGACTTCAAAAAGGCCGCCGCCGCGGTGCAGGAAGCCGCGCGGCACCATTTCCGGCCGGAGTTCCTGAATCGCCTGACCTCGCTCGTCATCTTCCAGCGGCTGGAACGCAACGAGATGACGCGGATCGTCGAGATTCAGCTCGGCAGGCTTTACAAATTGCTTGAGGACCGCAAGCTCAAACTGGAGCTCACGCGCGAGGCGAAGAACTATCTTTGCGATACGGGCTACGACCCGGCGTTTGGCGCACGACCGCTCAAGCGCGCGATCGAGAAGTTTCTGCAGGACCCCCTGGCGCGCGAGCTGCTCGCCGGGCGTTACATTGAAGGCCAGAAGATTCACGTCGACGCCGCTCCGAATGGCGAAGGCCTGGTCTTTGGGAAGTGAGGCCGCAAACCATGCACTTGGAAATAAAGGAGGCGCAATCTTCCGCTCAGCTTGATGATTTACGTACGCTCTTTCGCGAATACGCAGCAGCGCTTCCCATCGATCTTGGCTACCAGCACTTCGAGGATGAATTGTCGAGCCTGCCCGGCGCGTATTCGGCGCCGGTAGGGGCCCTCTGGCTCGCGTACGGCGGCGCTTTGCCCGCGGGTTGCGTCGCCGTACGCCCGCTGGAGCCACTGGTCGCCGAAATGAAACGGCTGTACGTGCGCCCAGGCTGGCGTGGCACGGGCTTGGGCAAAAAGCTGGCGCAGAAAACCATCGCCTTCGCCAAGCATGCGGGCTACCAGAAAATGCGCCTCGATACGCTCGCTTCAATGTCCCGTGCCCGCACATTGTACGCATCGCTTGGCTTTCAGGAAATTCCCGCCTACTACCCTTCACCCATCGTAGAGACCGTGTTCATGGAATTAACGCTGGCTTGATCAACAATCGAGGTGTCCCATGCGCCCTTCACTTCGCTTCATTTCTGAAAACGACCCCGCTTCGTCCGAAGGCCACGCGCCTTACGCACCCAATCCAGACGCGCCTTTGTTGGATGCCTATTCACAGGCGGTGACACACGCGGTCGATGCCGTCAGCCCTGCGGTCGTGAGTCTTGAAGTTCACAAGCGCGCACCGGGCGGAGAGAACGTGGCCTCCGGTGGCGGCTCGGGCTTTGTATTTACCTCTGACGGCTTCATCCTGACCAATAGCCACGTGGTCCACGGCGCTGTCGATATCGACGTGGGCTTCTCTGACGGCAGCCGCAAGCAAGCCGTGCTCGTGGGCGACGATCCAGAAACCGACCTGGCCGTTGTGCGCGTGCACCGAAGCGATCTGAAGGCTGCGACACTCGGCGATTCTGGCATTCTCCGCGCCGGGCAACTAGTCGTGGCGATCGGGCATCCGCTCGGCTTCGATTGCACGGTCACGGCCGGCGTGGTCAGCGCACTGGGCCGCAGCATGCGATCACAAACCGGGCGCCTGATGCACGGCATCATCCAGACCGATGCGGCGCTTAACCCAGGGAACTCCGGAGGCCCGCTGGTCAACGCGCGCGGCGAAGTTGTGGGCGTTAATACAGCGGTAATCTTGCCGGCGCAGGGCTTGTGCTTCGCGATTCCGTCGAACACGGCCAAACAGGTCGCGGCGCTATTAATCAAACAAGGCCGCATCCGCCGCGCGTGGCTGGGTCTTGGCGGGCAGACAGCGCGCAACGCCGTCACAGTGTCGAGCAAAAGAGCGCGGTACTCATCCTGCATATCGAACCGAACAGTCCCGCCGCTCTTGCAGGCCTGGAAGAAGGCGACGTGCTCCTCAGCTTCAACGCACAGCCGCTCCTGAGCGTTGACGAGTTGCATTCGCATCTGGCCGAAGAAGCCATCGGCGCGTCTGCAACTCTGGAGTACTTGCGCGGGGGCGAGCGCCGCAGCGTAACCGTGATTCCTCGCGAACGCGCGTGAAGTGAACCAGCATGGCGGGTGAAGACGCGGTTCAATCCTTGTACGGATCGAACTCGTCTTCGCCGGCCATAGCGACGCCCAATGGCTTGAGCGTGTGCAGCACCTTGATCGTCGGGCCGTGGCTCTTCAGCACATCCGGCAGGCGTTTGTAGCAGTGCGGGCTTTCGTCGGTACCTGCGCCGCGCAATTCAACACCCGCTTCCTCGACCCAACCCATCATCATCCGGCGCGTAATCTTGCCGCCCGAACGCCCGCCCTTGCCCCAGCGCTTCTTGCCTGCGGCTTCCGTACGCGACATCACGCGCCCCGCGCCGTGCACGGTGCTGTAAAAGGACTCGCGCGCCTCTGGCGTGTCGACGCCTTCGAGAATCACCGAGATATCGCCCATCGAACCGCCCACAAAAGAGCGCTGCCCCGGAAACGACGGGGTCGCGCCTTTGCGCACCACCAAAACCTTGCGCCCGCGGTGCTCTTCTTCCCAAGCAAAGTTGTGGTGGTTGTGGATTTCTTCGAGCGGCTTCGCGCCCAGAATTTTGAGCACCTGCGTGCAAACCGCATCGCGGCCCGCGTACGCGTAGCGTCCGGCAAGCTTCATCGCAGCGAGATAATCCTGCCCCACACTGGAATTAAGCGGCAGCACCGTCGGGTCGGCATCCATGCCCGCTTCGCGCAAGTGCGCGCCGAAATCACGATTCTGCGCGAGATTCAAAAAGCCCGTCGCGGTCTTGTGCCCGAAACCTCGCGAGCCAAAGTGTACGCCGATCCAGACGCGGCCCTGCTCGTCTTCGAATAGATCGACGTAATGATTTCCGGAGCCCACCGTTCCAAGCTGCTCGTAGGCCAGATTTTTAAGTTTTTCGAGCGGCTTGACATCGCGCCACGTCGGATCGTCGTAGAGTTCATGGTCCGGCGGCTGCGTGTTGTGGCGCCCAACGCCAAATTCGATGCGTTTCCAGATTTCGTCCATTACGCGCACGATCACACGCTTTAAATCGCGCGCGTGCATGTCGGTGAGCACGGCTTTGTTGCCACAGGCGATGTCGTAACCCACGCCCGAGGGCGATACCGCATTTTCGTACGCAACCACGCCGCCAATGGGCTGGCTGTAGCCCTTGTGGTGATCGGCCATCAACGCCGCGCCGACCGCATGGCCGCCGTGGCGACAACGCAGAATCTGCGCGACCGACGACGCGTCCGGCGCACCGAAGACGGGCACGTCTTCGAAATTTTGCTTCTGAACCTGCACTTCGTCCGACATGACCACACTCCCTTATTCAACATGGGGAACACTGTACCCCATATAGGGAGCGCTATGCCAATTTTTGAGGCCAAATTCTTGGGAATTCTTGCGCTAACGCGGGGAAGCCGAGTCGATTTCGGCCAGCCGCGCATCCGTTAAAATAATGCGTTCGCGTGGCACACGCCCCCAGGACCAAAGCGGAATGAGGTCCCGCAATGACGCGTCAGCGGGTACTTCCAAGCCCAACCAGCGCGCAAGCACGCCGGTGAGCTTCTCCGGTGTCGCGCCGCGGTCGCGAAAGAGGCTGATCTTTGCATCGCCATGACGCTTGGCCAGACGCTTGCCGTTTGGGCCGACGACCAGCGGCACATGCCCATAACGCGGCGGCGCAGCCTTCAGTATTTCGTACAGCAAAAGCTGGCGTCCGGTGCTGGGAATCAGATCGTCGCCGCGCACCACTTCGTTTACGCCCATCGCAATGTCGTCGGCGACAACCGCAAGTTGATACGAAGGGTTGTCCGGCGCCTTAAAGACCACAAAATCGCCGACGCTTTTCTCGATGTCAATTTCCTGCGGCCCTGCGAAGAGATCTTCAAAGCGCTTCACGCCGGGCGGGACTTGGAGCCGCCACGCCGGCGCACGCCCGCTCGCGGCGCGCGCTTCGGCTTCGCTGGCGTACCTCCCCCGGCATGTGCCGGGATAGCGCGGCTCGGCATCGCCTTCCTGTGGCGCACTGGACGCCGCCGCCAGATCGGCGCGCGTACAGGTGCACGGATAGATCAACCCGCGCGCGCGGAACTGCTCGAAGACTTCCTTGTACAATGAGCGTCGCCGCGTCTGGACGTACGGTCCATGTGGCCCTCGTTCGCTACCGTCAGGGGATGGTCCCTCGTCCCAGTCGAAGCCAAGCCACGCGAGATCTTCGAGCAACCGCGCTTGGGCTTCCGGTGTCGCTCGCGTGTACTCAAGGTCCTCCATGCGCAACACCACGCGCCCATTTTGCGCGCGCGCCGACAGCCACGCGCACATGAACGTGCGAATGTTGCCCAAATGCAGGACCCCTGTGGGCGAAGGCGCAAGCCGTGCAACAAGCATGGCCGAATTATAGCCGCCTCGACGCCTCGCGCGCGTTCGGTTAGGATGCGGAAATGAGCGAACCGAACGCCCCCCAGAAGCCGCCCCGCGCGCCCGTCGGCACCAAGGGCCCCCAACCCTGCGCGATTGCATGCACCGAAGACGAATTGGCCGCGTATTTCAAAGCGCGCGGCGAACCCGCCTTCCGTGCCACGCAGGTCCGCGAGTTCATCTATCGCAAAGGCATCGAAAGCTGGGATGGCGTGACCAATCTTTCAAAGGATTGGCGCACGCGCCTGTCGCAGGAATTGCCGCTATACGAGATGCAGCCGGTTTCGCGCACCGAAGGCGACGATGCGAACAAATGGCTCTGGCGCGCGCAGGACGGCGCGCTGGTCGAGTCCGTCCAAATCCGGGTCCCAGGCCGCTTGACTAGCTGCCTGTCCAGCCAGGTCGGCTGCGCGATGGGCTGCGTCTTCTGCGCAACGGGCATGAGCGGCTTCGAGCGCAACCTGAAGGCACACGAAATCGTCGAACAATACCTGCAAATGTGGGGACGCTCGAAAGAACATTCCTCACATATTGTATTTATGGGTATGGGCGAGCCGCTGCACAATTACGATGAAGTGATTTCCGCGATCCGCACGTTGAATGCGCCACCGCCGAAGGGCTGCGGGATCGGCGCGCGCCGCATCACAATCTCCACGGTCGCGATCGTGCCGGGCATCAAGCGCCTCGCGACGGAGAAGTTACAGATTGAACTCGCGATTTCGCTGCACGCGCCGGACGACGTAACGCGCGCGAAACTGATTCCCGTTGCCAAGCGCTTCCTGATCCGGGACATCATGGACGCGGTGAAGGATTTCTCTCGCCAGACCGGCCGCATCGTGACCTATGAGTACGTCCTGCTCGCGGGGATCAACGATTCGCTCGACCAAGCCTCGGAGCTGGCTGCACTCCTGCAGGGCACGCCCTGCAAGGTCAATCTGATTCCGTATAACGAAGTCGAAGGCTCGCCGTACAAGCGCCCATCGGTCGAGCATCAGGAACGCATCAAAGCGATCCTCGAAAGCGCGGGACTGATGACCACGATCCGCTTCTCGAAGGGCCGCACCGTAGACGCGGCCTGCGGGCAGTTGCGCCGCCGCACCGCCGATGGCGAATGGATCGTGCGCAAGAGTTCCACTTCGGCCTAGCGCTCATCACTTTCAAACAGCAGGGCAACGCAAGCGACGCTAACATCCAGCAGTCCGCCTAAATAGGAGCGCGCGCATGGCATTTCCCAAAGACTTCGTCTGGGGCGTCGCCACATCTTCGTATCAAATTGAAGGCGCAGTCAACGCCGACGGCCGCAAGCCGTCGGTTTGGGACGCTTTCGCGCGCAAGTCGGGCGCAATTTGGAACGCGCAGAACGGCGACAAAGCCTGCGATCATTATCATCGATACGCCGAAGATATCGCGTTGATGAAGGAACTTGGCGTCGGCGCATACCGGCTTTCGATTGCGTGGCCGCGCGTCCTGCCGGACGGCACCGGCGCCGTCAATGCGGCAGGCCTGGCATTTTACGACAAGCTGATTGACGCGCTGCTCGCGGCGAAAATCACGCCTTGGGTCACGCTGTATCATTGGGACCACCCCGAAGCGTTGCATGATCAGGGTGGCTGGCTTAACCCGGAGAGCCCGCGCTGGT
>Ga0265314_10002875_pt1 | contig 17106 bp, 13 predicted proteins | sample 4126metaG_FD_203106 | JGI IMG/M metagenome (GOLD analysis project Ga0265314, IMG submission 203106) | Rhizosphere microbial communities from Carex aquatilis grown in University of Washington, Seatle, WA, United States - 4-1-26 metaG | ecosystem: Host-associated > Plants > Roots > Rhizosphere >... | reverse complement strand
TTATCCAGCGGCCTATCGTTGTGCCGCGTATGCCGCAGCGTCAGTGACCTATCCCCGCGCAGGTTCACGTTCCACACCTGAATGTTCGGCTCGCGCCAATTCAGGTCGTGCTGGCGCGACAGCGATTCGCGCACGCGGCGATAACCACTGTCGTCGTGGATGGCCGCGACCTCCAGCTCTTTCTGCGTCGCGTCATCGACGATCGTGAAGAGCCGCAGCTCGCGCATCAAGCGCGGCGATAGATACTGTCCGATAAACGATTCGTCCTTGAAGTGGCGCATCGCATAGTCCAGCGTCTTGATCCAGTCGGTGCCCGCGATGTCGGGGAACCAGTCCCTATCTTCTTGCGTCGGGTGCTCGCACATGCGGCGGATGTCCGTGAACATCGCAAAGCCCAGCGCGTACGGGTTGATGCCGCTGTAGCCGGGGTGATCCACCGGCGGCTGGAACACCACGTTGGTATGCGACGACAAGATCTCTATCATGTAGCCGTCGGTCATCAGGCCCTGGTCGTACATGTCGTTCAGCAGCGTGTAGTGCCAAAACGTGGCCCAACCTTCGTTCATCACCTGCGTTTGCCGCTGCGGATAAAAGTACTGCGCCACCTTGCGCACGATGCGCACAATTTCGCGCTGCCACGGCTCAAGCAGCGGCGCGTTCTTCTCGATGAAGTAAAGGATGTTTTCCTGCGGCTCTTCGGGATAACGCTTGCTTTCCTTCTTGCGCTCCTTGCTGCCCTTGGCCGGCAGCGTGCGCCACATGTCGTTCACCTGCTGCTGCAAATATGCTTCGCGGTCCTTGCGACGCATCTCCTCTTCGACCATCGATATCTTCTGCGGGCGGCGATAGCGGTCCACACCGTGATGCATCAGCGCATGGCAGGCATCGAGCACTTCTTCCACCGCGTCAAGGCCGTGGCGCTCTTCGCACTCCGCGATGTACGACTTGGCATACACAAGATAGTCGACGATCGAACTTGCGTCCGTCCACATGCGAAAGAGATAGTTGCCCTTGAAGAACGAGTTGTGCCCGAAGCACGCATGCGCCATCACCAGCGCCTGCATCGGCAACGTGTTCTCTTCCATCAAGTACGCGATGCACGGGTCGGAATTGATCACGATCTCGTACGCCAGCCCCATGTGGCCGCGTCGATAGCTCTTTTCGCTGGCGATGAACTGCTTGCCGAAAGACCAATGCCGATAGTTCACCGGCATGCCCACCGACGCATAGGCATCGAGCATCTGTTCGGACGAGATCAATTCCAGCTGCGACGGATACGTGTCCAGCCCGAACTTCTCCGCCGTCGCCTTGATCGCGTTGAAATATTCTTCGATCAGCTCGAAGGTCCAGTCCGATGGACACGGCAGCTGCTTGCTTTTCGTGTCTTTCGCGGGAACGTCATCGCTGATCATGCGGCGATCCCGAGCGGGTTCTTCTTGAACAGGTCGCGGAAAACCGGAAAGATCTGCGCGGGCGTCACGATCTTCTGCATCGCGAAGTTGGCATTGCCGTCGCGCACGCGTGTGTACTCTTCCCACAGGTTTTGGTCTTCGTCGGCCACTTGCACGTAAGCAAAGTAGCGGCACATCGGCAGCAATTTGGCTTCGAGCAATTCGCGGCACTTGGACGAATCCTGCTGCCAGTTGTCGCCGTCGGACGCTTGCGCGCCGTAGATGTTCCACTCCGACCCCGAGTAGCGGTCGCGAACAATCTCGTGCATCAGCGTCAACGCCGACGACACCACCGTGCCGCCGCTTTCGGTTGCGTGGAAAAATTCTTCTTCGGTCACTTCGGCCGCCTGCGTGTGGTGACGGATGAAGATCACGTCGGTCTTTTCGTAGTGCCGCGACAAAAAGAGATACAGCAAGATGAAAAAGCGCTTGGCCAAGTCCTTGCGCGCTTCGTCCATCGAGCCGGACACGTCCATCAAACAGAACATCACCGCCTTGCTGGTGGGCATGGGCTCGCGCACTCGGTTGCGATAGCGCAGGTCGAACGGGTCGAGGAAAGGCACGCGCTTCAATTGCGCGCGCAACTCGTCGATCTTCGCCTTGAGCTCCGCGAGCTCGGGGCCGGGCGCGTCTTCTTCCTCGCGCTGTTCGTAGAGGTCTTCAAGCCGGCGCAGCTCCGGCCTTGTGTCGCCGCCCATTGCGATGCGGCGGCCCAGCGCAACGCGCATCGAGCGCACAACGTGCAGGCTCGTGGGGTTGCCTTCGGAGACATAACCCGCGCGGCGCGATTTCCATTCGGGCACGTCGGCAAGCAACTGCGTGCGGATGAGGCGCGGCAACGCAAGGTCGTCGAAGAAGTAGTTCATGAACTCTTCGCGCGAAATGCGAAAGACGAAATCATCCTCGCCGCTGCCGTCGTTCGATGCACCGCGCCCGCCGCTGCCGCCTGCGCCGCCTTGCGGGCGCTGGATGTGGTCGCCCTTGACGTATTCGCGGTTGCCCGGATGCACCGATTCGCGCGTGCCGCCCGCGCCATGCGAGAAGACAGGCTCGGACACATCGCGCTTGGGCAGCGTGATGTCGGTACCTTGTTCGATGTCGGTGATGCTGCGGTCGCCCACCGCTTCGCGCACGGCGTCGCGAATCTGGTCGCGGTAGCGGCGCAGGAACCTCTCGCGGTTGACGATGGACTTGTTCTTCCCCGACAACCGCCGGTCGATCACCTGATGGAGCATGGACCGCTCCGGTTTCACGTCACGAGCTCTTTCTTACGCGGAGGTACCACTCGCACAGCAGGCGCACCTGCCGGGTCGTGTAGCCTTTTTCGACCATGCGGTTCACGAAGTCTTCGTGCTTCTTCTGTTCGTCGGCACTGGCCTTCGCGTTGAAGCTGATCACGGGCAACAAGTCTTCCGTGTTGGAGAACATTTTCTTTTCGATCACCGTGCGCAGCTTTTCGTAGCTGGTCCACAGCGGGTTCTTGCCCGCGTTGTTGGCGCGCGCGCGCAACACGAAGTTCACGATCTCGTTGCGAAAATCCTTGGGGTTCGACAGGCCCGCGGGCTTTTCGATTTTCTCCAGCTCCGAATTGAGCGCGGCGCGGTCGAAGATCTCGCCCGTATCCGTGTCGCGGAATTCCTGGTCCTGGATCCAGAAGTCGGCATAGGTCACGTAGCGATCGAAGATGTTCTGCCCGTATTCCGAATACGACTCGAGGTACGCCGTCTGGATTTCCTTGCCGATGAATTCGGCATAGCGGCTCGACAGGTGTTCCTTGATGTACGACAGGTACTTCTGTTCGGTCTCTGCCGGGAACTGCTCGCGTTCGATCTGCTGTTCCAGCACGTACATCAAGTGCACCGGGTTGGCCGCGACCTCATTGCTGTCGAAGTTGAAGACCTTCGACAAAATCTTGAACGCGAAGCGCGTCGAGATGCCCGTCATGCCTTCGTCTACGCCGGCGTAGTCGCGGTATTCCTGGTAGCTCTTGGCCTTCGGGTCGGTGTCCTTCAGGTTGTCGCCGTCGTAGATGAGCATTTTCGAGAAAATGGATGAGTTCTCCGGCTCCTTCAGGCGAGTGAGAACCGAGAACTGCGCCATCATCTTGAGCGTGCCCGGTGCGCACACGGCATCCTTCAGCGACGAGTTGCGAATGAGCTTGTCGTAGATCTGCACCTCTTCCGTCACGCGCAGGCAATACGGCACCTTGACGATGTAGATACGGTCGAGGAAGGCTTCGTTGTTCTTGTTGTTCTTGAAAGCTTTCCATTCGCTTTCGTTCGAGTGCGCCATCACGATGCCGTCGAACGGGATCGCGCCGAAACCTTCCGTGCCCTTGAAGTTGCCTTCTTGCGTGGCCGTAAGCAGCGGGTGCAGCACCTTGATCGGCGCCTTGAACATTTCCACGAATTCGAGCAGGCCCTGGTTCGCGAGGCACAGGCCGCCGGAGTAGCTGTATGCGTCCGGGTCGTCCTGCGCGTATGTCTCCAGCTTGCGGATGTCGATCTTGCCGACGAGCGAGCTGATGTCCTGGTTGTTTTCGTCGCCCGGCTCGGTCTTGGCAATGCCGCATTGCTTCAGGATCGACGGGAAGCGCTTGACCACCTTGAACTTGCGCACGTCGCCGCCGTATTCTTCGAGGCGCTTGACGGCCCATGGCGACAAAATCTTTTGCGTGTAGCGGCGCGGCACGCCGTATTGCTGTTCGAGCAGCGGGCCGTCTTCGTCGTTCGAGAACAGGCCCAGCGGCGATTCGTTCACCGGCGAGCCCTTGAGCGAATAGAACGGCACCTGTTCCATCAGCTGCTTCAGGCGCTCCGCGATCGACGACTTGCCGCCGCCGACGGGGCCGAGCAGATAAAGGATCTGTTTCTTTTCCTCGAGCCCCTGCGCCGCATGGCGGAAGTGCGAAACGACCTGTTCGATCGGCTCTTCGAGTCCGTAGAAATCCTTGAACGCCGGATACATGCGGATGCTTCGGTTGCCGAAGATTCGCGACAGGCGCTGGTCGTGCCGGGTGTCGACCATTTCGGGTTCGCCGATCGCGGCGAGCATGCGCTCCGCCGCGGTGGCGTACGCCATGGGGTCGCGCTTGCAGAGATCGAGATATTCTTCCAGCGATATCTCCTCCTCGCGCGTCTGTTCGTAGCGAGCCAGGAAATTGCGGATCACGTCGGCCATGTTGCGAACCTCCTTCGCATGAAGTGCGCGTTGAGCGAAGCCCCTGCGGTGCTGTACCACTGTACTCCTGAACCGCCGCCGCCGGGCACCGCTGCACGTGCACGTGTGAGATGACTGTAGGTCTTCCATAGATAAAAACAAGAGGCCGCAGGTTCCCCGTTGCGCGTAGGGGAAAGCGTGGATGTCCGATGCGCGCGTCGATTCTTTCACGCTCGCGTGCACCGCCACTTGCAGGCATCGTCCTTGCGTGCGCAGAATCTTCGCGCAGCTTTCGGCGCTGTCAGCGCACAAGACAAGGGCGCTTGGGGTCGAACTTCCACCCCGGCACCAGAAACTGCATCGCGATCGCGTCGTCGCGTGCGCCGAGCCCGTGTTCGCGATAAAGCGCGTGCGCCCTTTGGACTTCGGCCATGTCCAGCTCGATGCCGAGGCCCGGCTTCTTCGGCACGTCGATGAAGCCGCCGCGAATTTGCAGTGGCTCTTTCGTTAGACGCTGGCCGTCCTGCCAGATCCAGTGCGTGTCGATCGCCGTGACCTTGCCTGGTGCAGCCGCGCCCACATGCGTGAACATCGCAAGTGACACATCGAAGTGATTGTTCGAATGCGAGCCCCACGTCAGGCCCCAATCGCGGCACGTCTGCGCAACGCGCACCGAGCCTTGCATCGTCCAGAAGTGCGGATCGGCCAGCGGAATGTCCACCGCTTGCAGCGACAGCGCGTGCGCGAGCTGCCGCCAATCCGTCGCGACCATGTTCGTCGCCGTCGGCAAGCCCGTGGCGCGGCGAAACTCGGCCATCACCTCGCGGCCCGAGAAGCTCTCCTCCGCGCCGCACGGGTCTTCGGCATACGCAAGCACGCTGTGCATATCGCGCATCAATCGAATCGCATCTTTCAGTAACCAGCCGCCGTTGGGGTCGAGCGTGATGCGCGCATCGGGAAACCGTTCGTGCAATGCGGTAACGGCTTCGACTTCTTCTTCGCCGCGCAGCACGCCGCCTTTCAACTTGAAATCCTGGAAGCCGTAACACGCCTGCGCGGCTTCGGCCAGGCGCACGATGGCTTGCGGCGTCATTGCTTCTTCGTGGCGAAGACGAAGCCAGTCATCGTGCGCATCCGGCTCGCTTGCATATTCAAGGTTCGTCTTGCGGCGATCACCCACATAAAACAGATACCCGAGCATCTGCACCGAATCGCGCAACTGCCCTTCGCCGAGCAGCGCCGCAACCGGCAAGCCGAGATGCTGCCCTTGCAAGTCGAGCAGCGAGGATTCAACGGCCGTCACCGCGTGAATCGTTGTGCGAAGGTCGAACGTCTGTTGGCCGCGCCCGCCCGAATCGCGATCGGCGAACTGCGCGCGCGTCGCGGCCAGGATCGCGGTCATGTCGAAGATCGATCGTCCTTCGACGAGCGCGCGCGCATCTTCGAGCGTCTGACGAATCTTCTCGCCGCCCGGCACTTCGCCCACGCCGGTGCGGCCCGCGTTGTCAGTGACGATGACGATGTTGCGCGTGAAGAAAGGCGCATGCGCGCCCGACAGGTTGAGCAGCATGTCGTCGCGGCCCGCCACGGGCACGACGCGCATCTGCTTGACGACGGGAGAGGTCATGGGGGACGTCACGTGATGGGCGCGGGATTGAAGAGAACGAGCGAGTTGTGCAGCTGCCAGCGTTCGGCCCAGGTCTTGTGCCGGCCGCTGGCCACTTCGAGCATCATGCGGAAGAGTTCCCAGCCGACGTCTTCGATGCTCTTCGATCCGTCGGCGATGGTGCCGGCGTTGATGTCGATGAGGTCCTTCCAGCGCTGCGCAAGCTCCGTGCGCGTCGCGACCTTGATCACCGGCACTTCGGCAAGACCATACGGCGTGCCGCGGCCCGTGGTGAACACATGCAGTGTCATGCCCGCCGCCAGTTGCAACGTGCCGCAGATGAAATCGCTAGCGGGCGTGGCGGCGTAGATCAGGCCGCGCTGCCCATTCAGTTTGTCGCCGGGCCGCACGACGCCCGTGATCGGCACGCTGCCCGACTTCACGATCGATCCCATCGCTTTTTCGACGATGTTCGCCAGGCCGCCCTTCTTGTTGCCGGGCGTGGTGTTGGCGCTGCGATCCACGCTGCCGCGCTTCAGGTAGTCGTCGTACCACGCCATCTCGGTGATGATGGCTTGTGCGATGTCTTCACTCGCGGCGCGCGACGTGAGCTGATCGACCGCATCGCGCACTTCGGTTGTTTCGGAGAACATCACCGTCGCACCCGCGCGCACGAGCAAGTCGGTGCAATAGCCGACGGCCGGGTTCGCGGTGACGCCCGAGAAAGCATCGCTGCCGCCGCATTGCACGCCGACGACGAGCGCACTCGCGGGAACGGTGACGCGCTTTCGTGCATTCAATCGTTCAAGATGCGGCGTCGCCTGCCTCACGACCGAATCGATCATCGACTCGAAGCTGGTGTGCATGTCGTCCTGCAGCACGATCACGTCCAGTTGCGGCTGCCCGCCTTCCACCTTGACGGGCACGGGGAATGAACCGGCGGGCATCAGGCGATCGGGCTGGAGCTTTTCGCAGCCGAGGCTCATGACCATCACCTCACCGCCGAAATTCGGGTTGAGCGAGATGTTGCGCAGCGTGCGGATCGGGATCTCCGCGCCCGGTGCATCGATCGCGACACCGCAGCCGTAGGTGTGTTCAAGCGCGACGACACCATCGACATGCGGATAGCGCGGAAGCAATTCACGCCGGATGCGATCGGCCGCGACGCGCGCGACGCCCGCGACGCATTGCACGGTCTGCGTGATCGCGAGCAGGTTGCGCGTGCCCACGGAACCATCGGCGTTGCGATAGCCCTCGAATGTGTAGCCTTCGATCGGGTCGAGCTTCGGCGCTTTCACGTTGGCGCGCGGCAAATCGGTAAGCGGCTGCGCGTCGGGCATGCGCAGCACGCGTTCGTGCACCCAGCTGCCCGCGGGCAAATCGCGCGTTGCATAGCCGATCACGACGTCGTAGCGGCGCACCGGCTCGCCTTCGCGAATATCGAAGAGCGCGATCTTGTGGCCTTGCGGCACGCGATCGCGCACCACAAGCCCATCGGCGAATGTCGCACCGGCATCGAGCCCGCCGTCGTTCACCACGATCGCGACGTTGTCGCGTTCGTGCATGCGGATGCGCCGGGGCTCGCTCATCATGCTTGCAAGCTTACTCCGCGCGCCGCTACTGCGGGCCGAGCTTGGCGATCAACCCCGCGAGCTGTTCGACCTCGTCGGGCTTGAGATCCACCAGAGGCGGGCGCACCGGCCCGGCATCGTGTCCGACGATTTTCGCGCCGGCCTTGACGATGCTCACCGCGTAACCCGCGCCGCGGTTGCGGATCTCGAGATACGGCATGAAGAACTCGCGCAGCAGCGTGTGTTGCGTGGCCATGTCGTCGATGCGAACGGCGTCGTAGAACTTGAGCGCCGTGCGCGGGATGAAGTTGAACACCGCCGACGAATACACCGGCGTGCCCAGCGCCTTGTATGCAGCGGCGTAAACCTCCGCAGTTGGCAAGCCGCCGAGATACGCGAAGCGGTCGCCCATCTTCATGTGGATGGACGACATCAATTCGATGTCGCCGATGCCGTCCTTGAAGCCGACGAGGTTCGGGCAACGTTCGGCGAGCTTCACGAGTGTGGCGGGCAAGAGGCGCGACGCACCGCGGTTGTAGACGATGACGCCGAACTTCACGCTCTTGCAAACGGCTTCGACATGCGCGGCCAAGCCCTCCTGCCCTGCTTCGGTCAGGTAATGCGGCAGCAGCAGAATGCCGTGCGCGCCGGCTTCTTCCGCCGCCTTCGCGCATGCGATCGCGAAGCGCGTCGGCCCGCCCGCGCCCGCGATGATCGGCACCTTGCCCCGGCATGTATCGACCGCCGCGCCAATGATGCGAGGATATTCGTCGCCGGTGAGCGAGAAAAACTCGCCGGTGCCGCCTGCAGCAAAGAGCGCCGTCGCGCCGTAGGGCGCCAGCCATTCGAGCCGCGCGCGGTAACCGGCCTCGTTGAAGTTGCCTTCGCTATCGAAGTCCGTCAGTGGAAACGAAAGCAGGCCGGAGCCGATCGTGGATTTGAGGTCTTGCGGATTCATGGTCAGTCGAGCTTGATCTGCGCTTCGGCAACAACCTTGGCCCAGCGCGCACGCTCCTGGTTGAAGAACTTGTCTTGTTCGATGGGCGTCATCGTGACGACTTCGGCACCTTGTCCCGCAAGCCGCGCGCGCACGTCGGGCGATCGGATCGCGCGGATCAGCTCCGCGTTGAGGCGCTGCACGACCGCCTCCGGTGTGCCGCGCGGCAAGAGCACGCCCTGCCAAGTGCCCGATTCGAAACCGGGCACGCCTTGCTCCGCGATCGTGGGCACGTTGCCGATCAAGGGCATACGCGTGCGCTTTGACACGGCGATGAGTTTGAGCTTGCCGCTTTGCACGTGCGGATAGGTTGCGAGCATGCCGTTCATCATCACGTCGGTCTGGCCGCCCACCGTGTCCTGAATGGCCTGCGCGCCGCCCTTGTAGGGCACGTACTGCCACTTCGCGCCGACTGCACGCTCGACGGCAACGCCCGCGAGATGCGGCGCGCTGCCGACCGCCGACACTGCAAAGTTGAGCGGCCGTTGCTTCGACAGCTGCACAAGCTCCTTCAGGTTGCTCACCGGCACCGACGGATGCACCACCAGCAGGTGCGGCGAATACGCGAGCATCGTCACGCCGCGCAAGTCTTTCGACGGATCGAACGACAGCCGGGTATAGACGGACGGGCTGATCGCGAGCGCGCCGACATCGCACAGCAATAGCGTGTAGCCGTCCGCGGGCGCTTTCGCGACGATGTCCGCACCGAGATTGCCATTGGCGCCCGGACGGTTGTCGACAATCACCGACTGCCCGAGCGATTCGGCGAGCACCTGGCTGATGACGCGCGCGATGATGTCCGACGAACCGCCGGGCGGGTACGGCACGACGATGCGCAGCGTCTTCGCGGGCCATGCGCCCTGCGCGAAAGCATTCGGGGCCAGTGCACCGCCGGCGGCGGCAGCGGCAGCCGCGAGCCAGTTGCGGCGAGAGATCGTCATGCCTGCGCCTCCATGTTGTCAGTCATCATACAACCATGCCTTCTTGCGCGCGCCGCAAGCGCTCGCGGCTGTTGGTCAGGTGCAGGCGCATCGCGGCCCGTGCGGACTCCGGGTCGCGGCGTTCTATCGCGTCGTAGATCTCTTCGTGTTCGCGCGACAGGCGCCGGTGATACTGCGACCAGTCTTCGCTCGCGATGCGCGACGAGTTGATGCGCGCGCGCGGGATCAGCGTCGCGCCCAGGTGGCTCATGATGTCCGCGAAGTAGCGGTTTCCCGTTGCAATGGCGATGAGGTGGTGAAAGCGGAAGTCGGGCCCGACGGTGTCCTTGCCCTGCGTGTCGCCCCGTACAAGTTCGTTGAGCGCGCGGCGCATTTCGGCCAGCTGCTTTGCCGTGCGCCGCTGGGCAGCGAGGCCCGCCGACTCCGTCTCGAGGCTGATGCGTAGCTCGAGAATCGCGAGCACGTCGACGGCCGTTTCGATCTCGTGCGGATCGATGCGGAAGCCGCTTTGCGCGGGCGGCTCGAGCACGAAAGTGCCAATGCCGTGCCGCGTTTCCACCAGGCCCGCGGCCTGCAGCTTGGACAGCGCTTCGCGCACCACCGTTCGGCTCACGCCCCACTCTTCCATGATCTTCGCTTCGGTCGGCAGCTTGTGGCCCGGCTTCAGCTTGCGGCCGCGAATGCGCGCGCCGATGCCCGCAACCAGAGCGCTTGCAAGGTTTCCCCGAGGTTTTCCTGTTGACACCTTTGTCACGGGCTCATGATAATCAGATTCAATGTTGTACGACAACTGATCTTTTCGATTTTCCCCACCGATTCCATGACCTTCCAGCGATTGCTGCTCACCGGCGCGGCCGGCGGCCTCGGGCGCGTCCTGCGCGACTCGCTCAAGCCTTTTGCCCAAACGATTCGCCTGTCCGACAAGTCCGCGATCGCACCCGCGCAGGGCGGCGAAGAAGCGATCGAATGCGACCTCGCGGACAAGAAAGCGGTCGATGAGCTCGTGCGCGGCTGCGATGCCATCGTGCACATGGGCGGCGTGTCGGTGGAGCGGCCGTTCGAGGAAATCCTCGACGCCAACATCCGCGGCGTGTTCCACCTGTACGAAGGCGCGCGGCGGCACGGCGTCAAGCGCGTGGTGTTCGCCAGCTCCAATCACGTCATCGGCTTTCACAAGCAAGGCGAAATGCTCGATGCCGATTCGGCGCGCCGGCCCGACGGCTATTACGGCCTGTCCAAGTCGTACGGCGAAGACATCTCGCGCTTCTACTTCGATCGCTACGGCGTCGAGACCGCGTGCATCCGCATCGGCTCGTCGTTCCCCGAGCCGAAGGACAGGCGCATGCTCATCACGTGGCTTTCGTATGCTGACCTCACCGAGCTCATTCGCTGTTGCCTCTTCGCAGGCAAGCTCGGGCACACCATCGTGTATGGCGCATCCGCCAATCGCGACAAGTGGTGGAACAACGCAAAGGTTGCGCACCTCGGCTTCGAGCCGAAGGACAGCAGCGAGCCGTTCCGCACCAAGGTCGAGGCGCAGCCCGCGCTCGAAGAGAATGATCCCGCACGCATTTACCAGGGCGGAGGCTTCACCAAGCTCGGCCCATTCGAAAACTAAGGAGACGCAATCCATGAAGACGATGAGACAACCCCTGGTCCAAATTGCAGTCGTTGCCGCAGCATGCATCGCGCTGTGCGGCGCCGCTTCCGCACGCGACTTCCGCTCGGCCGACGTGCACGCCAAGGACTACCCCACCAACATGGCCGTGAAGTACATGGGCGAAGAGCTGTCGAAGGCCACGGGCGGCAAGGACAACATCAAGGTGTTCGGCGACAGCGCGCTCGGGTCGGAGAAAGACACCGTCGAGCAAGTGAAGATCGGCGCGCTCGACATGGTGCGCGTGAGCACCGCCGCATTTCACGGCATCGTGCCGGAGTCGATGATCCCGTCGCTGCCGTTCATCTTTCGCGACATCGATCACTTCCGCAAGACAATCTATGGCCCGCAGGGCGACAAGATCCTCGCGGCTTTCGAAAAGGCCGGCTTCATCGGCCTGTGCATGTATGAAAGCGGCGCGCGTTCGATGTATGCAAAGAAGCCGATCAAGAACGTTGCCGATATGAAGGGCCTGAAGGTCCGCGTGCAGCAATCCGATTTGTGGGTGAGCCTGATCAAGGCAACGGGCGCATCGCCCACGCCGATGCCTTTCGCCGAGGTGTACACAGGCCTGAAGACCGGCCTCATCGACGCGGCGGAAAACAACATTCCGTCGTACGACGAAACCAAGCACTTTGAATCCGCTCCGTTCTTTTCCGAGACGATGCATGTGATGTCGCCCGAAGTGCTGGTGTTCTCGAAGAAGGTGTGGGACACGCTCACGCCGCAGGAACAGTCCGCGATCCGCAAGGCCGCGAAAGAATCCATTCCCTACTACGTGAAGCTGTGGGACGCGAAGGAAAAAGACGCGCGCGCCAATGTGCTCAAGGGCGGCGCCAAGATCATTCCCGCGAGCGAGATCGACCACAAAGGATTCGTCGAAGTCGAAAAACCCGTGTGGGACCAGTTCGCGACGACGCCTGAGCTCAAGGCGCTGGTGCAAGACATCGTCAACGCGAAATGACACCCGGCGGCGGCTGGCTCGCGCGGCTGCGCGCAATCAATGCGCGCCTGTCGCATTGGGTGCTGCGCGCCGCGTGCGTGTGCCTCGCGGGGCTGGGCTTCGTGGTCGTCTACGGCGTCGTGATGCGCTATGCGTTCAACAACCCACCGCCATTCGTCGAGCAGGTCGCGCTGATGCTGGTCATCTGCGTCGCGATGTTCGGCGCGGCAGCGGGTGTGCACGACGTGGGGCACATCGGGCTCGATTCGGTCGTCAAGCTGTTGCCGACCAAGGTGCGCACCGCGTGCAAGGCCGTGTCCGAATTGCTCGTCATCGCGTTTGCAGTGCTGCTGCTCTCGGGCGGCACCGAGATGGCGTGGTCCACATCGCACGACACGATCCCCACGCTGGGCGTGTCCGAATCCGTGCGCTATGTGCCCGTGATCATTGCGGGCGTGCTGATCATCAGCTTCGCCGCGCAACATCTTCTGCTGCTCTTCCTCGGTGAGGAGGAAGCCTGATATGGAACTTGCTGTCCTCTCCCTGAGCTTCCTGCTGTTCCTCGCGCTGGGTGTTCCAGTTGCATTCGCGATCGGCCTCAGTTGCATCGCCACGTTCGCCGTCGAAGGGCTGCCGCTCGCCACCGCGATGCAGATGATGGTGTCGGGCATGAACGTGTTCTCGTTCCTCGCGATTCCGTTCTTCATCTTCTCGGGCGAGTTGATGCTGCACGGCGGCATCGCCGACAAAATCCTCGACTTCGCGCGCAGCCTCGTCGGTCATTGGAAAGGCGGCCTGGGCCTTGCGAACGTGATGGCCTGCACGTTGTTCGGCGGCGTGTCGGGCTCGCCGGTCGCAGACACATCGGCGATGGGCGGCGTGCTCATCCCGATCATGAAGCGCGAAGGCTACAGCGCCGCTTATGCAGTGAACGTCACCACGCACGCATCGCTCACCGGCGCGCTGATGCCGACGTCGCACAACATGATCATCTACGCCTTCGCGGCGCAGGCGGCGGTCGGCACGATCGACGGGCACACGATCCGCGGCGTGTCGATCGGCGACTTGATGTTCGCGGGGCTTGTGCCGGTGTTCTGGATCATGGTGTGCATGCTGATCACGGCGTATTGGCAAGCCAACCGCTACGGCTTTCCGCGCCGCGAAGACGGCACGTCGATGATCACGCAGTTCCCGGGTTGGACCGCAGTGCTGCGCACTTTCATCGCTGCGATTCCCGGCCTGCTCGTGATCGCGGTGATCCTCGGCTGCGTAATGGGCGGCGTGGCAACGGCGACTGAGGCCGCCGCAATCGCAGTGACGTATTCGCTCATCCTCACATCGGCGATCTATCGCACGCTGTCGCGCGAAAAGCTGATGAAGGCTCTCGCGAAAGCATCGAAGACCACCGGTGTGATCCTGCTCCTGATCGGCGTGTCGAACATGCTGCGCTGGCAAATGGCGTATCTCGAGATTCCCGACGCGATCGAAAAGGCGCTGCTCCAGGCGACGCAGACGCCGTGGATCATGCTGATGTACATCAACATCATCCAGGTGTTCCTCGGCATCTTCCTCGACATGGCGGCGCACATCCTCATCACGACGCCGCTCTTCTTGCCTCTCGCAATTCAGATGGGCGTGGGCCCGGTGCAGTTCGGGATGATGTTGCTGCTCAATTGCGCGCTGGGCCTGGTGCATCCGCCCGTGGGCACCGTGCAGTTCGTCGGCTGCGCGATCGGCAACATCTCGATCGGCGAAGCAACGAAGACCGCGTGGCCGTACTATTTTGCGATCTGGGTGGCGATCAACCTCGTCACTTATGTCCCGGTATTCTCGACGTGGCTGCCTTCCCTCATCACGGGCCACGCTGTCTATTGAATCCAAGTTCGACCCACAAGGAGACAAACGCCATGAAGCAATTCACTCGCCGCGAAATCGTTGCCGCAGGCGCGGCTGCATGCGCACTGCCCGCGTGGGCGCAGTCGGACTATCCAAGCCGCGCGATCGAATTGGTGGTGCCCTATGCGGCCGGCGGCGGCACCGACGTGCTTGCGCGCGCATACGCCGAAGCCTGCAAGAAATACATCTCGCAGCCCGTCGTCGTGATGAACAAGCCGGGCGCGAGCGGCGCGATCGGCTGGCAGGACGTGCTGTCGTCCAAGCCCGACGGCTACAAGATCGCGGTGATCACGGTGGAGCTCACGACGATCCCGCACATGGGCCTGGCGAAGTTCACGTACGAGGACTTCACGCCGATCGCGCGGCTCAATGCCGACCCTTCCGCGATCACCGTGAAGGCCGACTCTCCGTGGAACACCATCGAAGACTTCATCGCCGCAGGCAAGAAGCCCGGCGCCGACATGAAAGTCGGGCAAGCAGGGCAAGGCTCGATCTGGCACCTTGCAGCAGCGGCGTTCGAGGAAAAAACGGGCGTCAAATTCAACCAGGTGCCGTTCAACGGCGCGGCGCCCGCGGTGCTCGCGCTGCTCGGCGGGCATATCGACGTCGTCTCCGTCAGCCCCGCCGAAGTCACCACCTATGTTCAAGCCGGCAAGCTCAAGACACTCGCCGTGATGTCCGACCAACGCGTGAAGGGCTTCGAGAACGTGCCCACGCTGAAAGAGCGCGGCATCGATTTGTCGATCGGCACGTGGCGCGGCATTGCAGCGCCCAAGGGCACGCCGCCGGAGATCATCGCGAAGCTGAAGGACGTCACCGCCAAAGCAATGACAGAGCCCGTGCTGAAGGACACCATGGACAAGCAGAACATGGGTGTGTCGTGGGCCGACGACGTGCAGTTCCGCGCCGCGATGGCGAAGGACAACTTGTACTTCAAGCAGCTGATGGCCAAGTTGAACATCAAGGCGACGTAAGAGCCCGGGTTGTCATGCCGGACTTGATCCGGCATCCATGGGCCTCGCGTCATGGCATGCTTCGCGGCATGCTGCGCGCTATTTGTCTGCTTCTTGCGATCGTTGTCTTGCCCGCCCATGCGCAAGACACATTGCGCGTCGGCTCGAAGCGCTTCACCGAGTCGTACATCCTGGCGCACGTGCTTGCGCAGCAAGCCGCGCCCGCCCTGCCCTCGCCGCCGCAAGTTCGTGAAGGCCTTGGCAACACCGCAATCGTCTATGAAGCGCTGCGCTCGGGCAGCATCGACTTCTATCCCGAATACGCGGGCACGGTGTCGCTCGAGATTCTCAAGAGCCCCGAGCCGTTGGCGCTCGAGGAGATGAACAAGCAGCTCGCGCCGCTGGGCCTGGGCGCGGCGATCCCGCTCGGCTTCAACGACGGCTACGCGCTCGCGATGCGCGATGCGGATGCAAAGCAGCTCGGCATCCGCAATGTGTCGGATCTTGCGAAGCACGCCGATTTGAAATTCGGCCTGTCCAACGAATTCATCGGCCGCGCCGACGGCTGGCCCGGCCTTGCAAAAGCGTATGCGCTGCTGCAGCAACCGTCGGGACTCGATCACGGCATCGCCTACGACGCGATCGCGGCGAAGCAGATCGACGTGATGGACATCTACACCACCGACGCGAAGATCGGGCACCTGGGCCTTGCCGTGCTCGATGACGACAGGCGCTACTTCCCGCGCTACGACGCGCTGGTGCTGTATCGGCTGGACGTGCCGCGCAAGTTTCCACAGGCGTGGGCCGCGCTCATGAAACTCGAAGGCCGCATCGACGAGCGCAACATGATCGCGATGAACGCGAAGGCGGAGCTGCAGGGCCAGAAATTCGACGCAATCGCGCGCGAGTTTTTGTCGGGCTCGCAGGCGCCTCAAAGGGGTCGTGCGTCGCTGTTCGATCGAACATTCGGCGCGGACTTCGCGCGCCTGACGGTGCAGCACGTCTCGCTTGTCGCCGCGTCCGTGCTCGCGGCTTGCGCGATCGGTCTTCCACTCGGCGTGCTCGCGTTTCCGCATCGGCGGCTGCGCGCAACGATGCTCGCGACCGCGGGCTTGCTGCAAACGGTTCCGTCGATCGCGCTGCTTGCGATGTTGATCGGGCTCATCGGCGTCATTGGCGTTGTGCCCGCGCTCATCGCGCTCACGCTTTATTCGCTGCTGCCGATCATGCGCAACTGCGTCACCGGCCTCGCCGAAGTGCCGCAAGGCTTGCGCGATGCGGCCACCGCGCTCGGCATGACGAACGCGCAAAGCATGCGACACGTGCAATTGCCGCTGGCCGCACCGACGATCCTCGCGGGCATTCGCATCGCGACGAGCATCGCGATCGGCACGGCGACGATCGCGGCCTTCGTCGGCGCGGGCGGCTACGGCGAGCGGATCGTCACCGGCCTTGCGCTGAGCGACAGTCAGTTGCTGCTCGCCGGCGCGATTCCCGCTGCAGGCCTCGCGCTGATCAGCGAACTGATGTTCGAACTCTCCGAGCGCGCTATGCTGCGTCGATGGAACCCGCCGCTTCCGCGTTGACGCCGTCGCTCAAATTCTTCGCCGATGCCACCGTGCGGGTCGACAAGCCGCAAGTCGTCGGCCATGGCCCTCGCGGGCTCCGGCGCATCGTCCCGATCCTCGGCGGCGAATTTGCGGGCGATGGCTGGCATGCGCGCGTGCTTGCGGGCGGCGCGGATTTTCAATTGATCGTGAGCGACACGCTGACGGAGCTTGACGCGCGCTACACGCTGGAGCTGGACGGCGGCGACCTTGTGTACGTGCGCAATCGCGCGCTCCGCAGCGGCCCGCCGGAGCTGATGGCGAAGATCGCGCGCGGTGAACCGGTGGACCCGGCCGCGATCTACTTTCGCTGTTCGCCATCGTT
>Ga0265314_10002872_pt1 | contig 17123 bp, 15 predicted proteins | sample 4126metaG_FD_203106 | JGI IMG/M metagenome (GOLD analysis project Ga0265314, IMG submission 203106) | Rhizosphere microbial communities from Carex aquatilis grown in University of Washington, Seatle, WA, United States - 4-1-26 metaG | ecosystem: Host-associated > Plants > Roots > Rhizosphere >... | reverse complement strand
ACCGCGGCACTTCAAAAATATTGTGCGTACTATTGAGCTGGATCAACTGCCGGCGACGTTTGACGCGATGTTGAAGCAGCAAACCAAAGGTAGAATTGTCGTGGTTATTGGCGGGTAGTAGCGCGAGTGGTTCGAACGGACGCGCAAGAGCGCGCCGTTCAACGTGCTGATACATCGCAAGACAACATCGCAGCGCGGAGCCGGAGGAGGCAGATGGCGACTTACCTGGAATTTCATCGCCGCTCGATCGACGATCCCGAAGCATTCTGGGGCGAGCAGGCGAAGCTGATCGACTGGCACAAGCCGTTCGGCAAAGTGCTCGACTACAGCCGGCCGCCGTTCGCCAAGTGGTTCGTCGGCGGCGAAACCAATCTGTGCCACAACGCGGTCGACCGCCATCTCAAAGACCGCGCCGACCAGGCCGCGCTGATTTTCGTCTCGACCGAGACGGGTCAAAACAAGACGTACACGTTTGGCGAGCTGCACGCCGAGGTCAATCGTTGCGCCGCGGTGTTGCGCGAGCTTGGACTTGGCAAGGGCGACCGCATCCTGATTTACATGCCGATGATCCCGGAGGCGGTGTTCGCGATGCTCGCCTGCGTGCGGCTGGGCGCCATCCACTCGGTGGTCTTCGGCGGGTTTGCGGCGCACAGTCTGGCGTCGCGCATAGACGACGCCAAACCCAAGATCATGTTTACCGCCGATGCAGGCATGCGCGGCGGCAGGGCCATTCCATACAAGGGCCTCGTCGACGAGGCGATCCGTCTGTCGCAGCATCCGCCGCAGAATGTCGTGATCGTCAACCGCGGCATCGCCGAATTCAAGCCGGTGGCGGGCCGTGATCTCGATTACGCAGAGCTCCGCGACAAGTATTTGGCGGCGCAGGTGCCCGTCGTATGGCTGGAGGCGAGCGAGCCTTCGTACATCCTTTATACGTCGGGTACGACCGGCAAGCCGAAAGGCGTGCAGCGCGATACCGGCGGTTATGCCGTCGCGCTCGCCGCGAGCATGCAGCACATTTATTGCGGCAAGCCCGGCGAAGCGATGTTCACGACGTCCGACATCGGCTGGGTCGTCGGTCATTCGTACATCGTCTATGGTCCGTTGATCCACGGCATGGCAAGCGTCATGTACGAAGGCCTGCCGATCCGGCCTGATCCCGGGATCTGGTGGAAAATCGTAGCCGAACACAAAGTCACGGTGATGTTCTCATCGCCGACCGCGATCCGCGTGCTCAAGAAACAGGACCCGGCGTATTTGACCAAGTATGGCAAGAGCACGCTGCGTCATCTTTTTCTCGCCGGCGAACCGCTCGACGAGCCGACCGCGCGCTGGATTTCCGAGGCGCTCAACGTGCCGGTCATCGATCATTACTGGCAGACCGAAACCGGCTGGGCTTTGCTGTCGAGCATACCGGGCGTTGAAGCGACGCCGACCAAGTACGGCAGCCCGAGCTTTCCCGCGTATGGCTATAACGTGAAGCTGTTGAACGAGATCACCGGACAGGAAATGGGGGCGAACGAAAAAGGCGTGGTGGCGGTGGTGCCGCCGCTGCCGCCGGGCTGCATGACGACGGTGTGGGGACAGGACGAACGCTTCGTGCAGACCTATTTCACGAGCTTCAAAGACCGGCTCGTCTATACGACGTTCGACTGGGGCATACGCGACAGCGACGGCTATTATTTCATCCTCGGCCGCACCGACGACGTCATCAATGTCGCCGGCCATCGTTTAGGCACGCGCGAAATAGAGGAAGCGGTCAGCGGCCACTCGAACATCGCCGAAGTCGCGGTCGTTGGCGTGCACGACGTGATCAAAGGGCAGGTGCCGGTCGCATTCGCGGTAGTGAAGGACGCAGCCAGGATTGCAGACGCTGCGGGACGGCGCGCGATGGAAAAGGAAGTGTTCGACACCGTCGACAAGGCGCTCGGCGCGATCGGGCGGCCGGCGCGAGTGCATTTCGTGACGCTATTGCCGAAAACACGCTCGGGCAAAGTGCTCCGCCGCAGCATTCAGGCCATAGTCGAAGGCCGCGATCCGGGCGATCTGACCACGCTGGACGATCCCGCGGGCATCGAGCAGATACGGGCGGCGATCGCCGCCGCTGCGGATAAATAGAAACAGAATTAACCCGGCGCCCTGAATCTCGACGCGGCATCCTGATAAACTACTTGCGCTGCCTGCAGCAATTGCTGCAGGCAGCGATGACTGATGGCGGAGAGAGTGGGATTCGAACCCACGGTACGTATTGCTACGTACACACGCTTTCCAGGCGTGCGACTTAAACCGCTCATCCATCTCTCCGGAGCCGCGCATTTTAACAGATGATGGTTGAGCGATGCGTATACTGCTGACCGAGGACGATGCGGCGCTGGCCGAGGCGCTGCAGTTCGCGCTCAAGCAATCGGGCTACGCAGTGGACTGGGTCAGCAACGGGGCTGCAGCGGACGACGCGCTCAAGCAGGATATTTTCGGGCTGCTGATACTCGATCTCGGCCTGCCGAAGCTCGACGGATTCGAAGTGCTGCGCCGCTTGCGCCGGCATAACTCGACGTTGCCGGTGCTCATATTGTCCGGCCGCGAAGAGTCCGAGGAAAAAGTCACCGGCCTCGATTTGGGCGCCGACGATTACCTGGTCAAGCCGTTCAGCCTCAACGAATTGCAGGCGCGCGTACGGGCGTTATTGCGGCGCGGGCAGGGCAGCGCCGCGCCGCAGATTGCGTTCGGCGAGTTGAGTTTCGATACGGTGCAGCGGGTTGCCACAGTCGGCGGCAAGACGCTCGCGTTGTCGGCGCAGGAGACCGGCGTGCTCGAGGTACTGCTCGGCCGCTTCGGCCGCGTCGTCAGCAAGGAACAACTGGTGGAGCAGCTCTACAGCGCCGGTCACGAGGTGAGCCTCAACGCGATCGAAGTCTGCGTGCATCGCCTGCGCAAGAAACTGGAACGCTCCGGCGTCAGCGTGCGCACGCAGTACGGCCGCGGCTACCTGCTCGACTATCTGACCGCGTGACGGCGGCGGGTCAAGCCGGACCGGTCGCCAGCAGTTGACGGACCGTGGCGACGAGATCGCGCGTCGCGAACGGCTTGGTCATATACTGATCCGCTCCCAAACGCGCGCCACGCTCGACTTCCGCGGCACGCCCGCGCGCCGTCAGCAGCAGTATCCTGATACCAGCGTGCAGCGGATTGCTGCGCAATTGCCGGCACACCTCAAAACCGTCGATGACGGGCAGCATGACATCGAGCACCATGAGATGCGGACGAAACGCGGCGGCACGCTGCAGGGCCTCCATGCCGTTTTGCGCGGTGGCTGTTTCATAACCTTCGTTTTGCAGCAGGAATTCGAGCGACAGTACGATGTTCGGCTCGTCGTCGACGATCAGGATTCTGTCGTTCATGACCGAGGGAATCAGCGGTCGGAGCCCGCGATTCAGGTCCCGAACTTGCGGAACGGCGCGGCGGCGTGCCCCGCTAATATGCAGCTTTGCGGCAGCAGGAACGAGAAAGTCGCGCCGTCGCCCGGCGTGCTCCGGACCCACAGGCGGCCGCCGAAGTGGTGAATGATCTGGCGGCAGATGGGCAGACCCAGCCCCGTTCCCTGGGGCTTTTGCGTCAGCGTGTCGCCGACCTGGCGGAATTTTTCGAATATCACGCGCTGGTCGTCGGGGCTGATGCCGATCCCGTTGTCCGCGACATCCACGCGCAGGCCGTCCGCCGCCAGCGCGCCGGAAACGGTGACCCGGCCGCTTTCGTCGCGGCAGAATTTGGCCGCGTTGGACAGCAGGTTCAACATGACCTGCAGCAGGCGGTCGCGGTCGGCAACCACCGGCGGGAGATTCTCGGGAAGTCGAAGATCGAGTGCGATGGCCTTGTCCGAAAACAACTGGCTCGTCGACGACATCGCGTCTTCGATTAGTTCGCGCAGGCTGAATTGCTCCGTATGCCACTCGGCATTGCCGGATTCGATTTTCGCAAGGTCGAGCACCTGATTGATGAGGCGCGTCAGTCGTTCCGACTCGCGCGTGATGATGCTCAGGAATTTTTCGCGCTGCGCGGGCTCGAGCGCGGGGTTGTCGTGGAGTATTTCCGAGAATGCGCGTATCGACGTCAGGGGTGTGCGCAATTCGTGCGTCACCGTCGACACGAAATCGTCTTTCAGCCGGTCCAGCTCCTGGAGCCGCTGGTTGGCCGACCGCAGCTCGGCGGTGGCCACTTCGAGCTCGCGCGATTTTTGCTCGAGCTGGCGGCTGTAGGCCAGCGCCTGCGACGTTTCGTCGAGAATGTTCATGACCTTGTCGATGCCGAGCGGCTCTTCCTGCACGACGGAGGCGACCACGACGTGCGCCGAGCCGGCGCCGATCGCGCCGGCCAGCAGGGTTTCGGCGAAGTGGATCAGTTCCGCATCCGGCTTGAGTTCTTTCGCGGATCTGGCGCCGCCCTTGAGGGCGTGCGCGGCAAATGCTTCATGCGCGCGGCGCTGGCCGAGAAAACGCCCGAGCAGCGCGATCAACTCATTCACCGACGCGTCGCCGCGCAACGATTCCGCACGGGGCCGTCGCGCCCCGATGTGCGCATCGACAAACAATGCTGCCTGCACCTGCTCGGCGAAGCTTTGTGTCGTGAGCAGCGAGACGAATAGATAGGCGCCTATGTTGCAAGAGAGGCTCCAGAAAAGGCAATGCGTAATGTCGTCGAGACCGGTGAGGCCGAACAGTTCGAGCGGTTTGAGCATGTGCATGCCGAACATGCCTTGCTCGACGAACGAAATCGGCAGCCAGCCTGATTTCGCGAAGGAGGGCAGCAGCAGCGTGTAGACCCATACGGCAAAACCCGCCGACAGACCGCAGATCGCCCCCCGGCGTGTGGCGCCCTTCCAGAACATGCCGCCCAGTATCGCCGGCGCGAATTGCGCCACCGCGGCAAACGAAATGAGCCCGATAGACACCAGCGCGTAAGCCTCGCCGGCGAGCCGGAAGTACGCATAGCCCAGCATCAGCACGCCGACGATGGCGCCGCGGCGGATGCCGACGATCAGCGTCGACAGATCCGCGCGTTCCTGCAAATGTAGCACCGTCAGGCGCAGCAGGAGCGGCATGGCGAGGTTGTTGCAGACCATGGTCGACAACGCGATGGTTTCGACGATCACCATGCCGGTCGCCGCGGAAAGTCCGCCGATAAAAACCGTCAGAGTCAGCAACGATTGGCGCTGCGCGATCGGCAGATTGAGCACGAAGGTGTCCGCGTCCATGTTGCCGGCCGGGAAATGCATGAGGCCGGCGAAGGCGATCGGCAGCACGAAAATATTGATCGCGAACAGGTAGAGCGGAAACAACCAGACCGCTTTTTTGAGATGGCGTTCGTCGACGTTTTCGACGACCGCGATCTGAAACTGGCGCGGCAGAAACATGATGGCCAGCATGGACAGGAACGTGAGAGACGCCCACGACGCGTAATCGACCGAGGTTCCGCCGAAGTCGAGCAGCTTGCGCAACTGCGGATATTCGACCGCGCTGGAGAATATGTCGGCAAAGCCGTTATACATCACATAAGTGACGTATACGCCGACGGCGAGGAAGGCGAGAAGCTTGACGACGGATTCAAATGCGATCGCGGCCACCAGGCCTTCGTGCCGCTCGGACGCGTCGAGATGGCGGGTGCCGAACAGTATCGTGAATAGCGCGAGCAGCAGCGCAATGTAAAAAGTGTTGTCGGCCAGCAGCGGTATCGCGGCCTGGCTGTCGGGCGCTAGCACCGGGTACTTGAGGATCAGCGAGAAGCTGTTGGACACTGCTTTCAATTGCAGCGAAATGTACGGCACGATGCCGATCACCGCGATGACCGTGACGAGGCCGCCCAGCAACTGGCTCTTGCCGTAGCGCGAGGCGATGAAGTCGGCGATCGACGTGATGCGGTTGGCCTTGCTGATGCGGATCATTTTGAGCATCACGTACCACCACAGCATTGCCATCAGCGTAGGGCCGAGGAAAATCGGCAGGAATCCGATCCCGCTGGTGGCGGCGCGCCCCACGCTGCCGTAAAACGTCCACGACGTGCAATACACGGCGAGCGACAACGCGTAGATGTAGGGGTTGGCGATGATGCTGCGGCCGGCGTCCGCGCGCTTGTCGCCGTAGTAGGCGATGGCGAACAGCAGGCCGACGTAAACGAACGAAGCCAGGACGATGACGGAACCGGTGAGCATGGGCTAGGCGGCCTGCGCGGCTGTGCGCGGCAAGCTCAATCCGGATCGCGTTCGACGATGGCCGCGGTCAACGCGATCAGCAGCCCCCAGGCGAAGAACGTGTACACATAGAGCAAAGGGATGCCGAACACGCGGTAATCGAGATTGAACAGGGAAAACAGCGGATAGTTGAGCAGCAGGCAGCCCAGCAGAAAAACCGCGATCAGGCGCTGTCCGTGTATCCCCGGTTCTTTCATGACGGCGCGTGCCGGCGGCGGGGCGGGAACTGGGTCCCGCCCGCATCGCGCCTCAGGCGATGGGTTCCTTCAGCTGCTGCAATATCGCCGGGTTTTCCAGCGTCGACACGTCCTGCGTGATTTCCTCGCCCTTCGCGATCGAGCGCAGCAGCCGGCGCATGATTTTTCCCGACCGCGTTTTCGGCAGGTTGTCGCCGAAGCGGATGTCTTTCGGTTTCGCGATCGGGCCGATTTCCTTGCCGACCCAGTCCTGCAGTTGCTTGACGATCTTCCGGGCCTCGTCGCCGGTCGGGCGCGGCTGCTTCAAGACGACGAACGCGGCCACGGCTTCACCGGTGAGTTCATCCGGGCGTCCGACGACGGCGGCTTCCGCGACCAGCGGATTGGCCACAAGCGCCGACTCGATTTCCATGGTGCCGAGACGGTGGCCGGAGACGTTCAGCACGTCGTCGATGCGGCCCATGATCCAGAAATAACCGTCGAGATCGCGATTGGCGCCGTCGCCGGCGAGATAATATTTGCCGTTGAAGTCCGCCGGGTAATAGGATTTCTTGAAGCGTTCCGGATCGCCCCAGATCGTTCTTATCATCGAAGGCCACGGGCGCTTGATCACAAGGAAGCCGCCCTTGCCCTTTTCAACATCGTGTCCGGCCTCGTCGACGATCGCCGCCGCGATGCCCGGCAGCGGCAGCGTGCATGAACCGGGCTTGGTGCTGACCACCCCCGGCAGCGGCGTGATCATGTGGCCGCCGGTCTCCGTCTGCCACCAGGTGTCGACGATCGGGCAGCGGCTTTGCCCGACGGTTTCGTGGTACCACATCCACGCTTCGGGATTGATCGGCTCGCCGACGGTGCCGAGGATGCGCAGTGACGAAAGGTCGAATTTTTTAGGCAGGTCCGCGCCGAGTTTGATTAATGAGCGGATTGCGGTCGGCGCCGTGTAGAACACACTGACCTTGTGATCCTGGATCATGCGCCAGAAGCGGGTGGAGTCGGGGTAGGTAGGCACGCCTTCGAAAATGATTTCGGTGGCGCCCACCGCTAGCGGACCGTAGCAGACATAGGTGTGTCCGGTGACCCAGCCGACGTCTGCCGTGCACCAGAAGACATCGCTCGCTTTGTAGTCGAACGTCCATTTCATGGTCAGCATCGCGTGCAGCAGGTAGCCGCCCGTCGAATGCTGCACGCCTTTGGGTTTGCCGGTAGAGCCGGAAGTGTAAAGAATGAACAACGGATGGTCGGCTTCGACCCATTCAGGTTCGCAAGTCTCGGGCTGTCCCTGCACGAGATCATGCAGCCAGATATCGCGCTTGGCATCCCACTGCACCTGGCCGCCGGTACGCTTGTAGACCACCACGCTCTTGATCGATTCGCAGCCGCCGAGAGTCAGCGCCTCATCGACCGCTGCTTTAAGCGCGATCGGCTTGCCGCCGCGCATCTGTTCGTCGGCCGTGAGCACCGCGACGGCGCCGGCGTCGATGATTCTTTCATGTACGCTTTTCGCGGAAAAACCGCCGAACACCACCGAGTGGATCGCCCCGATGCGGGCGCAGGCCTGCATCGCAACGACCGCTTCCACCGACATCGGCATATAGATCAGTACGCGGTCGCCTTTTTTGATTTTGCGGCTTCTGAGGCCGTTCGCCATCATGCAGACGCGGCGATGAAGCTCCCTGTATGTGATCTTGGCCACTTTACCGTCGTCGGCCTCGAATATGATCGCGACCTTCTCCCCTTGGGTCTTGAGATGGCGGTCGAGGCAGTTGTACGACGCGTTGAGGGTCCCGTCGGCGAACCACTTGTAGAACGGCGCGTTCGATTCGTCGAGAATTTGCGTGAAGGGCTTCTGCCACAGCAGGTTTTCGCGCGCGAGTCGCGCCCAAAAGCCCGTAAAGTCGCGGTCCGCTTCGGCGCACAGCTTGTTATAGGCGTCCATGCCCGAAATATTCGCCTGCTTGACGAATTCCGCACTCGGCGCAAATGTCCGCGTTTCATTCAACACCGATTCGATCGTCTGGGTCGCCATGCTGTCCTCCAATTGACCTGCAATGACTGCCGGAACCAGTCAGGCGCGACTGCGGCAGGTGCGCGGTTCGTTGCATGCGGCCGCGCTCGTTTTATTCCGTTCACTCCCGCAAAAATTGTATCACGGGCTATTTGCCGCATTAACCCTGTTTGTGCGCCGAATCTAAGCTCGCCGTCTCGCGCAACAACGGGCATAATGGCAACTGGCCGCGAAGCAGGAGTCGCGGCAACGAACAATGGCGGGCCCCCCCGCATTGCACGGTAGTGAACCTGGTCAGGTCCGGAAGGAAGCAGCCAAAGCTATTCTCTGCAAGTGCCGGGGACCAGGCTCGCCACCCTTTTTCTTTTGCGATATCATAGCGATACACGAGAATATTCGGGAATGCCCAAGGACCTTATAGTGAAAAACGCCAAATACCTGATTGCCGTGGCCGCGCTCGTGGCCAGCCCCGCAGTGCACGCCATAGACGGCGTGTCTATTGTTTACGGGCACTCCGATTCTTCGAACGTTAATGTGAACATGGGCCGGGCCGGCGTGCAATGGGACTGGAACAAGAAACTCGTTGAATTGGGCAACTGGAATCTGGGCGGCTATTGGGAATCGGACGCCGGTTACTGGAGCAATAGCAGCGTCGCCAGAACGCACGCCAACATAATGGATATCGGCTTCACGCCGGTATTCCGGATCCAGCAGACAACCCGCTCCTTCATTGCGCCGTACGCCGAAGCTGCAGTGGGCCTGCATTTCCTGTCGGCGACCTCGCTCAATGCGCAGCGGCAGTTCGGCAGCAGCTTCCAGTTCGGCGATCACCTGGGCGCCGGTATCCGCTTCGGCGACAAAGGCCAGTACGACGTCGGCTACCGTTACCAGCATTTTTCCAATGCCGGCATCAAGGAGCCGAACCAGGGCATCAATTACAACGAACTGCGTCTGCAATATCATTTCTAGCGCGGCGCGGCGGTGCGCGGCCGTCATGAAACACATGGCCTTTGTCTAACGTTTACGCCGGCGGCTATTCCACGTGAGTCAGGCTCTTGCCCGCAAGTGGCGCCCCCGGACATTCGCCGAGCTCGTCGGCCAGGAACACGTTGTCAAGGCGCTGACCAACGCGCTGACGCAGCAGCGGCTGCACCACGCCTATCTCTTCACGGGTACGCGCGGCGTCGGTAAAACGACGCTGGCGCGCATTATCGCGAAAGCGTTGAACTGCGAGACCGGGATCACCGCGACGCCGTGCGGCAAATGCGCGGCCTGCGTGGAGATCGATGCCGGACGGTTCGTCGATCTGATCGAGCTCGATGCGGCCTCGAACACGCAGGTCGACAATATGCGCGACCTGCTCGAAAACGCACTTTACGCGCCGACCAGCGCGCGGTTCAAGGTTTACATCATCGACGAAGTGCACATGCTGTCGCGCAGTGCGTTTAACGCGATGCTGAAGACGCTCGAAGAGCCGCCGGGCCACGTCAAGTTCATTCTGGCGACGACCGATCCACAGAAGATTCCCGTGACGGTTTTGTCGCGTTGCCTGCAGTTCAACTTGAAGCAGATTCCACAGGCGCAAATCAGGGAGCAGCTTAAGAAAATCCTCGCGCTCGAAGAAGTCGCCGGCGACGACGAGGCGTTGACGTTGCTCGCACGCGCCGCGCACGGCAGCATGCGCGACAGCCTGAGCCTGCTGGATCAGGCGATTGCGCACGGAGGCGGACGCGTCGAACACGCGTCGGTGCGCGCGATGCTGGGCAGCGTAGAGCAGGAATATCTGCGCGATATTCTTTACGCGCTGCAACGGCAGGACGGCCCAGCGCTGATCGCAGTGGCCGATCGCATGGCCGAACGCAGCCTTTCGTTTGAAATTGCCCTGCAGGATCTGGCGACGCTGCTGCATCGCATAGCCTTGGCGCAGACGGTGCCGCAAGCCATCGCCGCAGACGATCCGGATCATGCCGCCATCATGGATCTCGCCGCAGGTTTCAGCGCGGAGGAAATCCAGTTGCTCTATCAGATCGCCGTGACCGGTCGTCAGGACCTGGGGCTGGCGCCCGATGATTATGCCGGGTTTACCATGGCCCTTATGCGCATGCTTGCATTCGCCCCCGCGTCTGCTGCCGGCGCGGCGGCGCGGCCGGTCGCCATGAGTGCGCCGGGCCGTACCGCGGTTGGCGGTGCTGTGCCGGAAAAGGCGGCGGCAGTCACCGCGGCCGCCCCGGATCTAAAAAAAAAGCCGTTTGACGGCGATTGGAACGCCCTGATCAACCGCCTGCCGCTGGCGGGGATGGAGCGCATGCTCGCGCACAATTGCGAACTGGTTGCATGGCAGGAAGGCCATATCCAGTTGCGCGTGCCGCATGCGCAGCGCCATCTGAACGATCGCGCTTATCAGGACCGCCTCAAGGCCGCGCTCGAACAGCATCTTGGCGGCAAATTGAAGCTGGAGATCGCGGTCGGTCCCGGCAACGGCAACACGCTCGCGGAAATTCGCGACCGCGACAACGAACAGAAGCTGAATACCGCAGCGGCGGCGATCGACGGCGACCCGTTCGTGCGCGATCTGATCGAGAATTTCGGCGCGCACGTCGTGCCATCCACCATCAAACCCGTGCAATAAGGAGCAAACCATGATGAAAGGCGGCCTGGCAGGGCTCATGAAACAAGCCCAGCAAATGCAGGAGAACATGAAACGAATGCAGGAAGAACTCGCGACCATCGAGGTCGAAGGCCAGTCCGGCGCCGGCATGGTGAAGGTAATCATGACCTGCCGGCACGACGTAAAGCGGGTCGTGATCGACGACAGCCTCATGAAAGACGACAAGGACATGCTCGAAGACCTGATCGCCGCGGCCATGAACGACGCGGTGCGCCGCGCCGAGGCGACGACCCAGGAAAAAATGGGCGGCATGGCGGCGGGGATGGGCCTGCCGGCGGGAATGAAGTTGCCGTTCTGAACGGCAAAGAATGAAGGCGGAAGGTTGAAGGATGAATGAATCAACCGCAATAGCGGCGAAGCCGGAGTCCTTCCGCCTTCCGCCTTCATCTTTCATCCTTTGCTTATGAAGAACCCCTCGAGCCTCGGAGAATTGATCGACGCGTTGCGTTGCCTTCCCGGCGTCGGGCCGAAGTCTGCGCAGCGCATGGCCTACCACCTGCTGCAGCGCGATCACTCGGGTGCTGCCCGTCTGGGCGTCGCGCTTGACCGCGCGCTCGAGTTGATCAAGCACTGCGAGCGCTGCAATACGTTTACCGAGGAGCAGATTTGCGGCCTCTGTCGGTCACCGCGCCGCGATGCGCGATTGTTGTGCGTCGTCGAAACGCCAGCCGACATGCTGATGATGGAGCAGGCCGAGTGTTATCAAGGTCTGTACTTCGTGTTGATGGGCCGGCTCTCGCCGCTCGACGGCGTCGGGCCCAAGGACATTCACCTCGACCGCCTGATCAAGCGCGCTGATGACAGTGTGGTGCGCGAAGTGATCGTAGCGACCAACTTCACCATGGAAGGCGAAGCGACAGCGCACTATATCGCCGAATTGCTGCTGGCGCGCGATCTCAAGGTCAGCCGGATCGCGCGCGGCTTGCCGGTCGGCGGCGAACTCGAGCACGTCGACAGTGGCACTCTCGCGCAGGCCGTGATCGAGCGCCGTTCGATTGAAGCCGCGCCGTGAACCGCCCCGATAAAGCGCGGCGCGCGGCACGTCCGGCGGGCGAACGGGATCGTTTGGCGCGCGCGCCGGCGCCGTCGCACGTCGGTCGCAACAAGCCCGCTACAGGCGCGGACGAACCGACGCAAAAACTTCAGAAGGTACTCGCCCAGGCGGGCCTCGGTTCGCGGCGCGACATGGAAACCCTGATCGGCGGCGGGCGCGTCACTGTCAATGGTGAGGTTGCGACCATCGGCGCGCGCGTCGGGCCGGCCGATCAGATCAAGGTGGCGGGACGCATCGTGCGCGCGCATGCTGCATCACGACTGCCGCGGGTGCTTTTGTACCACAAGCCGGAAGGGGAGATCGCGAGCCGCGACGATCCACGCGGTCGGCCCAGTGTGTTCGAGCGCCTGCCGGCGCTGTCGGGCGCCAAATGGATATCGATCGGGCGCCTCGACTTCAACACCTGCGGACTGCTGATGTTCACCACCTCCGGCGAAGTGGCGAACCGGATGATGCACCCGCGGTTCGAAATCGAACGCGAATACGCGGTGCGGGTCATGGGCAAGCTGCAGCAGGAGCACGTCCAGCAGCTCATGCAAGGGGTAGAGCTTGACGACGGGCCCGCGCGCTGCGAGCGCGTCGAACTGCGCGGCGGCGAGGGCGCGAATACGTGGTGCCATGTCGTGCTGAAGGAAGGCCGCAACCGGGTCGTGCGGCGCCTCTTCGAAAAACTCGGCTTCGTCGTGAGCCGGCTGATGCGCGTGCGTTACGGTCCGGTGGAACTGCCGTCGCGCGTGAAAAGAGGGCAGTATTACGAGCTTACGGACGACGAGACGAAGCGGCTGCTCGACTGGCTCGACGCCGCGCAGGCGCCGGCCCCCGCACCGGAAGCGCCGTCGCCTGCGCCGCCGCGCGCGCCAGGTCGCCGCACCCGAGGATAAACACGCAGTCGTCGCCGCCGCTGGTCTGCGGCCACGCGAAAGGGTGGCGCGTAAACGCGCGTTCCACGCGCCCGCGGTGGTGCCCGACTTCGACGACCAGCAAACCGTTTGCGGTCAGGTGGGCGGCGGCCTCGTGCAAAATTCCGCGTACCGCATCGAGCCCGTCTTTGCCGCTGGCCAAGGCGATCGCCGGCTCGTGCCGGTACTCTCGCGGCAGCTTGCGCATCGTGTCCGCACTCACGTATGGCGGATTCGCGATGATCAGGTCGTAGCGCTCGTCGCGAACTGCGGCAAACATGTCGGAATGCAGCAGGCGTATGCGGGGCTGCAGCCGATAGGCTGCGACATTGCGCCGCGCGACCGCGAGTGCACCGCGGTCGATATCCACCGCGTCGATTTGCGCACCCGCATATGTTTTGGCGAGCACAATCGCGAGACACCCGGATCCGGTGCACAGGTCGAGTGCGCGGCGAATCCGTCGCCGCGGCGGCAACCACGGCGCGATGCGTTCGCGCAGCAACTCGGCGATATAGGAGCGCGGCACGATCACGCGTTCGTCGACGTAAAAGCGGTCCTCGCCGAGCCATGCTTCGTGCGTCAAATAGGCAACGGGCACGCGCCGCCGGATTCGTTCCGCGACCAATTCATTGACGCGCGCCGCGTCCCGGGGCACGACAGTCCGGTCCAGATACGGCGTCAAGAGATCGGGCGGCAGTTTCAATACGTGCAGCACGAGATACGCTGCTTCGTCCCACGCAGTGGGGATGCCATGCCCGTGCGCGAGCCGTGCGCGCGCAAGTCGCGCGGCGGCATTTTCAATGAGAGTATGGACGGTCGAGACGGGCGGCATCGCGGGCGGCGTGCGCCGCATGCGCGGTCTAGACCATGTCGAGATTGAGCTTGATGCTGCTCAAATCGTCGGCCTGGCCCGTGGTGGTGTGCGTGCCGGACTTCAGATCTTCCTGACTTGGCGCCGGTTCGGTGGCGGTCTTGCCGGTGTTGTTGATCAGCCAATGCAGGTTAGTCGGGGAGTCGGAATTCGCGAGTGCGTTTTCGAGCGTGATCTGGCCGGTCGAATAGAGATTGAAGAGCGCCTGCTCGAACGTCTGGCTGCCGGGCGCCAGACTTTGTTCCATGGCGTCCTTGATTTCGCCCATCGCGCCGTTCTTGATCAGTTCGGAAATATGCGCGGTGTTGAGCAGGACCTCCACGGCGGGTATGCGGCCGCCGTTCTTGGCGCGCACCAGGCGTTGCGACATGACGCAGCGCAGGCTGATTGCAAGGTCGGCCAGCAGCGCTTCGCGCGCCTCGCGTGGGAAAAAATTGATGATCCGGTTCAGCGCGTGGTAACTGTTGTTCGCGTGCAGCGTCGACAGGCACAGGTGGCCGGTCTGGGCGAACAGCAGCGCGCTTTGCAATGTAGGCTGGTCGCGGATTTCGCCTATCATCAGGAGGTCCGGGGCCTCGCGCATCGCGCTGATCAGCGCATTGTTGTACGAACGGGTGTCCATGCCGACTTCGCGCTGGTTGACGATCGATTTTTTGTGCTTGTAGACGAATTCCATCGGATCTTCGATCGTCAGGATATGACCGGTGCGGGTGGCGTTGCGGTAATCGATCATTGCCGCCATCGTGGTCGATTTGCCGGATCCGGTCGAGCCGACGATCAGGACCATGCCAAGTTTTTCCATTACGATGTCTTTGCAGACCGGCGGCAGCTTCAGCTCCTCCACGGTCGGAATATTCGGCTTGATGAAGCGGATGACCATGGCGACTGCGCCGCGCTGGCGGAATATATTGAGCCGGAAGCTGCCGAGATCGGCGCGGCCGACCGCAAAATTCATCTCGAGCGTTTTTTCGTACTCTTCCTGCTGGTGCTCGGACATCACCTCGTAGGCGATTTTCTTGACCCCCGCGGGATCGAGGATCTGCGCGTTGACCGGCATCACGACGCCGTTGATCTTGATCTGGATCGGGGCGCCGGCGGTGAAAAACATGTCCGAAGCCTGTTTTTCAGCCATCAACTTGAATAACGGGTCGAGGAACATGGCGGTCTCCGGTTAGCGCTTGAGGAGAGACTTGATGTTATGCATGAGGCCTTTGGCGTCGTCCGTGGTTTCCGCCGACGCGCCAGGCTCTGCATCCTGCTGCGCCGCCATCGCATTGACGACGGCGTCGCGCGGCGCGCGCGTATTGGTCGTCGTCGCCATCGCCTGCTGGCGCCGGCCGGTGGTGCGGAACGTATTGGGCTTGGCTATGATTACCTTGCCGAGTTCTTCGAGCACTTCCTTGCCAAATTCGTCGAAATCGTAGACGTAGACGTATTCGCCGAGTTTTTCGAGATTCTTGGTGACGATCTTGATTTGCGCGTTCTCGAGGTCGGCGCTGATCGTGATGGTGACCGGCACTTCGCATTTCACCGTGAAAATGCCGCGCTCCACGTAGCCGCGCTGATTGCGCACCTCGTTCACGTCGAATTTGAGCGCATTGGTCCACAAATGGTCGCGCAGGCGCTGCACCATGGGGTCGGACTGTTTCTCGATCGTGATCGAGCCTTCGCCAACGCAGCGAAAGCGCAGCAGGATCGCTTCAATGTAGTCGTGGTGATCGACGGTGAGACGGCGCCCGTTGCAGTTGTAATCGCACTGCAGCAGGTTCTCAAGCTTGGTGACGCCACCCTCCAGGTAGTAGTAGCGGGGGACGACCGGCTTAATAATATTGAGCGAATTGAAAAGGTCGACGAGATATTGCAGGCCGTCCTTCAGCCTGGCGTGCCCAAGCAGCAGGTTCTGATTGAGTTCGGCTTGCGTGACCTGCTGCTTTTGGCGCAGCGAGTCCGCCTGCTGCTTGAGGTCGTCAAGTAAGCCCATTACGTCCCTGTTCAGCGGCTGGGTGAAAAGACTATTTTGCCAATTTTTTAAGGGGTTGTGAAGTTTATTTGGAGCGTACTGTGACTTAATCGCCGCGCAATAAATCGTTGATGCTCGTTTTGGCGCGCGTACCCGCGTCAACGCGTTTGACAATGACGGCGCAATACAGCTGGCATTTACCGTCGCTGGAGGGCAGCGTGCCGGAAACAACGACGGAACCTGCCGGTATTCGTCCATAACTGACGTTACCCGTCGCACGATCGTATATGCGGGTGCTCTGGCCGATAAAAACGCCCATCGAGATAACCGAGCCCGCTTCGACGATGACGCCCTCGACAATTTCCGAGCGCGCACCCACGAAGCAATTGTCTTCGATGATCGTCGGATTGGCCTGCAGCGGTTCGAGCACGCCGCCGATGCCGACGCCACCCGACAGGTGCACGTTTTTGCCGATTTGCGCGCAGGAACCGACGGTCGCCCAGGTGTCGACCATCGTGCCTTCGTCGACATAAGCGCCGATATTGACGTAAGAGGGCATCAGAACCGCGTTCCTGGCAATATACGCGCCGCGCCGCACCATCGCCGGCGGCACCACGCGAAAACCGCCGCGCGCGAAATCTTCGCGCGAGTAGTGGGTGAACTTGCTGGGCACCTTGTCGTAGTACTGCGTGGATCCGCCGGCCATGGCGACGTTGTCCTCGAGGCGGAACGACAGCAGCACCGCTTTCTTCAGCCACTGGTGAACCACCCACGCACCGTTGATTTTTTCCGCGACCCGCAATTTGCCGGCATCGAGCGCGGCCACCACTTCGTTCACCGCCGCGCCGATTTTCGCCGGCGCGGTGCCGGGGTTCAGGTCGGCGCGCTGGTCCCACGCCTGCTCGATGGTAGTCTGCAATTCATTCATGTTTTTTCCGTTGACTGTTTATCGTTTGCGCAGAAACGCGGCGATGCGCTGCGCCGCTTCGGTGCATTCGGCGGTCGAGGCGACCAGCGCAATGCGCACGAAGTTGGAACCGGGATTGATGCCGCGCGCCTCGCGGGCGAGGTAGCTGCCCGGCAGCACCGAAACGTTTTGTTCCGCGAGAAGGTCGCGGGTGAACGCGGTGTCGTCGGTGAGCGTGTCGAGCCAGACGTAGAACGCGGCGTCTGGCATGCCGATTTCGGTGACCTCGCCCAGGATGCGCGTCACGGCGGCGAATTTTTC
>Ga0265314_10002871_pt1 | contig 17127 bp, 14 predicted proteins | sample 4126metaG_FD_203106 | JGI IMG/M metagenome (GOLD analysis project Ga0265314, IMG submission 203106) | Rhizosphere microbial communities from Carex aquatilis grown in University of Washington, Seatle, WA, United States - 4-1-26 metaG | ecosystem: Host-associated > Plants > Roots > Rhizosphere >... | reverse complement strand
CCCTGCCTCGGCGCGCCGCAAATTGCATTTACCCTCGGTTAACAGAACCGCGCGATTTCGCGCCGCACGGTAGAATGGGAAGCGAATGGCAATTTTTCCCCCTTAGGGTTTGCACCGAAAAGCCTAATCGCCAAGGCACCTTAAGGGATCGTCACTTTGCCATCTGCGCATCGCCAGCGGGCCAGTGAAGAGCACGAATACACCTCTTGGGATCGAGCGCGCCTGAGCGTGGTCGTCCCCATCGGGGTGATCGTCGCTGTGGCGATCGTATGCATCGTCGTCGCCGTGCTCTCCTCCGCCCAGCGCGCCGACGACGTCGCGGTGGTGCACGAACGACAACTGCTGAACGGCGCGTTGCGCAATTTCGGCGAGCGCGTGCTGCACGAAGTCGAGAGCGTTGCCATCTCGGAAACCGCGGTGCGCAACATCCGCACCAACTTCAATCCCGCATGGACACAGCAGCGGATCGGCGATTGGCTGGCCACCTATTTCGGCCACGACTACGTGGCGGTGTTCGACGGCGACAACAAGCTGCTCTATTCGCGCAATGGCCGCCTGCGCAACGACACAGACTGGCTCGCGGGCGTGCAGCCGAGCCTGACCTCCGTGCTCGACTACATGCACGGACGCGATCCGGCTCTGCCCGACGCGCTCGCGCTGACCGATACCACCGTCGCGGGTGGCGCCCACCCGCAGGCGGTCGCCGTCCGCAAGTTGTTCGGTCAGCCGGCGGTCATCGCCGCCGTCGCGATCGGCCCCGCCAACGGCTTGCCGTCATCGCTCGACAACGTCGCGCCGATCATCGTGTCGATCAAGATCATCGGCGACCAGGCGCTTTCCGAGATCGCCGCGCAGCTCCGCCTCGCCAACCTGCGCAGGATTGACGGCGACACGGTCCCGCCCGGCGATTTCATCTACGAACTGAGCAGTCCAAACACCGAGCGGATCGTGCGCTTTGCCTGGACGCCGAAACAGCCCGGCGCCGAGATCGTCAACAGCGTGGTGCCATTCATCGCGGTCGCGCTCACGGGCTTTGCGCTGCTCGCGGCATTCGTGCTGCGCTACATGCGCCGCACCGCGGTGGCGATCGCCGCCGGCGAGTCGCGCCTGCGTCATCTCGCCATGCACGACCCGCTGTGCGGCCTGCCCAACCGCATTTTCTTCGGCGAACGCCTCGAAGCGGCGATCGAGGAGGTGAAGGCGGGTGCCACCGCCGCCGCGGTGTTTTACATCGACCTCGACCATTTCAAGGACGTCAACGACACGCTCGGCCACCCCGTCGGCGACGAGCTGATCCGCAACGTCACGCTGCGGCTGTCGCGCACGCTGCGCAGCGGCGACCTGGTGGCGCGCCTCGGCGGCGACGAGTTCGCGGTGATTTCCTCGGTCGGCGACGACCCCGCCAAGATGACGAACCTCGCGCAGCGCATGATCGCGGCGATTTGCGCACCCTATTCGATCAATCGCTCCAACATCGTGATCGGCGCGTCGATCGGTATCGCGGTCATCGACCACAAGTGCAATGACGCCGCCGACATCATGCGCTATGCCGACATGGCGCTCTATCGGGCCAAGAACGAGGGCCGCAACCGCGCCTGCATCTACGACGCGGCGATGGACGCCGACCTGTCCAGCCGCAAATTGCTGGAAGCAGATTTGCGCGAGGCGATCGAGAACGACCGCTTGCGCCTCCTCTATCAGCCGATCGTCAACAAGAGTGGCGACACGGTGGTCGGGGTCGAGGCGCTCTGCCGCTGGACGCACCCGACGCGCGGCGAGATCCCGCCGACCGAATTCATCGCGGCAGCCGAGCATTCCGGCCTGATCATCGAACTCGGTGCCTGGGTCCTGCGCCGGGCCTGCACCGACGGCAAGGCCTGGCCGAACCTCACGGTCTCGGTCAATGTCTCGCCGCTGCAGTTCCGCCGCACCGACTTCGCCGAGACGGTCGAGCGCACGCTCGCCGAAACGCAGTTCGATCCGACGCGGCTGGAGCTCGAGCTCACCGAAAGCGTGCTGATCGGCAACATCGAAACCGCGGAAGCCAGCATGCTGAAGCTGAAGGCGCTCGGCCTGCGCCTCGCACTCGACGATTTCGGCACCGGCTATTCGAGCTTGCTCTATCTGCGCCGGTTCCCGTTCGACAAGCTCAAGATCGACCGCAGCTTCGTGCTGTCGATCGAGAAGGCCGCCGACGCCGCGGCCATCGTGCACGCGGTGGTGAGCCTCGGCCGCGGCCTCGGCATGAAGGTGACCGCCGAGGGTGTGGAGACGGCCGACCAGCAGCTGTTCCTGCGCGCCGCCGGCGTGCACTGCATGCAAGGTTTCCGCTTCGGCAAGGCGGTCTCCGCCGCCGAGATCACCGAGCGCCTGCAGACGCCGGAGAAATTTCAGCCCATCGACGTCGAAGCGCTGGCGAGCTGAACCGCGCGCCGGCTTGGCGGCTTGATGGCACCCGCGTGCTTTTGTGATAGGACCGTGCCCCAAACAATTCGGGGAAGGGACCTCACATGACAACAAAAATCGCCCTGGTCACCGGCGCGGGAACCGGCGTCGGCCGCGCGGTCGCCATCGCGCTGGCCAAGGCCGGCTACAGCCTGGCGCTGGCCGGCCGCCGCAAGGAGATGCTCGAGCAGGTCGCGGGCGAGATCAACGCCATCGGCGCGCAGGCGCTCGCGGTGCCGACCGACGTGTCGAAGCGCGAGTCGATCCTGGCGCTGTTTGCCACGGTGAAGTCGACCTTCGGCCGCCTCGACGTGCTGTTCAACAACGCCGGCATCGGCGCGCCGCCTGTGCCGCTCGAGGACCTGCCCTACGAGACCTGGGCGAACGTCGTCGCCACCAACTTGACCGGCATGTTCCTGTGCACGCAGGAGGCCATCAAGATCATGAAGGCGCAGAACCCGCGCGGCGGCCGCATCGTCAACAACGGCTCGATCTCGGCGCACGCGCCGCGCCCCTTCTCGGTCGCCTATACCTCGACCAAGCACGCGGTGACCGGGCTGACCAAGTCGACCTCGCTCGACTGCCGCCAGTACGACATCTGCTGCGGCCAGATCGACATCGGCAACGCCGCGACCCCGCTCACTGACCGCATGGTGCAGGGCGATGGCGTGCTGCAGCCGAACGGCACGAAGATGATCGAACCACGCATGGACGCCGAGCACGTCGGCAACGCGGTCGTCTACATGGCGAGCCTGCCGCTCAACAGCAACGTGCTGTTCATGACGGTCATGGCCAACACCATGCCGTTCGTGGGGAGAGGCTGAACTAGCGCTTCTTTTTTTTCTTGGCCTTCTTTTTCTTGGCCTTCTTCTTGGCCTTCTTGCCGTAAATCGCGTTCCAGTTATCCTTGTAGGCCCGCGTAACCGGTTTCTGCCCTTCGCCCCGACTATAGCTTGAGGGGGCGTCGGCGGTTTTCTCCGGCGCCGCAGTCTTGGTTGCGTCGGCAGTTGGCGGGCTCTTGTCCTTCGGCTGGCTCTGGTCTTTTTTCGCCGCAACAGCCTCGGTTTTTGGCGCGGGACTGGTCTTGGCTTTCTTATCGTCGCTGGCCATCGTCTTTCCTAACGCTGATTTGCCTGGTCAAGTTGACCTACCGCAGAAGTCGCGGCTTAACCACCGCCGTGTTGGGGAATACGACATGCAGCATCTGCAATCGGCGCTCGGCGTGATCGCCTTGCTCGGCTTTGCCTGGGCGATCAGCGAGCAGCGCCGCGCCATCGACTGGCGCGCGGCCTGCGCCTCGCTCGCGTTGACGCTGGTCGTCGCCGTGCTGCTGCTCAAGGTGCCGCAGGTGAAGAACGGCTTCTTCCTCATCAACCGCGCGGTGGAGGCGGTGAGCGCGGCGTCGCTCGCCGGCACGTCCTTCGTGTTCGGCTATCTCGGCGGCGGCACCCTGCCCTTCGCGGTGACCACGCCGGGCGCCGAGTTCGTGCTCGCCTTCCAGGCGCTGCCCATCGTGCTGGTGATGAGCGTGCTCACCACGCTGCTGTTCTATTGGCGCATCCTGCCGCCGATCGTGCAGGGCTTCTCCTGGCTGCTCGAACGCACGCTCGGCGTCGGCGGCGCGGTCGGCCTGTCGACCGCCGCCAACATCTTCCTCGGCATGGTCGAAGCGCCGCTGTTCATCCGGCCCTATCTCGCGAAGCTGACACGCGGCGAACTGTTCATGGTGATGACCGGCGGCATGGCCGGCATCGCCGGCACCGTGTTCGTGCTCTACGCCACCATCCTGCGCGCCGCCATTCCCGACGTCGCCGGACACATCCTCGTCGCCTCGATCCTCGGCGCGCCGGCAGCACTCTTGATCAGCCAGTTGATGGTGCCGGACAAGCCGGGCGTACGCAGCCAGGTCGGCGAGGTCGAGATCGGCCGCGTCGCCGAGTCGAGCATGGACGCCATCGCGCGCGGCACCGCGGCCGGACTCGAACTTTTGCTCAACATCGTCGCCATGCTGATCGTGCTGGTGGCGCTGGTGCATCTCGCCAACGCGATCTTAAGCCTGCTGCCCGACGTCAGCGGCGCGGCGATCACACTGCAGCGCATGCTCGGCCTCGTCATGGCGCCGGTGTGCTGGCTCATGGGCGTGCCGTGGGACCAGGCGGTCACCGCAGGCTCGCTGATGGGCATCAAGACCGTGCTCAACGAGCTGATCGCCTATCTCGAACTCGCCAAGCTGCCGCCCGGCACGCTCGACGACCGCTCGCGGCTGATCATGCTCTACGCCATGTGCGGCTTTGCCAATTTCGGCTCACTCGGCATCATGATCGCTGGACTCACCGTGATGGCGCCGGAGCGCCGCGCCGACATCGTCTCGCTCGGGCCGAAGTCGATCGTCTCGGGCACGCTGACGACGTGCCTGATGGGGGCGTTGGTGGGCGTGCTGAACTGACAGAAGAGCTGGATTCCCGCTTGCGCGGGAATGACCGGTGGGAACTTTCGGATTCGATTGTCAAACAGCAGACATGCGTCATCGCCCGTGTTCTTTGTCCGGCCCCGGGAAGGCCGGTCTCCCCTTTTCCTTTTCCCCATAAGGGGAATGGAGCGCCGGGAGGGCGCCAGGGGGTTTGCGAGGCCCCCTTGGGCCAACCCTTGCGATCGGGAGGCCCGCACGCCTTGCGAGGGCGTGCGCCGGTCTTGCGAGGACCGGCTGCGCCCCCCTGGCGCTCCATTCACGACACGCATTGTCGGCGTGCCGGCCCTGAACCTCCGCGCGCGTCACTCGAGATGGCGCGCGCCTCGCTCCAAGGCGCGCTGAATGTAAGGCCGCCAGAGTGAGTGGGGATAAGTTTTTTTCGTTGGAAATTTTGCAAGCGGCGCCGCAATTTAACTGAGGGTGCGGATTCGTTACGACGCACGCATGCGCGGCCGCTCGCGCGTCGACAGCCAGACGACAACGGCGAGCGCCACGAAGCCGGTGCCGACGGCGCCGATGGCGCGCAGGTCGCCGAGACTGAACAGCAGGCCGCCGATAGCCGAGCCGATCGCCTGCCCGACATACAGCAGCGAGGTATTGAGGCCGACCGTCGCGCTCGACAGGTCGGGCGCCGCCTGCACCAGGCGCGCCTGCTGCATCGAATTGGTGGCGGCAAAGCCCAGCCCCCAGGCGATCATCGAAGCGACCACCGCCGGCATGAAACCGGCGCCGAGCGCCCACAGCACAAGACCGATGAAGGTTGAGACCAGGAACACGCCCGAAGTCGCCCAAGTGCCGAGCTTACCGACGATGCGCGTGGCGATTACGTTGCCGGTGAAGCCGGCGACGCCATAGATCGCGAACAGGATGCCGATGGTCTCCAGGCTCGCGCCGGCGAGGCTCTGCAACAACGGCGCGAGATAGATGAAGACGGTGAACTGGCCGGAGGTGTGCAGCGCCGTGATCAGCAGCAGCGTCATGATCTTGCGATGACGCGCAATGGTGGCGAAGCTTTTCAACGACAGCGGCGCACCGCGTAAGCCGCGCGGCAGCGTCGCGGCGAGCAGCGCGCAGGGGATCAACGCAATCGCAGCGGCGACGGCAAACACCGCACGCCAGCCGAAATGCGCGGCGATGAAGGAGACCAGCGGCAGGCCGCCGGCGACCGCCAGCGACCAGCCGAGAAAGACGAAGGCGATGGTGCTCGCCCGCTGCTTCTCCGGCACGATCAGCGCGGCAGTGCTCGCCGCCTGCGGCGTGTAGATGGCGGCGACCGCGAGCATCGCCAGGCGGATCGCCAGCACGGTGGCGTAGTTCGGCGCGAAGGCAGACGCCGCCTGCCCGATCACCAAGACGCCGAGCGTGCCGGTGAGCAGCAGCCTGCGGTCGAAGCGCGTGGTGAGCCAGGCGACCAGCGGCGAGCCGATACACAGTACGAGCGCGCCGAAGGTGACCAGCAGGCCGGCGTCGCGAATGCTCACCTGCAGGCCGTCGGCGAGCACCGGCAACATCCCCGCCGGCGTCAGGATGGAGACGCCGGTAACGAAGTTGCCGAGCATCAAGGCGAAGCGGGGGAGGTGTTTGCGCAAGAGGCTCGCTGGGTGGGACGAACTATTATTAGCTTAGACAACTGATCGCGTGCACTCAATTACGTCATCCAAGCGGCACATCTTTTTGATGGACCAAAACTTCAACTTTTTCAACGGTTGCTTCAAGTTCCGCGAGCGGCCGCAACAGATGCGTTGCAACCCATTCCGGAACGTTCGCTTCCAGAGTTATTTGATAATGGCTTCCCTTGCGCAACACTTCTGCCACGGGTCGTAAGCCGCCTTTTACGTTCGGAAAATTCCGGTCGTTGGATTGCACCTGCAACGTACTGTTATCGAACAGTACCGCGCGGTCCGCCACCGCTATTGCCGCAGGCAGTAGAGCCAGTGAGCGCCAATATCTCGGCGAGATCCGTTCACGTGGGACATCATGGCCACCAAGGCTCACACGGTTCTCTACGCGACGAATGTTGATTTCGGGCTCGGAGACGCAGATAAAATAAACCGTGACGAAATACCCCGCGTCGCGCGCCCGCACCAAGAAATCAATCTTGCTCGGATGCGACATTACCGTTTCGAAGCTGAAACTGAGTCTACTCGCCAAACAACGCTCGCGTTGAAAATCTGCGATGTGCTGCGCTTGGCGGGAGCGCTGGGGCTCCGGCAAATCCAGTGTTAGCGCGATATTGTCAGGGTTGATGTACTCACCAACGTCAAGACCGACGCTCACGAGAAAATTTGTAAGAGTGCTCTTTCCGGAACCATTTGGGCCGGCAAAAACGATAACGGACGGCCGCTCGCTCAATCGTGTTTTGTCCGCGGAGCGGATTTCGGGAGAGAACGTTCGCCCCCGTTACGGTCACCTTCGCTCAATTCCACGAGAGTAACCGTCCCCGACGGGTGGAGTTGGGCCAACGATGAAACGGACTGATCGCCGTCGAAATAATCCACCGTCCCGGTGATGACCAATCCGTGTTGCCGCGCCTTGGCAACAGCTTGCTGCGCAGCTTTGGCACCCAAAGCCGCCAGTTCCTCCAAGCTCAAATCCGCTGCGCGTTTCGCCATAGCTATTTCAATCAAGCTAGTCGCTCGTGAAAGCGAAGACCAGTGTTCAATTGAGACGGAGCACGCCGCTAACCGCCCGAAACTCGGCCGGTTTCACCAAATGGCAATGCGCCACCTGCACCGAATAGAGGGGGCCATCCAGCGACTTCTGCCAAAAGGCCAAAAACCGAAAAAGCTCGGGAAATTTGGGACAGAGGTCGTATTCCTGCCAGACAAAGGTCTGCAGCAGCGAAGGATGATCCGGCATCCTGTACAGAATCTCAGCGGTGGTGAGACCGTAGCCGGCGACCTGCTTACGGAAGTCCTCAGAAACCATGCCCATACCCCATGCCCTCCTCTGGTGGACCAAGTCTCCATGTCCGGCTCTGTGCATTGCAAGCCGAAAAAGTAAACAAACTGTGCAAAATCAAGGCCTTAGCAGCAGCGCTTGATCATTGCTAACAGCCCGCGCGGCATGTTGCCTGTGAAGAAATACCGTCCGGGTGCTGATAACCCTGATGCCCCGGCCCGGTTCCGGCAGCGCCATTAACCATTGAAAATCCGAGCGAAATTCTTTTGTTGGCACTCGTTCCAAATGAGTGCTAAAAAATTTTCAGGCGCCCCTTGCGGGCAAAACACCACACCCTAAGTCCGGTCCAGCACCGGCCGGGGGGTCCAGCCGGTGGCCAAAAAGTTTCGTCGAAATCATCAAGGAGGACTGCCATGAAGTTCCGCCCGCTTCACGACCGTGTCGTCGTCAAGCGCATCGATGCCGAGGAAAAGACGTCCGGCGGCATCATTATTCCCGATACCGCCAAGGAAAAGCCGAGCCAGGGCGAGATCGTCGCCATCGGTCCCGGTGGCCGCGACGAGAGCGGCAAGCTGATCCCGATCGATCTGAAGGTCGGCGACGTAGTGCTGTTCGGCAAATGGTCGGGCACCGAAGTCAAGATCGACGGCCAGGATCTCCTCATCATGAAGGAGTCCGACATCATGGGCGTGATCGAAGGCGGCGTCGCCAGCAAGAAGAAGGCGGCGTAAGCGCAAACCACACCCGTCACCCTGAGATGCGCGCCCAAAAGCGCGCCTTGAAGGATGACAGCCACATTACATTGTCGCCCTTCGAGGCTCGCCGCTATCGCGGCTCGCACCTCAGGGTGACGCAAGGAGCAACTCACAATGGCTGCTAAAGACGTCAAATTCTCCGTCGACGCGCGCGACCGCATGCTGCGCGGCGTCGACATCCTCGCCAACGCGGTGAAGGTCACGCTCGGCCCCAAGGGCCGCAACGTCGTGCTCGATAAGTCGTTCGGCGCCCCGCGCATCACCAAGGACGGTGTGACCGTGGCGAAGGAGATCGAGCTCGAGGACAAGTTCGAGAACATGGGCGCGCAGATGGTGCGCGAAGTCGCTTCGAAGTCGTCCGACTTCGCCGGCGACGGCACCACCACGGCGACCGTGCTCGCGCAGGCGATCGTCAAGGAAGGGTCGAAGGCGGTTGCCGCCGGCATGAACCCGATGGACCTCAAGCGCGGCGTCGACCTCGCGGTCGAAGCCATCGTCGAGCACCTCAAGGCCAACTCGAAGAAGGTCACCTCGAACGAAGAGATCGCCCAGGTCGGCACCATCTCGGCCAACGGCGACGCGGAGATCGGCAAGTTCCTCGCCGACGCGATGAAGAAAGTCGGCAACGAAGGCGTGATCACGGTCGAAGAGGCCAAGAGCCTGGAGACCGAGCTCGACGTGGTCGAGGGCATGCAGTTCGACCGCGGCTACATCTCCCCCTACTTCATCACCAATGCCGACAAGATGCGGACGGAGATGGAAGACCCCTACATCCTGATCTACGAGAAGAAGCTGTCGGGCCTGCAGGAGCTGCTGCCGCTGCTCGAGTCGGTGGTGCAGACCGGCAAGCCGCTGCTGATCGTGGCGGAAGACGTCGAGGGCGAGGCGCTCGCCACCCTCGTGGTCAACAAGCTGCGCGGCGGCCTCAAGGTCGCGGCGGTGAAGGCTCCGGGCTTCGGCGATCGCCGCAAGGCCATGCTGCAGGACATCGCCATCCTGACCGGCGGTCAGGCGATCAGCGAAGACCTCGGCATCAAGCTCGAGAACGTCACCATCACCATGCTCGGCCGCTGCAAGAAGGTGATGATCGACAAGGAAAACACCACGATCGTCAACGGCGCCGGCAAGAAGGCCGACATCGAGGCGCGCGTGTCGCAGATCAAGGCGCAGATCGAGGAGACCACCTCGGACTACGACCGTGAGAAGCTGCAGGAGCGTCTGGCCAAGCTCGCCGGCGGCGTCGCGGTGATCCGCGTCGGCGGCGCCACCGAGATCGAGGTGAAGGAGCGCAAGGATCGCGTCGACGACGCGATGCACGCCACCCGCGCCGCGGTCGAGGAAGGCATTCTGCCGGGCGGCGGCGTCGCCCTGTTGCGCGCCTCCGAGGCCCTCAAGAAGGTCAAGGTCGCCAACGAAGACCAGCGGCACGGCCTCGAGATCGTCCGCAAGGCGATCCAGACCCCGGCCCGTCAGATCGCGCTCAACGCGGGTGAAGACGGCTCGGTCATCGTCGGCAAGATCCTGGAAAAGGATCAGTACGCCTACGGCTTCGACGCGCAGAACGGCGAATACGTGAACATGATGTCCAAGGGCATCATCGACCCGACCAAGGTCGTGCGCGCTGCGCTGCAGAACGCCGCGTCGGTCGCCGGCCTGCTGATCACCACGGAGGCGATGGTCGCCGAAATTCCGCAGAAGAAGGGCCAGGGCGGCGGTATGCCCGGCGGCATGGGCGGAATGGGCGGCGGCGGGATGGATTTCTAATCCAGCCGACCTCACGAACCAAAAATGCAGAGGCCCGGAGGAAACTCCGGGCCTTTTGCTTGATCCGTCATCCTGAGGTGGCGACCGAAGGTCGCCCTCGAAGGATAGACGGCCCCGTCTGCCGAGATGTTCGGGCCGTCGCCCTTCGAGGCTCGCTTCGCTCGCACCTCAGGGTGACGGTTCAAACGAAAACGACCACAAATGAAAGGCGCGGGTACATCCGCCGTCACCTTCATTGTGGCCGTCGCGCGATGGTACAGTCTCACTCCCACCGCTACTGGACGCACCATAACCTGAGAAGGTGAACGGATTATGACAAAGGGCGCGGGCGGCATTTACGTGGGCGTCGGCGGCTGGACCTACGAGCCGTGGCGCGGCGTGTTCTACCCCAAGGGCCTGCCGCATGCGCGCGAGCTGTCCTACGCCGCCGAGCACCTGACCTCGATCGAGGTCAACGGCACGTTTTATTCGACGCAATCGCCGAAGACCTTCCGCAAATGGGCCTCGGAGGTGCCGGACGGCTTCGTCTTCGCACTCAAAGGCCCGCGCTACGCGGTGAACCGCCGCGTGCTGAAGGAGGCCGGAGATTCCATCAAGCGTTTCCTCGATAGCGGCATCACCGAGCTCGGCACGCATCTCGGCCCCCTGCTCTGGCAGTTCGCGCCGACGAAGAAATTCGACGCGGCCGACTTCGGCGGTTTCCTCGAATTGCTGCCGCGCAGCTTCGACGGCCGCAAACTGCGCCACGCCATCGAGGTGCGCAACGACAGCTTCAAGACGACGGCTTTCATCGCGCTGGCGCGCCAGTTCGGCGCGGCCATCGTCTATGCCGAGCACGACACCTACACCGAGATCGCCGATGTCACCGCCGACTTCGTCTATGCGCGGCTGCAGAAGGGCAACGAGAAACTGAAGGCGGGCTATCCTGCGAAGGCGCTCGACCAATGGGCCGAGCGCGCCAAGACCTGGGCAAAAGGCGGCGTGCCGTCGGACCTACCGCGCATCGACAAGGCGGCGGCGAAGAAGGAGCCCCGCGACACGTTCGTCTATTTCATCCACGAAGCCAAACTGCGCGCGCCGGCCGCGGCCATGGCGCTGATCGAGCGGGTGTCATGAGCGGGAAGAAAAAGACGGCGAAGAAGACGGCAGCGGTTACGCGCATCGTCGCCAATGTATTGAAACGCGTGGATGTGAAGGTGGACGACCTCATCCCGCCGTTATTCTGACTTTTGCGTCATGGGGCGGCGAAGAACGAGCCGCGCGACACCTTCGTCATTCATCCACCAAACCAAAGTGCGCGCCGGCCGCGGCCGTGTCGCGCATCGAGCGCATTGCCAAAAAGCATGCTGCTGCCCGCATTCAGCGGGCATTAACCTTGGCACCGCATGTGCGTATTTCTCCCAACAGAATCCGTCGGTCGACTGTGACAAAACGTCCCCCAGGGAGGCGTCTTCATTCGAACCAATAGAGGTCGAAGGAGACGTCGATGATAAAGCTTGCGTGCGGTCGGTCCGGTTTTGGATTTTTACTGATTGCCGTTCTTGGCGTGCCGAGCGTGCCGGCCCTCGCCCAAGACACCAGTTGGTTGATCACCTCATCGACGCCGCTTGCCACCTTGCCGCCGCCCAATCTGCCGGTGGCAACCGGCGGCAGCAGTCTCGCCGCCGGGGCAAACGCGGTGTCGAGCGGAGATAACGGGACATCGTTCGGCTACGCCGCCGTGGCGTCCGGCGGGAATTCTTCGGCGTTCGGCTCGACCAGCGTGGCCAGCGGCACGAATTCCGTCGCAGTCGGCATGCTCTCGCGCGCGACCGGATCCAATACCAGCGCTGTCGGCAACGCCAGTTTTGCCTCCGGAAACAACTCCGCGGCGTTCGGCGTCTCAAGCGCGTCGAGCGCGCTCAACAGCACCGCCCTCGGCAATCAGAGCGCCGCGAGCGGCGTCAATTCGGTTGCGATCGGTACTGGTTCCACCACCAGTGTGGCGAATACGGTGTCGTTCGGTGTCGTCGGCGGCGAACGCCGCCTCACCAATGTCGCGGCCGGCATCAATCCCACCGACGGGGTGAATGTCAGCCAGCTCACCGCCCTGGACCTCTCGGTCACCACCCGGATCAACAGCGCCATCACTGCGCTCGTGAACTGGCAGGGCACCGGAGGGATTTCCTCCGTGGCGCTCGGCAACAATGCCGTCGCCAGCGGCCCCGGAACGATCGGCATCGGGCAGAATGCCGCGGCCACCGGCGCCAACTCGGTTGCCCTCGGCACCGGCGCCGCGGCGAACAATGCCGTTGCCGTCGGCACCGGCACCACTGCCTCAAACAATGGCGCCGCTTTCGGTAATGGCGCGTTGGCCACCGGGCTCAATGCGAGCGCAATCGGGCCCAACGCCAGCGCAACCGGCAGCAATGCGACAGCGCTCGGCACCAACGCAGCGGCAACGGGTCCCAGTTCGACCGCGATCGGATCCAACGCCACGGCGAGCGCGCCGAGTGCGACTGCTCTCGGCACCGGCGCATCGGCAAGTGGCACCGACTCGACCGCGCTCGGGCCCAATGCCAGCGCCACCGCGCCCAATGCGGTGGCCATCGGCAGCGGCTCGCTGGCCAACCAAGCCAATACGGTTTCGGTGGGATCCGCCGGCAACGAGCGCCGCGTCACCAATGTCGCCGCCGGCGTAGCACCGACGGATGCCGTCAACATGCAGCAATTGCAGAGTGGACTAGGGGGTGTCGGGTCGCAGATTTCTGCGATGAACTCACGCATCGATTCGGTCGACCGGCAGGCCGCGCGCGGCATCGCGGCAACCGCCGCGCTGGCGCCGACGATCATGCCGTCGCACAACGGGCGCACGACGGTTTCTCTCAGTGCCGGTTTCTATCGCGGCGAAGGCGGCCTCAGCGTCGGTGTTGCGCACCGGCTCGATTTCTCGATGCCGACAGTCGTCTTCGGCAGCTACGCCAATGGCGGCGGCGTCGAACACGTCGGCCGCCTCGGCGTGGCAACGGAATTCTAGACTCGTATATTATACTGACGGAGAGGCACTCGTCACATCGTGTCCTGCAATGAAAAGAAGGCTTATGCCGCCGCTGCCGGCGACACCGACAAGCTCTGGAATATCTTCGACAAGCACATCAAGGGTGCCGAGCCGCAGGCGGAGCTTGCCGAACTCGTCGACCTGGTGAAGTCCGGCAAGCGCATCGCCCTGCTCTGCTATTGCCGCGACCCCAGGACCTGCCACCGCTCGCGCATCGTCGCCAATGTATTGAAGCGCGTGGATGTGACGGTGGACGACCTCATCCCGCCATTGTTCTGAAGCATTCGCCCTGCAGCCAATACCGCTTGAGTTAGATCAACGTCAACGCACGGTTTGCGGCCGACACTTATTTGCAATGGATTCTTCTTTGCGGTGCTCGTGCACGCGGAGGCCTCATGTCGTCCACCACAGTCTCAGAACAACCCATGCAACAAAAAGCGCCGCAGTGGTGGCGCATCGCGATTCCCCTCGCGACCATCGCAGTCATCGCGGCACTGCCGCCTCCGGCCGGCCTCGAACAGCATACTTGGTACTATTTCGCGATCTTTTCCGGCGTCATCGCCGCTCTGGTGCTCGAGCCGCTACCCAATCCGGCGGTCGGACTGATCGGCGTCACCACCGTCGCCGTGCTGTCGAAGTGGACGGTGTTCGGGCCGGCCGATCTCGCCAAGCCCGGCTTCAATGCCGCGAGCGAAGCGATCAAATGGGCATTGTCCGGCTTCGCCAGCAGCACCGTATGGCTGGTCGGCGCGGCTTTCATGTTCGCGCTCGGCTACAAGAAGACCGGCCTCGGGCGGCGCATCGCGCTGGTTCTGGTCAAGGCGCTTGGCCGCAGCACTCTCTCACTCGGCTACGCGACCACATTTGCCGATACGATCCTGGCGCCGTTTACGCCCTCCAATACCGCACGAAGCGCCGGCACGTTGTTTCCGGTCGTGATCAATTTGCCGCCGATCTACGATTCCAAGCCGCACGACCCGTCCGCGCGCAAGATCGGCGGCTACATCATGTGGACCACGTTCGCCGCGAGCTGCATCACAAGCTCCCTCTTCATGACCGCCTGCGCGCCGAATTTTCTCGCACTCGAGTTCATTCGCAAGATCCTACACGTCGAAATCACCTACCGACAATGGATGACAGCATCCGCACCGTTCGCGATTCCGCTTCTGCTCGCACTGCCCGTGCTGGGCTATTGGATTTATCCGCCTGAAATCAAGAAGAGCCCGGCGGTGCCGGAATGGGCCGCCGCCGAGCTCAAGGCGATGGGCGGCATGTCCGCGCGCGAGATCATATTGACGGTGCTGGTGTTGATCGCCATCGCGCTGTGGGTCGGCGGCGGCGATTATGTCGACGCGGCGACGACCGCGTTCATTGTCGTTTCGCTCATGCTGGTGACCGGCATCATCACGTGGGGCGACATGGCCAAGAACGATGCCGCCTGGACGACGATCGCGCTGCTGGCGCTGCTCGTGACCATGGCGGACGGACTGGCGCGCTCGGGCTTCATCAAATGGTTTGCCGTGTTCGTCGCCAACCACATCGGCGGCTATCCTCCGACGGTGATGATCGTGGCCTTGGTGTCGGTCTATTTCTTCTCGCACTATATGTTCGCGAGCCTCACCGCCCACACCACCGCCATGCTCCCTGTCGTGCTGGCGGTCGGCATGGGCATCCAGGGACTGCCGCTCGACAAATTCGCGCTGGCGCTCGCGCTGACCACCGGCATCATGGCGGTGATCACGCCTTACGCCACCGGCGCCGCGCTCCCCTACTACAACAGCGGCTACATCACCTCGCCCGAGTTCTGGCGGCTGGGAACGATCTTCGGCATCATATTCCTCGCCGCGCTGCTCTGCATCGGGATTCCTTTGATGATGCTGTAGGCCAGCTTGCGCCCGCGATGCCGCGCAATTGACCTAAATCAAGGCTTATCCGCAGCCAATTTCCGACCCTCCCGCGCAACAACGGGAGGACTTTCGTGCTCGACAAACCCAACAAGCCGGATGCGGCCGTCAAGGACATCCAGAATTTCATCGCCGGCGACTATGTCGGCGCGCAAAGCGGGCGGCAGTTCGAGAAGCGCTCGCCGGTCGACGGCCGGCTGATTGCGCGCGTATCCGAAGCCGGCCAGCCGGAGGTCGATGCCGCCGTGCGCGCGGCGCGCGCCGCCCTCGACGGGCCCTGGGGCAAGCTTACGCCGGCCGAACGCGGCGACATGCTCTACGCGGTGGCGAACGAGATCAACAAGCGCTTCGACCTGTTCCTCGATGCCGAGGTCGCCGACACCGGCAAGCCGGTGAGCCTCGCCAAGCATCTCGACATTCCGCGCGGGGCGGCGAACTTCAAGGTCTTCGCCGACACCATCAAGAATGTGTCGACCGAGTTCTTCGAAATGGCGACGCCGGACGGCACCGGCGCCATCAACTACGCGGTGCGCCGGCCGGTCGGCGTGGTCGGCGTCATCTGCCCGTGGAACTTGCCGCTGCTGTTGATGACCTGGAAGGTCGCGCCGGCGCTGGCCTGCGGCAACACCGTCGTCGTCAAGCCGTCCGAGGAAACGCCGCAGACCGCGACGCTTCTCGGCGACGTGATGAATACGGTCGGCGTGCCGAAGGGCGTCTACAATGTCGTACACGGCTTCGGCCCGGACTCGGCCGGCGAATTCCTCACGCGCCACCCGCAGGTCAACGCCATCACCTTCACCGGCGAAACGCGCACCGGCGCGGCGATCATGAAGGCGGCGGCCGACGGCGCGCGTCCGGTGTCGCTGGAGATGGGCGGCAAGAACCCGGCCATCGTCTTCGCCGACTGCGATTTCGACGCGGCGATCGACGGCACCATGCGTTCCTGCTTCGCCAATTGCGGTCAGGTGTGCCTCGGCACCGAACGCGTCTATGTCGAGCGGCCGATCTTCGACAAGTTCGTCGCGGCACTGGCCGAGCGCACCAAGAAGCTCAAAATAGGGGTGCCGGAAGACGGCGCCACCGGCATGGGCCCGCTGATCAGCCTGGAGCATCGCAGCAAGGTTCTCTCTTATTACAAGAAGGCGGTGGAGGAAGGCGCCACCGTCGTGACCGGCGGCGGCGTGCCTCAGATGTCCGAGGCGCTGGCGCAAGGCGCCTGGGTCGAGCCGACCATCTGGACCGGCTTGTCCGACACCGCCGCCACCACGACCGAGGAGATCTTCGGGCCCTGCACGCACATCGCGCCGTTCGACAGCGAGGACGACGTGATCAAGCGCGCCAATGCGCTCGACTACGGGCTTGCCGCCTCGGTGTGGACGACGAACCTATCGCGCGCGCATCGCGTCGCGGCGCGCGTCGAGGCCGGCATTGTCTGGGTGAACTCGTGGTTCCTGCGCGACCTGCGCACGCCCTTCGGCGGCATGAAGCAGTCCGGCATCGGCCGCGAAGGCGGCGTGCATTCGCTGGAGTTTTACACCGAGCTGAAGAACGTGTGCGTGAAGTTGTAGCTACTCCGCCGGCTGCTCCGCCCGGGCGCGTTCGGCGCCGGAGACCAGCGCCACGATCACCAGCGTGTTGGCGACGAAGACCGCGGCGACCAGCGCGGTCACCCACAACACCATGCCGAAGCCGCCGGCATCGTACAGTCTGCCGATGCCCCATACCGCGGGGCCGGCGAGCGTGAAGTTGAAAAAGAAGCGCACGGAATAGACGCGTCCGCGCCAGGCCGGCGGCGTGTAGCGCGCCAGCACGAAGTCGTTGAGCGTCACCTGTCCGTAGATCGCGGCGATA
>Ga0265314_10002865_pt1 | contig 17158 bp, 19 predicted proteins | sample 4126metaG_FD_203106 | JGI IMG/M metagenome (GOLD analysis project Ga0265314, IMG submission 203106) | Rhizosphere microbial communities from Carex aquatilis grown in University of Washington, Seatle, WA, United States - 4-1-26 metaG | ecosystem: Host-associated > Plants > Roots > Rhizosphere >... | reverse complement strand
CAACGATCTGGCCGCGGCAAAGCGGCTCAACGACCGCATCGACCCGGTGGCGCGCGCCTTCTACGCCGATCCCTTCGTCGACATGCACAACCGCATGAAAGAGGCGCTGGTGCTGCTCGGCAAGTTGCCGCGCGCGGTGGTGCGGCCGCCTTTGGTCAAGATCGAGCGCGCCGAAATCGCCCGCATCCGCCAGGCGCTGATCGACGCCGGCCTGCTCGACAAGAACGCCGCCCGCGACGCAGCCTAAGCCGTTAATCCGGCGTTAGCCCGCTCTTGCCACTATTTTGCCCGATGCGGCCTTGATAGATGCGGCAGGGCGCAAGGGGGAATCCATGATTCGACAGGCACTTTCACTCATGTCGGTAGGCGCGTTTTGTCTGGCCCTGGGGGCTTGCGCCTCGACCGGTCCGGCACAGCCGTCGCTTGCGGTGATGCCCGGCAAAGGCAAGCCCTACGCCGCCTTCCAGCGCGAGGACGAGGCCTGCCAGTCCTCGGCGCGGGCCGCGATCGGCAACCAGTCCCCCGGCGAGGCGGCCAACCAATCCGCCGTGACCAGCGCCGCGGTCGGCACTGGCCTCGGCGCGCTCGCCGGCGCCGCGATCGGCTCGATGTCGGGCAACATGGGCGCGGGCGCCGCGGTCGGCGCCGGTACGGGTCTCGTGGCCGGCAGCGTGGTCGGCGCCAACAAAGCCAACGAAGCCGGCGGTTCGCTGCAAGCGCGCTACGACACCGTCTACGCGCAGTGCATGACCGCGAGCGGCAACGTCATCGCGCCGCCGCCGCCGCCATCCGTGGTCGTCTACGAGCGCGAGCCGATGTATGTCTATCCGCGGCCGTATTACTGGGGCCCCGGCTATCGCCGCTGGTAATCCCGGCGTCCCCGCCTCAATGCTTCTTGAGGAACGCGAGTACCTTGTCGTTGAAGACGTCCGGCTGTTCCCAGGTCAGCGCGTGCCCGGCGTCGGACATCTCAGTCCATTCGTGATTTTTCACATGCGCCGCCCAGATGCGCATCAGCGCCGGCGGCGCCAGTAGATCGGCGTCCGCCGCGATGATGAGCGTCGGCGCGGGAATGGTTTCGATCTTGGCGAGCGTATTGGGGGTGTGCAGCGGCTGATTGGGCGCGCCTGGCTGGTGCGAATGCTCGTCGATTTCGCTCCACAGCTTGGTGCCTTCCGGATTGGCGCCGCGATAAGAGGGGCCGACTTCGCGGTAGGCGGCGGGCTGCTTCCGGATTTCCGGAATTTCGATGCGCTTGATGAAATCGTCGACTTCCTTGTCCGATATCTGTCCGGTGCTGGCGCCGATCACGAGGCTCTGGATGCGCGCCGGACGCCACGCGGCGTAATCCAAGGCCGCGAAGCCGCCGCCCGCGACGCCCAGCAGATGGAATTTTCCGAGCTTGAGATGGTCCGCCAGCATGTCGAGATCGCCGGCGATGCTGCCGGGCTGCGGTCCGGTCGCCGGATCGGCCATGCTCTTGCCCCAGCCGCGGCGGTCGAAGGCGATGACGCGGTATCCGGCCCGCGCGAAGGCGTCGATTTGCTTCGCCCAGACCGCGCTGGTGCCGGTGTTGGAATGCAGCAGCACGAGCGGCGTGCCGCCGCCGCCGCTGTCGAGGAACCACAGCTTGACGCCGGCAAGCTCGGCGTAACGCCCCGGCGGCTCGGCCGCCTGCGCCGCGGGCGATAAGGCCAGCGCCAAAATCGCAAGAGCGAGAAGGGCGGTTCGCCGGATGAAGTCGTGCATGATGGGCTCCGAAAAAAGTCTCTTTGGCATTTCTTAAGCCGGTCGCGACCGGAATTCACATAATCGCGAACTCGGTGTTCTTGCGGTCGGTGACCAGCATGCAGCCTGGGTAATGCGTGATGCAGAACTCCGGCTTGACCGTCGCGATCACCGATTGCGGCGTCACGCCGCAGGCCCAGAACACCGGAATCTCGTCGTCGCCGATCGGCACCGCATCGCCGTAGTCGGGCCTGGCGATGTCCTCGATGCCGATCATCTCCGGCTTGCCGATGTGCACCGGCGCGCCGTGCACGGCGGGAAAACGCGTCGTCACCTGCACGGCGCGGATGGCGTGCGCAGGCGTCATCGGCCGCATCGACACCACCATCGGCCCGTGGAAGGGGCCGGCCGCGTGCGTCGCGACCGAGGTGCGATACATCGGTACGGTTTTATTCAAGGCGATATGCCGCATCTCGATGCCGTCGGCCATCAGCGCTTCTTCGAACGAAAACGAACAGCCGATGACGAAGCTGACCAGATCGTCGCGCCACACGTCGCGCACATCGTTGGGCTCGCCGACGAGCTCGCCGTTCTTCCAGACGCGATAGCGCGGGATGTCGGTGCGGATGTCGAGGTCCTCGCCCAATTCCGGCACGCGCCAATCGCCGGGCGCCGACGTGCCGATCAGCGGGCAGGGCTTCGGGTTGAGCTGACAGAAGCGCAGGAAATCGCCGGCCAGCCGCTCGGGCAAAATCGCGAGGTTGCCCTGGACATAGCCGTTGGCCAAGCCCGACGTCGGCCCGCGATATGCGCCGCCGCGGATCGATAACCGCGCCGTCAAACCGGTGTCCTTGCCGCTGTCTATTGTCATGGCGCGATACGACCATGCGAGCGACCATCCATCAATAAGGAAATAGCGGTTGAAACTTGGGCGCGGATCGCGTTTGCTTGGGCCAACCGATAAAGCCCAAACGGGCGCGTTCAGGGGAGGAAGTCGAAATGCTCAAAGGCACCGCTGTGTCTTGTTGGACCCTCGCGGGTCTTGCCGCCGTAGCGATCGCGGTCCCGGCGCAATTTCCGGCATTCGCGCAAACGCCGGCGCCCGCCGCGTCGCCGATCAAGCTCGGCATCGTCTCGTTTCTCACCGGACCCGCGGCGTCGCCCTTCGGCATTCCCGGCCGCAACGGCGCCGAGATCGTCATCGAAGCCTTGAACGCCGGTAAGGCGCCGGCGCCGTTCGACAAGGTCGGCTTCGGCGGCACCAAGCTCGAAGCCAAGTATCTCGACGAGTCTGGCTCCGCCGCCAACGTCGTCACCGAATTCCGCAACCTGGTGCAACGCGACCAGGTCGACGCCGTGGTTGGTTATGTGTCGTCGGGCAATTGCCTCGCCGTGACGCCGGTCGCCGAGGAGCTCAAGGCGCTCACCGTGCTGTACGACTGCGGCACGCCGCGCATCTTCGAGGAAAAGGCGCGCACTTACGTGTTCCGCGTCAGCCCGCACGCCACCATGGATAACGTCGCCGCGGCGCGTTATCTCTTGGCCAAGAAAAAGAACGTCACCAGTTATTCCGGCATCAACCAGAACTACGCCTGGGGCCAGGATTCCTGGCGCGACTTCCTCGGCGCCATGAAGGTGCTGGCGCCGAAAGCTGAAGTCGACAAGATCCTGTTTCCGAAATTGTTCGCCGGCGAATACGGCGCGGAAATATCGACGCTGCTGACGTCGAAATCCCAGGTGCTGCATTCCAGCTTCTACGACGGCGACCTCGAGAGTTTCGTCTATCAGGAGCAGGCGCGCGGTCTCGACAAGCGCATGACCATCATCCTGACCGCCGGCGAGGCCAGCGCCGCGCGGCTGCGCGATAAGCTGCCGGACGGCGTCATCGTCGGCGCCCGCGGCTCCAACGGCTTGCTGGCGCGCGAAAGCGCCTACAGCAAATGGTTCAACCAGATCTACTTCGACCGTTACAACACCATGCCGACCTACAACGCCTATCAGATGGCGCAATCGCTGCTCGGCCTGAAGCTCGCTTACGAGAAGGCCGGCAAGGGCGCCGGCAAGCCGTCGACCGACGACGTCGTCGCCGCGTTCAAGGGCATTTCGTTCGAAGGCCCCGCCGGCAAGGTCGAGATGACGCTCGGCGACGGCCACCAGGGCATCACCGAGACCGCCTACGGCACCTACCGGTTCAACAAAACGAAGAAAGAGCCGGAGATCGTCGACATCATGCGCTTCCCGGCCGAATGCGTGAACCCGCCGCCGGGCATCGACGCCGACAAGTGGATCGAAGGCGGCATGAAAGGCGCGAAGTGCTGAATTTACCCTCCCCCCGCGCCGCGGCGGGGAGGGAGTCTCGCTGATCGAACCAAATCCGCTCATTCCCGCGAAAGCGGGAATCCAGGGCAGCGTTCCCTAATCGAATTTGCTGCCCCTGGGTCCCCGCTTCGCGGGCTCGAGCGGGAGATGGGCGATGTCGTGCAAATTGGATCCCATTGCTAAATGCTCACCGCCTTCGCCATTCTCACCGACGGCCTCGTTTACGCCGCCTATCTGTTCATCGTCGCGGTCGGCCTGACGCTGATCTTCGGCGTCATGAAGATATTGAACGTCACGCACGGCTCGTTCTACGCCTTCGGCGCTTACGGCGCGGCCACCGCGGTCGGCATCTACAGCAACGCCGACTGGCCGGCGGCCGTGGGCTTTCTGTTCATGCTGGCGCTCGCCATGGCGATCGGCCTTGTCATGGGCTTGATCCTGGAGCGCGTGCTGCTGCGCGTGGTCTACGGCAAGGACGAGGTCATCATCGTGCTGGTGACCTACGCGACCTTCCTCATTCTCGAAGACGTCGTGGTGCTGATCTGGGGCTCTCAGTCTTATGCCGCCTATCAGCCGATGGTCGCCGCCGGCAATATCGAGATCGGCGAATTGGTGCTGTCGAACTACGACATCGTCTTGGTGGCGCTGGCGGCGTCCGTCGCCGCGCTGGCTTATTGGTCGCTGAAATATACCCGCTATGGCCGGCTGCTCACCACCGTCATCTACGACCGTGAAACCGCCGCCGCCTTCGGCATTAACGTCACGCTGGTTTTCACCGTCACCTTCGTCATTGGCGCCATGCTCGGCGCGCTCGGCGGCGCGGTGATGGCGCCGAAAATCTCGGTGACGCTCGGCATCGGCGTCGAGGTCATCGTGCTGGCTTTCGCCGTAGTGGCGATCGGCGGCATGGGCTCGATCGAAGGCGCGCTGGTCGGCGCGCTGATCGTCGGCATCTGCCGCGCCGCCGCGGTGCACCTTGTTCCGCAAGTCGAGTTGTTCGTCATCTACGGCGTCATGGCGCTGGTGCTGGTGGTGCGGCCTTATGGGCTGTTCGTGCGCGCCCAGCCGAGGAAAATCTGACATGCAGAGCCGCGCCTCATTGTTCGGCGGCCTGGCGCTTCTGATCGCGGCGGCGGCGGCCGCGCCATTCGTGCCGCCCTGGATGCTGTCGCTCGCCACCATCGCCTTCGCCAATGCGCTGGTGGTCCTCGGCCTCGTCGTGCTTTGGCGCGTCGGCTTGGTGTCGTTCGGCCAGGCGCTGTACTACTGCATCGGCGCTTATGTGGTGGCGCTGAGCGCGCGCTGGACCGGCTTCACGGACGCGGTCGCCCTGGTGCTGATCGGGGGCATCGGCGCCGGCGTCGTCGCTGCGCTGATCGGCTTCCTGCTGGCGCGCTACCGCGAAATCTTCTTCGCCATGCTCAGCCTGGCGCTGTCGATGATCCTCTACGGCGTGCTGGTGAAGACGGAATCGCTCGGCTCGACCGACGGTTTTTCCGTCGAAACGCCGACCTTTCTCGGCTATCGCCCGCACGGCGCCGCCCTCGGCCTGACGCTGTATTGGCTGACACTCGCGGTCGACGCCGTCGCCGCCTTGGCGGTCGGGCTCTATTTCCGCTCGGTGGCGGGTGCCTTGGCGGCGCCGATCCGCGACAACGAAATCCGCGTCGAATTCTTGGGCGTCTCGGTCACCGGCATCATCCACACCAAGGTCATCATCGCCGGCATTCTCGGCGGCTTGGGTGGCGCGCTCGCCGCCATGTCGATCGGCCATGTCGACCCCAACATGGCCTATTGGACCACGTCGGGCGGCTTCGTCTTCGTCACGGTGCTGGCCGGTTCCGGCTATGTCGCCGCCGCCTTTATCGGCTCGCTCGCCTTCGAGGCGCTGCGCTCCTTCGCCTATGATGTCATCCCGCAATTCTGGCAGATGACGCTCGGCTCGGCGCTGCTCTTGACCATTCTGTTCCTGCCGGACGGGCTCGGTTCGCTGGTGACGCGCCTCAAGCGGCGCCGTGCGGTGAAGTCATGAGCGACGCGCCCATCCTCGACGTCCGCAACCTGGAAAAGACCTTCGGTCTGCTGGTCGCCGCGCATGACATCACCGTCAGCGTACCGGCACACCAGACCGTCGGCGTTATCGGCGCCAACGGCGCCGGCAAGACCACCTTCATCAACATGATCACCGGCCACCTCACCCCCACCAAAGGCTCGATCCGCTTCGAGGGCGCCGACATCACCGGCCTGCCGTCGCGCGACATCGTGCGGCTCGGCATTTCGCGCTCGTTCCAGGTGGCGCAGATTTTTCCGACGCTGACGGTGTTCGAGAACATGGCGGTGGCCGCAGCCATCGCGCAGCGCAAGCCCGGCCTGTTCGGCAACATCGCGACGCCGGTGCGCTCGGCCGCGACCGACGCGGCGGCGGACGCCGCTATCGACCTGTTCCAGATCGGCCGCTACCGCGACGTCGTGGCCAGCGCGCTGCCGCAGGGCGTGCGCAAACTGTTGGACATCGCCATGGCGGTCGCCGGTGCGCCGCGGCTCCTGCTGCTCGACGAGCCGACCAGCGGCATTTCCATCGAAGAGAAGTTCGACCTCATGAACGTCGTGATGGCGGCGCTCAAGACCCGCAAGATCACCGTGCTGTTCGTCGAGCACGACATGGAGATCGTCGCGACCTTCGCCGACCGGGTGCTGGCCTTCTACGACGGCACCGTGATCGCCGACGGTACCGCGCATCAGACGCTCGACGACCCGCGCGTGCAGGAGCTGATCAGCGGCGTGCGGCTGAAAGCTGGCGCCCATGCTTAAGGTCGAACATCTCAACGTCTCGATCGGCCCGATCCCGATCATCCGCAACGCCTGCCTCGAGGTCGCGGAGGGCACCATGTGCGGCCTGATCGGCCGCAACGGCGCCGGCAAGACGACGCTCTTGCGCGCGCTGATGGGCGCCGTTCCGGCGACCGGCAAGGCCGAGTTCGAGCATGTCGACCTGTTGTCCCTGCCGCCGCATCGCCGCGCCGCGCACGGCGTCGGCTACATGCCGGAAGACCGCCGGCTGGTGCCGGAATTCACCGTCGAGGAAAACATCCGGCTGCCGACCTGGTCGACGCAGGCCGACGGCGTCGAAACGCGGCTCGACTGGATTTTCTCGATCATGCCAGAGGTGGCGCGCTTCAAGGACCGCCGTGCGCTGGAATTGTCCGGCGGCCAGCAGAAGATGGTAGCGCTGGCGCGCGCGCTGATGGCCGGCACGCGCATTCTGCTGCTCGACGAGCCCTTCGAGGGCCTGGCGCCGGCGCTGGCGCGCCGCCTCGGCGAGGTGTTGGCTAATCTCAAAACCGAGGGCGTGTCGGTGCTGATTGCGGAGTCAAATGAGCTCCACGTACTCGATCTTCTGGCGCGCGCTTTCTATATCGAGCGCGGTGCGGTTAGCGATCGACGATAGCCTCGTGTGCTGACGCTGCGCATAGTTCGGTCTGATCTCAAATTCGATATTTTTCGAATAGCCGCATCCGGTGCATTCGAAGGTCCGCAGGTCGTGTCCCGGCGACGCGGGTTCGATGCGAACGAGCGCGATCTCTTTGCCGCAGTGCGGACACACCGGCGTCAGCAACAGTGTCGGCATTCTCAAGCAGGGCGCCGTCATGGCACTTCTCCGCGGCACCATTGACCATCCGAGTCGGGTACCACATTCGAAAAAACGAATCACTTCACGGATAATCATGTCAGAATGCGGCCAGAGCGCGAGAATTGTCCAGAACTCAACCGCGCAAGTGGTATTGGGTGCTGAAAAATCGACGCGAATGGTAACGCGCTAGTCGCAACGCACACTCATGCCGCCGTCGACCACGATCTCCGTGCCGGTGACGAAGCGCGCTTCGTCGGACGCGAGATACAAGGCCGCGTTCGCGGTGTCGCGGCCGTCGCCCATGAAGCCCTGCGGAATGCGCGCGATGCGCGACTTCAACAACGCCTCGACGTCGCCGCCGGCGCGCTGCTTGGCGAGGCGCACTTCCACCATCGGCGTGTGCAACTGGCCGGGGATCACCGTGTTGACGCGAATGCCGCGCGCCGCATATTGCACCGCGACCACGCGCGACAATTGGATCACGCCGGCCTTGGTGGCGGCGTAGCCGGCCTGCGCCGCGCCGGTCCAGCGGATGCCCGAGGTCGACGCCAAATTCACCACCGCGCCGGACTTCTGCTGTTCCATGATCGGCAGCACGTGTTTCAGCGTCAGGAACACGCTGTTCAAGTTCATCGCGATCTGCGCGTCCCAGACTTCCTTCGCCATCTCGACGGGGCCGCCCGCCGCCGAGCCGCCGACATTGTTCACCAGCACGTCAATGCGGCCGTAATGTTTCATGCAGGCCGCCACCATGGCCTCGACCGAAGCGCTGTCGGTGACGTCGCAGGCGTGCACGACGATCTCGCCGCCGGCTTTCGTCACGCGCTCGACGGTCTCCGTCACGCTGTCGAGATTGCGGTCGACGGCGAAGATCCTGGCGCCTTCCTCGGCGAAGCGCACGCAAGTTGCGCGGCCGTTGCCCCAGCCCGGTCCGACGCAGCCGGCGCCGGTGACTAGCGCGATTTTGCCGGCGAGGCGTCCGCTCATTGCTTGACCTCGGGTGTCGCGGCGCGCGGCATCGGCGCGGCGAATTGGTAGAACCGCATCGGGTTGTCGACCATCAGCGCCTGCAAGGCCGCCGGCGTCGGCGCGATCTCGGACAAAATGTCGACCAGCACGCCGTCGTCCGGGATTGGGCCGGCGTGATTGGGATGCGGCCAGTCGGTGCCCCAGACGCAGCGGTCGCCGAAGTCGGCCACCAGCTTGCGCGCGAAGGGCACGGCGTCGGCGTAAGGCGGGCCGATTTTGGTGGCGCGGTCGGCGCCGCTGACTTTCATCCAGACGTTCTTGTCGTCCATCAGCCGCAGCAGATCCTGGAACGGCTGCTGCGTCAGGCCGAGCGAGGCGTCGATGCGGCCCATGTGGTCGATCACCACCGGAACCGGCGAGCGTTTGATCGCCGGCGTCAGCTCGGCGATCAGTTCCGGCGCCATGTGAATCTGCAAATGCCAGCCGACCTTGGCGAGCCTTTTGCCGAAGTCGATGACCTCGTCGATGCTCGCCGCTTTCGCGAGATGGCCCATGTAATGAAAGCGCGCACCGCGGAAGCCGAGGGCATTGAGCCGCTTCAGCTCGCCGTCTGGCACGTCGATCGGCACCAGCGCGATGCCGCGATAGGCGCCGCCCGAGGCGATCAGCGCTTCCTCGGTCGCCGCATTGTCGGTGCCATGCGAGGCGGTGTGCACGATGACGCCGTGGTCGATGCCGAGGAACTCGTGCAGCGCGAACAACGCTTCCTTCGGCGCGTCGGCCGGCGTCGCAGTAAGGTCGGCGCGGTAGGGGAAGCGCCGCCCCGGCCCGAAAATGTGGAAATGGGTGTCGGTCGAACCGGCCGGCAGTTTCAGCTTGGGTTTCGACGGCGTCGGCAGATGCGTCGGCGCGAGCCTGGGAAGAGCGGTGTCGGCCATCATCGGTCCATCAACTGGGCGCGGCGCTGCGCGCGAAAGCGGGTTCTTGTCCGGCGAAAGCCGCCAGCCAGGCGGCGAGGCGGGGGTGATTGTCCCGCCAATGTACCGGCCGTCGCCAGTCGAGGTAGCCCAATGCGCATGACAAGCCAATGGCGACGATATCGGTCTTGGCCGGGTCCGGGGGCGCCGCCTCGAAGACCGCCAGCGCCCGCGCGATCTTGCCGCGCTGGTGGTCGAGCCAGCGCTCGGACCGCGTGCCCGGATCGCGGAACCGGTTCTCATAGACCATCAGCAGCGCCGCATCGGTGATGCCGTCGGCCAGCGTCGCATGCGTCAGCGCGGCGTAGCGCTGCGGCCCGTGCAACGGAACCAGCGCCGTGCTGCCCGCCGCTTCTTGCAGGAACTCGATGATGACGCCGCTGTCGTAGAGCGCCGCGCCGTCCGGCAACAGAAGGCACGGCATTTTGCCGAGCGGGTTCTGTTGCCGCAACGTGTCGTTGGCGTCGAGCGTGTCGGCCGGCACGACCGTCACTCGCGCCGTCAGGCCGAGCACGTCGATAGCGATGCGGACCTTGCGCCCGAACGGCGAAGTCAGCGTCGAGCGCAGCAGATAAGTTTCGGTCATCGCGCCGCCCCGGCTTGAAGCGGATTACTTTTCGGTCTGAACCCCGGCTTCCTTGATGACTTTAGCCCACTTCTGGGTCTCGCTGGCAATGAAGGCGCCGAAATGCTCCGGCGTATCGCCGCCGAGGATGGCGCCCTGGCTTTGCAGCTTCTCGATCACGTCCGGGTCTTTCATCGCCTCGATCGCGGCCTTGTTCAGCACGGCGACGATGGCCGCCGGGGTCTTTGCGGGCGCGACCATGCCGTACCAATTCTCGGTCTGCAGATCGGGCATGCCGACTTCGACGGTGGTCGGCACATTCGGCAGGCTCGGCACGCGCTGCGTGGTGCCGATGGCGATCGGCTTGAGCTGGCCGGCTTTCACCTGCGGCAGCAGCACCGGCAGATCGAGGAACACCATCTGCACCTGCTGGCCCAGGAGATCGTTCACCGCCGGTGCCGCGCCGCGATAGGGCACGTGGGTGATGTCGATCTTGGCGGTGAGCTTGAACAGTTCGCCGGCCAGATGCGGCATGCTGCCGGGACCGGAGGAGGCGAAGTTGAACTTGCCGGGCTGCGCTTTGGCCAGCGCCACCAGTTCGGCCATGTTGTTGGCCGGCACCGAGGTGGCGACCACCAGCATTTCCGGCACCTTGGCGATCATGCTGATCGGCTGCAAATCCTTCAGCGTGTCGTAGGCGACCTTCTCCATGCTCGGCGAAATGGCGAGCGCGCCGGCGCTGGTGATGGCGACGGTGTAGCCGTCGGGCGCGGCATGGGCGACCATATCGGTGCCGAGCACGCCGCCCTGGCCGCCGCGGTTGTCGATGACGATGGTCTGCTTGAGGATTTCACCCATGCGCTTGGACACGACGCGGGCGATGATGTCGTTGGGCCCGCCGGGCGGGAACGGCACGATGAGGCGGATCGGCCGGCTCGGGAAATCCTGGGCCTGCGCGGCGCTCGATGGGAACAGCGCGGGGCTCATCAGGCACAGACCGGCGGCCAGCAACTTCAAGGCTTTCACGGGGCAGTCTCCATGTTGTCGTTTCGCCGCTTGTAGATCGCCGCCGCCGCCATTGAAAGCGCTGCACGGGATTTTCCGGACGGTTCCAGGAGCATGGCAAAGAAACGTGTAATCGTCGCCGCCACACCTCTTGCCGACGGTGCTGCTATGCCGCGATCCCGTAGCTGGCGGCTTGCTTTCCGGCTATATCGGGCGCGCCGCCGCCAATAAAGCACCAAGAGCGGCAAGGGGAGAAGTGTCCATGACCTTGCGATTTCTGGTGCTGGAGGGCGATGGCATCGGGCCGGAGATCACCGCGGCGACGCTCGACGTGCTGCGCGCGGCCGACAAGAAATTCGGCATCGGCTTCCACTTCAGCAAGGCCGATGTCGGCTGGGCGGCGCACAAGGCGACCGGCACGACGTTTCCCGACGCGGTCGAGGCCGCCGCCAAGGCCGCTGACGGCGTGCTGCTCGGGCCGGTGTCGCACAACGATTACCCCCCTCGCGCGGCGGGCGGGCTCAATCCCTCCGGCGAATTGCGCAAGCGGCTCGATCTCTACGCCAATATCCGCCCGGCGCGTTCGCGTGACGGCTTTCCGCCGCGCTGCGGCAAGGCGGTCGATCTCGTCGTCGTGCGCGAGAACACCGAGGGCTTCTACGCCGACCGCAACATGTTCCAGGGCTCCGGCGAATTCATGCCGACCGCCGACGTCGCGCTCGCCGTGCGCAAGGTGACGCGCCAGGGCTCGATGCGCATCGCCGAGACCGCCTTCAAGCTCGCCATGCAGCGCCGCAAGAAGGTGACCAGCGTGCACAAGGCCAACGTGCTGCGCGTGTCGGACGGGCTTTATCTCGAATGCGTGCGGTCGGTGGCGGCGAAATACCCGCAGGTCCAATACGAGGAGCGCATCATCGACGCCATGGCGGCGCTGTTGATCCGCGACGCCGGCGTCTTCGACGTCATCGTCACCACCAATATGTTCGGCGACATTCTGTCGGACGAGGCTTCCGAAATCGCCGGCAGCCTCGGCCTGGCGGCGTCCGTCAATGCCGGCGACCAATACGGCGTGGCGCAGGCGCAGCACGGCTCGGCGCCCGACATCGCCGGCAAGAACATCGCCAATCCGTCGTCCCTGATCGGCTCGGCGGCGATGCTCTTGGCCTGGCTTGGCGAGCGGCGCTCCGACGACACACTGGTCAAGGCGGCCGCGGCGATCGAGGCCGCGCTCGACCGCGTCATCGCCACGCCCGACGGCCGCACGCCGGACCTGGGCGGCAAACTCGGCACCGATGCGTTCGGGGCGAGGGTGGCAACGGCGGTGGGCTAGGGCGTCGCCGCGGCCTTGACCTCCCCCTCATTGGCAGCGAATTTGCTTCTCCAGAGCCGAAAGGATCCCGCATGGCCGCTCCCCTCGACGACTTCATCACTGCCGCGGCCGCCGCACTCGAGCTGCCGCTGCAGCCGGCCTGGATCCCCGCCGTGAAGGCCAATCTCGAGGTCAGCCTGCGGCTCGCCAATCTGGTCGCCGAATTCGAACTGCCGGACGCGGCCGAGCCCGCGCCGATCTACAGGGCTTGAATCGATGGCGGACAGTTGGTCGAGTTCATCCGACATCGCCAAGGCGGTCGCCGCCGGGCAGGTGAGTGCAACGGACGTCACCGAGGCGGCGCTCGCCCGCATTGGCAAGCTCAACCCGGCGCTCAACGCCTTCACCGCGGTGACCGCCGCGCGCGCCCGCGCCCAGGCGAAAAAAGTCGACGCCGCCGACAAATCGAAACTGCCGCTGGCCGGCGTGCCCTTTGCCGTGAAAAATCTGTTCGACGTCGAAGGCATCCCGACCGTCGCCGGCTCCAAGATCAACCGCGCGCATAAGCCTGCGCAAAAAGACTCCCCATTGATCGCCAGACTGGAAGCCGCCGGCGCGGTGCTGGTCGGCGCACTCAACATGGGCGAATACGCCTACGACTTCACCGGCGAGAACGTGCATGACGGCCCATCGCGCAATCCGCACGACTTGACGCGCATGAGCGGCGGTTCGTCCGGCGGCTCCGGCTCGGCGGTCGGCGGCGGCCTGGTGCCGCTGGCGCTGGGCTCCGACACCAACGGTTCCATCCGCGTGCCGTCGTCGCTATGCGGCATTTTCGGCCTCAAGCCGACCTATGGACGGCTCAGCCGCGCCAATTCTTTTCCCTTTGTGGCGAGCCTCGACCATCTCGGCCCCTTCGCGCGCGCGGTGCGCGATTTGGCGCTCAGCTACGACGTCATGCAGGGCTTCGACGCCGAGGACGCCGCCTGCGTCGATCGCGGCATCGAACCGACGCTGCCGTCGTTGGACAAAGGCATAAGCGGTCTGCGCATCGTCACGGCTGGCGGTTATTTCAAGAAGGGCGCGTCGGCCGAAGCCTTGAGCGCGCTCGACGCCGTCGCCAAGGCGCTCGGCGCGGCCACGGAAATCGAAATTCCCGAGGCGGCGCGGGCGCGCGCCGCGGCTTACGTCATCACCACCACCGAGGGCGCGGCGTTGCATCTCGGCCGCTTGCGCCAACAGGCCGGCGACTTCGATCCCGCCGTGCGCGACCGCCTGATTGCCGGCGCCATGGTGCCGGCGACGCTGGTGGTGAAAGCGCAGAATTTCCGCCGCTGGTATCGTGACCGCGTGCTCGACCTGTTCAAGGATTGCGACGCCGTCCTCGCGCCGGCGACGCCGGTGACCGCGCCCAAGCTCGGCCAGGTGACCTTCACGCTCGACGGCGTCGAACTTCCGGTGCGCGCCAATATGGGCATCTACACGCAGCCGATTTCGTTCATCGGTCTGCCGGTGGTGGCGGTGCCGGTGCCGCTCAAGCCGCTGCCGCTCGCGGTGCAGATCATCTGCGCGCCGTGGCGCGAGGACATCGCCTTGCGCATTGCCTGCGCGCTGGAGCAGATGGGCGTGTGCGCAGCGCCGCGACCAAATCTATAAGGGAGAAGACAACAATGGAAATCGACCTGCCGGAGGTCGTGGCCGAGGTGCGCGCCGCCTTCGATGCCTACGAAAAAGCGCTGGTGACGAACGACGTCGATGCGCTCAACACGTTCTTTCGCGACGATTCGCGCACCATCCGCTACGGCGCCGGCGAAAATCTTTACGGCTACGACGAAATCAAATCGTTCCGTGTCGCGCGTTCGCCGGTCGGCCTCGGCCGCACCATTTCGAAGACGGTGATCACGACCTATGGCCGCGAATTCGCGACCGCAGCGACCCTGTACAATCGGCCTTCCGCGGCGGGTAAGGTCGGCCGGCAGATGCAGACCTGGGTGAAATTTCCCGAGGGCTGGCGCGTCGTCGCCGCGCACGTCAGTTTGATCGATCCGCCGAAGTAGCGAAGAGCAAACTAGAGCGCCGCGACCGCTTGGACCTCGACGAGAAACGGCTCCTGAACCAACCGGTCGACCATCAGCAGCGTGTTCGGCGGATACTTGCCTCGGAAAACATCTTTGGAAATTCGCGCAGGCGGTACTGCATGAATTTCGGAATATCCTGCGAATGCACCAGATAGGTGGTGAACTGCACGATATTGCTCCAGGAGGCTCCCACCGATTTCAACGCGGTTTCGATATTGGCGAATACCTGGACGCACTGCGCGTCGAAGTCATCGACGCCCACCACCTTGCCGCTTTTGTCGGCCGCCAACATGCCGGCGATGAAGACGAACTCCGACGCCTTGACGCGGGTGAGTTGAGAATATTGCCCGAGCGGCGTGCCGAGCGTGTCGGGATTGAGAATCTTGATGTCGGCCATTGCGGACTCCCGTGAACAGGGCGTCGCAGCGTTTGGGCCGCGACGCCCTGGAAGGTGGAGCAATCCTAATCGATCGACACGCCGCTGGCTTTGATCGGCGCTTCCCACTTCTTGATTTCGCTCTTCACATACTCGCCGAGAAAGGCCGGCGACTGGCGGTCGGCCGGCTCGACGGTCGCGCCAAGGCCTTGCAGACGCTCCTTCACCGAGGCCGAATTCATCGCCTTGACCGCCGCGTCGTTGAGCTTCTTGACGACATCGGCCGGCGCGTCCTTCGGCAGGAAGATCGCGTTCCAGGTATAGGCCTGGAAGCCCTTGATGCCCTGTTCTTCGCCGGTCGGAACGTCGGGCACGACCGGCGAGCGCTTGTCGGTCATCAGCACGATCGGCTTGACCTTCTTGCCGTCGATAAACGCCTTCGCCGTGGACAGCACCTCGCAGAAGAAGTCGATGCGGCCGCTGATGAGATCGGTCATCGCCGGCGCCGAGCCCTTGTAGGGTACGTGCGTGATGTCGACGCCCATCGCCATATCGGCGACGACGCAGCCGAGATGCGTGGCCGAGCCCGCGCCGGCCGAGCCGAAGGTCATCTTCGACGCATTGGCTTTCGAGTAGGCGATGAATTCCTTCAAGTTATTGGCGGGGAAATCGGGCCGCGCGATGACGACGATCGGGATATCGGCGATCAGCGCCACCGGCGTGAAATCGGTCACGGCGTTGTAGAGCGGCTTCTTGTAAAGCGTCTGGCCCTGCGCCTGTGTGCCGACGGTGCCGAGCAGCATGGTGTAGCCGTCGGGTTTGGCGTCGGCGACCTTCTTGCCGCCGGTCATGCCGCCGGCGCCGCCGATGTTTTCGACGATGATGGTCTGGCCGAGGGCCTCGCCCATCGCTTGCGCCATGATGCGGCCGAGCACGTCGGTCGGACCGCCGGCGGCGAACGGAATGACCATGGTCAGCGTCCGGTCCGGGAACTCGGCGCGGGCCATTCCGGTCAAGGCGAACAGCGTCAAGAACGCGGTTATTGTTTTTTTCATGAAATCCTCCCTTTAAGGAGGAAGCCTTGCGCAGTCCGGCAATCGCGGTCAAGCCCGCCGTTAGGACGGTGGCTAACCGGCTTCGACCACCTCTTCGGGGAACTGATGCAGCCGGTCGCCCGGGCCGTTGCCGCCGATGATGTAATTGTCGCACAGCCAGTTCAGATAGCCGGCGTGGATATAGGTCGGGTGGACGACGATATTCATGTCCTTTTGGATGGTCATGGGCTCGTCGTTGCGCACCAGCGGCCGCTCGACCAGGTCGTAACCCTGGCCGTGGCAATAAAGCCGCGACTCCATCGGCCGGCCGTTCTTGCGCATGAAGGCATTGAAGCCGTCCCACACGTCCTTGGACGGCGTGCCGGGCTTGAGCAAATCGAGCGTGGCCTTGCGCGCCTCGATAACGAAGGCGAGTTCGTCCTTCATCTCCTGCGGCACCTTGACGCCGACCACGCAGGAGCGGCCGAGCTCGGTGTACATGCCGCCCGGTCCGTTATCCTCCACGAGCAAGGCAATCTGGTCGCCTTTCTGGATGACGCGGTTCTGCAAATGCTTGTTGGCGAATTTCGACGGCGTGCCCAACGGCATCGAGGCGCACAGATAGATGCCGTTCTCGCTGCCATGCGACACGCTGTACGCTTGCGCGATCGCGGCGACTTCGGTGTCGCGCACGCCGGGCTTGGCCGCGGCGAAGGCGGCGCGCATGGCGCCGTCCTGCATCGCGCAGGCCCGCTTGACCAGTTCCTGTTCTTCCGGACTCTTGATGACCTTGATCTGATCGACCATGTCGGAGGCGTCGACGTAGCGCGCCTTGGGGAAGGTGCGCTTGATGTAGTCGAGCATCGCGTAGGACATCTGATAGGTGCCGACATAGCCGATGGTGCCGTTGCGATACGGCTCCAGCGCCTTGGCGGCGAGTTCGGGATCGTAGTCTTTGGTGTAATGCGCCGAGGCATAGCTCGGCGTCGTCATGATCTTCTTGACGCCGCGCCAGGTGACGTCGCCTTGCGCCGTGGTTTCGCTGCCGTTGAACGGTCCCTGACAGACGACGCTCATCTCATCGTCGCGCGGGAACACCACGGTGTTGGGATAACCGTTGGTCGCCGGCATGTCGGTGAAGTAGCGGACGTAGCCGCCCATGTGGTC
>Ga0265314_10002864_pt1 | contig 17163 bp, 10 predicted proteins | sample 4126metaG_FD_203106 | JGI IMG/M metagenome (GOLD analysis project Ga0265314, IMG submission 203106) | Rhizosphere microbial communities from Carex aquatilis grown in University of Washington, Seatle, WA, United States - 4-1-26 metaG | ecosystem: Host-associated > Plants > Roots > Rhizosphere >... | reverse complement strand
CACCAGGCGCCAGGTAATGAATCAGCCGTCCCTTTGGGACGAACAGCAGCGGGCGGAACGCCCGCGCCCCATAATCGCGCTGCGACGTTCGCCTAAATCACGTGGCGATATCTAAAATTTCTTCTCGAAGTTCTTGAACTGGAATTCGAGGGGGACTTCTTCCTTCTCGAGGATTTTTGAAAATTTCAGGGTCAGGCCGGCGATGCCGCCGGCGGCGTCGAGCTTGGCTTTGGGGAATTTGAAGCTCACTCTGGAATGGGTTCCGTCGCCTTCCCAGGAAATGACGACCGGCGATTGGGGAACGCCCTTGCCGTCTGCGAAATCCATCTGCGCGCCGATGGCGGCCTCGACCTGGGGGCCGACCGGGTTGCCCCAGCCGCCCTGCACGACGCCGCGCGCCTTCGATGCGCTTTCGATCGAGGTCTCGACCACCAGCAGGTGTCCCGCGTCGGCGACTCTCACGATGGTGAACAATTCTTTGCTTTCGTGCTGCACGGAAAAACCGGAGATTGCGGAGGTCAGCCCGCAGACAGTCGCGACGAGTTTTTTCTTTGCGACTTCAGCCGTTGCCTTAACCGCGAACGACGACAGGCCCGGCCAAGGATCGGTTTTGTCTTTGCCCGGCACTTCCTGAACACCGAAGGGCACGGCCTGGAGCCCAATCAAGTCGCAGGGTTTGCCCGCGGCATTCATCTGCTCGATCACAGATACGTCTTTAAACGAGCAACTGATGTCGGGCTCAACGCGGATGCGCAGCGAGAAGGGCTTGTGAAACGGATCGCCGAGCGATGTGCCCTCGGAGGCTTGGGCGAAGACAGCGGCAAAGCCGCCGGAGGGCCGCACGTAGGACTTCCATTTTCCGGGCTTGTAGATGCCCAGCGCGAAGTCCTCGCCGATCCCCGCGCCGCCATAAACCAAGTTTAAATTGTCGCAGATTTCTGTGAGGCATTCGAATGCCGGCTTCTGTTTGAAATTGCAGGAGTACTTCAGGTTTTCGGCGATCTTGTCCTTATCGATCACTTTTTCGTAGCCCATCTTTTTGGCGATCTCGCCGATGATCTCAAGAGCCGGTTTGCCTTTTGCTTCGAGGTCGATCAGTGTGGTTTTCTGACAGACTTCGATCAATGACGAGACCTTGGGTTTGTCTTCGGCGGATGTTGCGAAGGTGAAGAGAACTGCCAGAACGAGCGCGATCTGGATTTTCATGATGCTCCTCTTTAAGAGTGGTCTTCTTGAGACTCAATTATTGGAGAGGAGTTGCGGAAAATCCGGCACGTGTGCATTTAAACGTAGCGGCGCTCGATCTCTCGCGTCCTTGAACTTTTTTTAAAAGCTTTGATGATATTATCTTATGAACATTCGATGGGCGTATTTCTGTGCGCTAAGTGCAAACGTCTTCGAGCCCAAAATGACTAAGTTATTGTCTTTAAAGAAGTACGTGTTGCGCAACAAGAATAGGCAACAGTTCAAGATTTTAATTCCCGCGAAGACAATGAGTTAATCTTTTTATCGCGCAACAAAGTTGCCCTTAATTGAAGGGCATTATTAAAAGAGCGCCGAACAAGGACGCTCCCTGACGGCCGCGCTTCTGATACGGCCGCTTTAATTATTTCTTCTCGGGCACTTGTTCGGTGCCGCGCAGGTAGGCAATCAGGTCCAGGATTTCTTCGGGCTTCATGCTGTTGAGCTGGCCTTCGGGCATCATCGATTGCTCGCTTTGTTTCCGCGACACGATGTCAGCCTTGGGCAGCGTGAACGTCTCGCCAACGGTGAGCACTTCGACGGCCTGATCGGTCTCGCTCTTCTCCAGGCCGGAGATCACGCGGCCATCCTTGGTCTTGATGACCCAGACTTTGTAATCCTGGGCGATGATGGCGTTGGGATCGACCATGTTTTCGAGCAGATAATCGAGATTCGCGCGGCCGGAACCGGTGAGATTCGGCCCGATTTTGCCGCCGTCGTCGAAGAGCGTGTGACACTGGCCGCAGGTTTTCTTGAAGACGGCCCGGCCGTGGCCGAGGTCGGCGGTTTTCGGATCGGCTTTCTCGACGAGCTCTTTGAATTTTGCGATCTCCTTCTTCTTTTCTTCCGGAGTCGCGCGCGAACTGCCCCAGTTGGCCTTGATCCAGGCGTCGACTTGCGGAACGCCGAGCGCACCCATCTGGCGGACGGTGAAGGCGGTGAGATCGGCCTGCGGGATTTTGTTCTGCTGAATCGCCGCGACCAGCTGCGGCGCGAATTCGGCGCGCGAAGCGAGCGTGTTCAACGCGTCCGGTTTTTCAGCCGCCGGCAGCGACGCATAAACTTTCAGGATCGCTCCGACGGTTTTGCCGTCGTCGAACGCGGCCAATCCACGCAGCGCGGCGGAACGGAGTTCGGGAACTTCGAGCAATTTCTGCAAGACCGGCGCGAGATTTTCAGCGCGCGCGCCGACGAGCGTTTCGAGCGCGTTTTTGCGCGCGGCGACATCGCCTTTCGGATCTTCGAGCGTGGCGCGGAGCGCATCGAGCGCCTTCGCGTCGCCGAAAACGGTGGCGAGGTATTGCGCGGTGGATTTCACGTCGGCATTGGCGCTGGCGGCAAATTTTGGACTGAGATCCGCCCAGCCCGCGGGAGCCGGCAAACCGCGGCGGCCCTTGAGCGCTGCGGCCATGCCCTGAAGCAGCGCCGCCTGGGCCTCGGCATCCGCTGTTTTTCCGAGCAGTTCGACGAGCGCGCCGAGATTGGCGTCGTCGGTGGCGGCGCGGCGGGCGATAAATTTTCGCAGCAGCGGAATCTTCGTCGCAGACGCAAGCGCCAGTGCGCGGGGCAAATCGGTGAAAACCATCGGTTCGATTGCGTACCAGTCCATCAGCGGCAAATTGTGATCGCCGTTGTCTTCGCCGTGCGCCGCGAGGGCCTCGGCGATGTCCCAGCGCTGCTTGGGTTCGAGGCGCTGCAGCGCGGACGCGAGGTACACGCGGACCAGCGGTGATGGGTCGCTTTTGGCCATCTCGGCAAATTTCGGAAGGGCGGCGAGCGGGACGTGTTCGCCATCGCACAGCAGGCGCACGGCCCACTCGCGCACGTTTTCGCTCGCGTGGCCGAGTTGCTTCAGCAGGAAATTTTCGTCGGCGTTGCCGGTGGCGCAGAGCGTCCACAGCGCGCGCAGTTTGCGCGGGACTTCGGGATTTTCCTCGAAGATTTTCAGCAGCGACGGAACGGTTTCAGCTTCGAGATTGCCTTTTTCAGCGCGCGACTGCAAAGCCAGACGTGCCTGCCGCACAAACCACTCGTTTTTGTGCAGATGCAGTTTGACCAGTTCCGCGTCCTTCATTTTTCCAATGTCCACGGGCTTGGCGAACTCATCGCCGAATTTGATTTTGTAAATGCGCCCGGAATTTACGTCGGAGCCGGAGTGGCATTCTCCGCCGTTGTTCCAGTCGCTGACAAAAACGCCGCCGTCGGGGCCATACTTCACATGCAGACCGCGGAAATAGGGATCGTTGGCGAACATGAAATCCGCGCCGTGTTTTGCGGTGTAACCCGAGCCCTTGCGCTCCATCAGATCGGTGTTCAAGCGGTTGCCGTGCAGATTCACGGTGAACATGACATTGCGGTACTGGTCCGGAAAATTATCGCCCATGTAAAACATCAACCCGGAATGCGCATGGCCGCCGCCGGCGTCGTTGTGCTTGCCCGTGGCGCCGCGCGACGTCGTCCAATCGCCGCCGGCCCAGTGAATGTGGTCGGCGCACTGATCGATGAGCTCGTAAAGATTCGGATTGAAATCGTTTCCGTACATGCGCTTGAAATGAGCGCCCGGAATCGCGTGCCACAGATGCCCGATGACGGTGTTGATGAAAAACATTTCGCCTACGTCGTCGAAATCAATGCCCCACGGATTGGTTGTGCCGTTAGCGACGACTTCGAACACGCGCCGCGTCGGATGGTAGCGCCAGACGCCGCAGTTGAAGGGCGTGCAGGATTCCAGCGGCGCCCCGTGCTTGCCGACTTTGGACTGGCACAGAATTCCCTGCGCGCCGTAAAGCCAGCCGTCCGGGCCCCAGGTCAGCGAATTCGCGACATTGTGCGAATTCATCGCCCAGCCTTCGAGGCGCACCTGCGGTTCGCCGTCGGGCTTGTCGTCCTTGATCGGGATATAGAGGAGGTGCGGCGGGCTCATCGCCCACACTCCGCCCATGCCGACGGCAATTCCGGTCAGGCAATTTAAGTGATCCATGAAGACGGTGCGCTTGTCGAAGCGGCCATCGCCGTCGGTGTCTTCGAGAATGACGATGCGATCCTGGTACTCCATCTTTTTGTTCTGATACGAGCGGAATTCGGCGACCCACAACCGGCCGCGTTCATCGATGTCGAAACCCGCGGGCTGCGTGACGTCCGGTTCGCCGGCGAAAAGTTTTGAGGTAAAGCCTTCGGGCACTTTCATCGCTTTTTCGGCATCGATCGGCGAGAGTCCCGTGAATGGAGCATCCGGAACGGGCGGCGGGGCCTTCTGTCCGGCGAATGCGGCGGCTGAAAAGAGCGCCACGATCAGCGGCAGGGAGAGTTTTCGTAGCATTGCGAACTCCTCATTTCCTGTCCATCGTGTTGCAAAGTTCTGTGCGGCAAGCCGCATTCTCACGCCACCTGTGTCGAGGGCGCCTGCGGCGTTGGCGCCGCCGGTGGCAGCGCTTTCGCGCCATCATCGGGATGCGAATACGTCAGCCGCAGCGCGTTGAAAATCACCAGGATCGAACTCACCGTCATCGCGCTCGCGCCCACGGCGGGGGTGAGCCGGTCGAGAAACGCCCACGGGAAAAGGAGCGTGTTCGACGCAAACGCCAGGAACAGATTCCAGCGGATGATTCGCGACGCTTCGCGCGACATTTTGATCGCGCGCGTCACGCCTTTCACGTCGGGCGAGACGAGAACGATCTGGCCGGACTCGACCGCGATGTCCGTTCCCGTGCCGAGCGCGAAACCGACGTCGGCCGCGGCCAGTGCCGGAGCGTCGTTGATTCCGTCGCCCACCGCCGCGACGCGCCGCCCTTCGGATTTGAGCTGTCGCGTGAAATCGACTTTGTCTTCGGGCTTCATCAGCGCGTGAATTTCGTCGTCCTTCATCCCGCAACGCCGGCCAATCGCCTGCGCCGCGCGCGGATTGTCGCCGCTGAGCAGGTGAGCGCGCAGGCCCATGGCGTGGAGTTCCGCGATGGCCGGCGGCGCGCTTTCTTTCAAGCGATCGGAGAGCGCCAGTGCGCCGACCAGGTCGCCTCCGGATTCGGCGACAAAGACCAGTGTAAGCCCGGCCTCTTCGGCCGCGGCGACACGCTTCTCGAAATCGCCGCTGAATTTGAAGCCGCGCTCGTCAATCAGGCTGCGCGAACCGACGAGATAATTTTTTTTGCCGACCGATCCGAGCAGACCGCGGCCGGGAAGCGCCTCGAAATTGTCGACTTTGCGCAGTTCCAGCGAATTCTTCTTCGCTTCTTTCACGACGCCCTTGGCCAATGCGTGTTCCGAGCAGGCTTCGAGCGAGGCGGCGAGAACGAGAAAATCATCGCGGTCGGCGCCGGCGGCAGTCAGCACTTCCTGAACCGAGAACGAGCCGTCGGTCAGCGTGCCGGTCTTGTCGAAGACGACGTCCGTAATTCGCGCGGCCGCTTCGATCGCTTCGCCACCTTTAATAAGGATGCCGCGACGCGATCCGAGCCCCGTCGCAATGATCACGACGGTCGGCGTCGCCAGGCCCAGCGCGAACGGACAGGCCACGACCAGTACGGCGATCGCCGGGCGCATCGCGGTCGAAAACGGGTTTTCCTGCAGCAGGAATTTCATGAAGCCGAGCATCCCGTCGGCTTCAAAATACGGCCGCACGTTCCAGCCGCGGTTGATTGCGCCCTGCACCGCGAGCGGCCCGAAGTACCACGTCACGAACGCCGCCGCCGCGATCGCACACGTCACCGGGACGAGAATCGCCGAGATGCGGTCGGCCATCATCTCCACGCGCACTTTGCGTTCCTGCGCTTCGCTGACCATGCGGCCGATTTGCGCGATCGTCGAGTCCGCTCCGACGCCGAGCGCGCGCACGCGGATGAAGCCCGAGCCGTTCACGCTGGCCACGATCACGCGGTCGCCTTTCACTTTCGGCACTGGCCGGCTTTCGCCGGTGATCAGCGATTCGTTTACTTCTGTGTTGCCATCGACGATCTCGCCGTCGACCGGAATTTTTTCACCGGGCCGCACGATCACGACATCACCCACGGCGACGACGCCGGCAGGAATCGTTTGTTCGCGGCCGTCGCGCAGCACGCACGCTTCCTTCGGCGTGATTTCGATAAGACTGCCCCACATCTGGCTGGTCGATTCACGCGCGCGCGCTTCGAGCCACTTGCCGAGGCTTACGATGGTCAAAATCATTGCCGCGATGTGAAATTGCGGCGAACTGGGCTCAGAGGTCGTCGCGTCGCGCATCAGATTCGCATCATGGCTGACCAATCCGATGAAGCACAAAAATCCCTGCAGGTACGCGGCGCTGGAACCGAGGACCACCAGGCTGTCCATGTTGAACGACCACCGTTTCAGCGCATGAATGAAGCCGCGGTAATAATCCCAGCCGACGGTAATCTGCACGGGTGTGGCGAGGAGAAACAGAATCAGCAACTTCGCCGTGTCGTCATGCGTCCAGATTTGATTCACGATCAGAATCAGCAACGTTAAAATCGCGCCGGCGACAAAGCGCGACTTGCGGCTGGCGATCACATCCATCGTGTCGCCGAAGCTCATTTGCGTGTGAATGTCCGGACCCGGACTGGCCAGCGTGGCTTGATAGCCGACTTGGGCGACCGCTTCGATCAAGTCTCTCGAATGGATTTCAGTCGTGTGGCGGACGGTGGCAAGGCGCGTGAGCAAATTCACGCCGGCAGTTTCCACGCCGTTGCGAGACACCAGCGCTTTTTCGACACGCCCGACGCATGCGGCGCAGTGCATGCCGCCGATCACCAGTACCGTCGTCCGGTCTTCCCGCTCACGCCGCGCCATCAGTGCATGCGACTCCGCTCGAACAACCCTTGATCGCCAGAACGGCGCCAGATTTTAGAACCTTAATTCCGATTATCAGTCACCGCGGAACACAAGCAAGCGTATCGCGCGGCGAAGTCATTGCACCTGCGCGCCAACTTTCACCGAAGGTGGCGAAGCAGCAGGTAGACCGATGGCCCAGCAGAAGAGGCATTGAAAAACGCCGCCAGCGAGAAACATCGAGGGTAAACCTGTTTTCCAAACGATAGCTCGGTAGGCGCTCACATCCGGCACATAAATGGGGCTCAGAACATAGGCGACAATGAGATTTACTGACAACAAGTATACGGCGCCGCACGCAAGGCCGGCCACCATTCCTTTTCCGAGTCGCCAGGGCAGTCCTGTCAGCCACGGCGATTGAGATGAACCGACCAAGGCGGCCATTAAACCGCCACAAAAACATGGCAATCCCAATATTGCCATGACGACGTCGAAATTATTTCCGCATAACTTTGCATAGAGAAAACCGACAAGCGATCCGAACGTCATGCCTTGAAGCATTCGCGCGAGTGAGCCCTCCACGCATCCTGCAGCAAGACCGATGAGCGCCGGAAATACAAAACCGATGTTGCGCGCCAGAAACAAATCGTGTTCTTGGAAACTGTAAACGGTGGCGGGCACCATGACTTTGGCAAGGAGAAACCCAGCAAGACCGGCGCATGCGCCGATCAGAAACATTTCTTTGCGCGAAAGTCGCTTGGGTGTCGCTGCCTTCATAATGAGAATCGCTCGAATACCGAAAACATCATACGCTCAATTTGAGAACTCGTCACATAATCCGCAATACTACGCGAGTCCCTTCTCTCGCGTGTCATTCGTTTTAGAAAAACCGGCCGTTTCCCGCATTATCGGCACCTAAAATCGCGTCTTAACTACATGGGGCATTTTCGAACAATTTTAACCCTTTCGCTGCTGGCCTGCTTTCCGGCAGCCGCCGGCGCTGCGAGCGCCGCGGATTGGGCGTTGAAAGATTACACATATCGACGCGCAATCACCATCGACGATCTGCCTGTTAGCGCGCACGTGTGTCACGTTCGTTTCGCACACCAAGGATCAATTCAGCCGAGTGGAAACGACATCCGCATCACCGACGCGTCCGGCACCGTGGTGAATCACGAAATCCTGCGACTCGGTCCGGGAACTCAGGCCGAAGTGCTCTTCGAGTGCAGCAACGCAAAAGTTGGAAGCGTGTATTACGTCTATTTCGGAAATACGACCGTCGGCGCGCCGAAAAAATGGATCGCGGAAGCCGGCATTGTTCTCGAGATTCGAAAAAAGGGCGAAGGCACAATCGACACTTGGCCCAACTACCAGAAATTATTTTCGAACTCAAGCGAAGTGGAAGGCCGCACACTGCGCCACAAAATTTTTGACGGCTACAACGTCCTCGGCCCGAACGCGAATTTTCTGAGCTACTACCGCGCGTATTTCAAAGCCGAGACCGCCGGCAACTACAGGTTCGCGACAAACTCCGACGACGCGTCGTTCATTTTAGTGAATGACAAACTCGTCGCCTCGTTTCCCGGCGGACACAACGCCAACGCGAACATGGGCCAGCACAGCGGCGCCATTGATCTCAAAGCTGGAATGAACAAACTCGAATATTATCACTGCCAGATCGATAACGAAATGGCGACGTGCTGCGCATGGCAGCGCCCCGGCGACAAATTTTACGGACTGATGGAAGACGCCGCGTTTTTGCCGATCGGCCGCGCGAAATCGCTCGCCATCGAAGCGGCCGACAAACGTCCGCTGCTCGATTTCACGTGGGCACCGCGCGATCATCTCGTTGTCAACGGCCGCTACATTATCCGCTACGCCTTCGAGTGCGCCGCGCCGGTCACCGGCACCGTCCACTGGGAATTCGGCGACGGCACGACACTTACCTCAAAAAAAGACGGCCCAGTCTTAAGCGAATCGCACGGATTTCTCTCCGCAGGATTGTTCACGGTCACGCTCTCCGCCGACGGATCAACGCCGCCGGTGAAGCAGGTCGTCTCCGTCGAACCCATCTGGCGCCAGCGCGAAGAATGGGACGACGGACGCTGGAACGAATACCGCAAAGGCATCGTCGCGCGTTTGGAAGCGGGCTTAAGCCGCCCACATGAAACCACGGCGGTGCTGAATTTTGCCGCGTCGCTCGGCGACAAGCGGCTCATCGAACTCTGCGCCACCGCTGCGTGGCCGCAGGCAAAGCAGTTCAGTGCCATCGATCAGGTGTATGTATTCTATACGCTGGGGCACCGGCTTCAGAAAGAGGTCAAAGATTATGCGGGCGCCGACCGCGCGTTTCAGGAAGTCATCGCCGGACCGGGCGACCGCATCATCAAGGAGCAAGCGAAATTGCACCGCGCCGGACTGCTGATTCACATGCTCGGCCACGACCAGGAGGCGCTCGACATTTTGAAAAAAATTGACGACACCGCGCTGCTGCCTCCCAACGAACCGCTGCTGCGCCAGATCTACATGGCCGACGCCTGCGCCGGACTCGGCCAGGCCGAGGAAGCCGCCAAACGCTACGACGCCCTTCGCCCAGTCGTGAATATGGCCGACCGCGCGTACGCGATCGGCCGCCGTTCGCGCCTGCTCGCGATCAACTCCTGGATCAAGAAAGGCGACACCGAATCCGCGCTGCAAGGATTGCAGAATATCGAATGGGAGACACCGAAGGAACGCATGTCCGATGAGACGGGCATGCTGCGCGCCGAATGCTATCTTGCGCAGGAAGACTTTGACCTCGCCGCGATCCTGCTACGCCGCCTGGTGAATGTAAACGCCACCAGCGCGCGCATGCCCGAGATGCTCTTCGGCCTGGTCAAGGCGTACCGGGGCCTGAAACAAGCCGGCAAAGTGGACGAAACATTTGCGCGCATGAAAAAGGAACATCCGTACGCGGCCGAGACGGCGCTCGCCGCGCTGCTGCTTTCGAAATGATTGGACAGAATGAAGAGCATTGAGAATTGTGAAATGAGAAATGCGAATTGCAGATTGAACCGCGAGTACAACAGGACGCGTCTTGACAATCCAATTTGCAATTCTTAATGCTGTTGAGGACGTCATAAGGAGCATCGCCTATGTCAAAGATTCTAGCGCTCGCCGGGTTCGCGTTGCTAATCATTCATGCGAGCGCCTTCGCCCTGAGCGAAGACGACTATTTCAAGCCGCTCGGCAAGCCGCAGGAGGCCAGCAAGAATCGCATTAAAGGAGGCGAATCGTTCGCACCCCTCCCCTTGCCCGCAACGCCGCTGCGCCGCAGCGAACGCAAACGCGAGCCTACGCCGCCGACGCTGATCGGAAAAGTCGTGTGGGGCGAGAGCGCCGATTTCACGCTCGAAGACGGCAGCAAGGCGCAGGTCGCGGACTGGAACATGGCGCCCGCCGATTGCCAGCAGCTGCTCAAAAAAGCCGGACACTATTTGAAGCTGCAATACAACACGGTGAGCCTCAGTCTCAGCACGTTCAGCGGCGATCCCGCCGAAGTTCCAGTACTAATGTTCTCCGGCGCACGAACGCTGCGCTTGCCCGACGAACACATCGAGATGCTGAGGAAATACGCGCTGAACGGCGGCATGATCTGGATGGATTCGGTCTGCGGCAGCCCCTTCTTCTACAAAGGTTGCGTCGACGTTCTGAAGAAAGCATTCCCCGAAGAGAACCTGCGCAAAATTCCGATGGATCATCCAATTTACCACATGATCACCGACGTCGAGAAAGTCAATCTGCCCGCCGCCGCCGCGACAAACCAGCCGGAGCTTGAAGGAATTTATTCCGGCTGCCGGCTCGTTGCCGTGGTCAGCAAATACGGCCTCGGCTGCGGTTGGGATAATTTCACACCTGAATACCGCATCAAGCAGGCACTTTATTACGACGTCGAAGGCGCAACGATGCTCGGCCTGAACATGGTTTCGTACGCGGTCGGCTATTCGGAGCTCGGCAAAGCACACGCGCGCCCCGAACTCTTCGGCAGCACCGACCAAAAATCCGGCGGCGACGAATTCGTCTTCGCGCAGATTAAACATAACGGAGTCTGGAACACCGATCCCGGCGGCCCCGGCAATTTGCTGCGCGCGCTTGCGACGAGCACGAACGTCAAACTCACCTTCCGTCGCAAGACGGTACAGCTCGGCGCCGACAGTTTGCAAGCCGTGCAGTTCCTCTACCTGAGCGGCTGCTACGATTTCACGCTTAGCGACGCCGAAGTCGACGCGCTAAAACAATTCCTCAGCCGCGGCGGCACGCTGCTGATCGACAACGCGCAGGGCTTGAAAGCCTTCGACATCGCCGCGCGCCGCGAACTGAAAAAAGTGCTGCCCGGTTCGGATTTGAAATCCATCGACGCCGACCGCGAAATTTTCTCGACGTATTACAAGATCAGCAAAGTCGAATACACGCCGGCCGTGCAGCGCCTGGAACCGAAGCTCGACACGCCGGCGCTCGAAGGCATCACGCTCGACGGCGATCTGCGCGTGATCTACAGCAAATACGACCTCGGCGGCGGCTGGCAGGGCAGCGAACACCCACAGGCCAAAGGTTACGCGCGCGGCGACGCGCTCAGGCTGGGGATCAACATCGTAACCTACGCCATGACTCACTGATTCTGAACACGCAGACACAAAGGCATTAAGACTCAAAAAAGAAATGGGTAAAGAATGAAGCACGAGATTCAATCCTCTACAAATCTTCGTGTTTTTGAGGCTTGGTGTCTTTGTGTTGAAATACAAAGGACTCGGAGATCGCCATAAATGCCCGGATTCCAAATCGAAATCATTGCAGGCCAGCACGTCGGCGCGCGTTTTTCGCTCAATGGTGACATTGTCTCGATCGGCCGCGACGCGGCAAACTCGATCCGACTCGAAGACAACGGCGTCTCGCGACGCCACGCACGGCTGATGCCCAGCGACGGACTGTGGATCATCGAAGATCTCAACAGCAAAAACGGCGTGCTCGTCGCCGGCCGCAAAGTCGCCAACCAGGCGCTGAAAGCTGGCGACGAAATTCTGATTGGCGACGCAAAACTGCGCTTCATGACCGAAATCATCGGCGCAGCGGAGACAAACTCGAACGCGCCCGCCGTGAAGATGCCCGCGAGTACCCCCGCGCTCGACGGCTCGACGTTGATGTTGCCCAAGAAGGAGAAGGCGGCTGCTGGGGTTCTTCCCGACGACGACGCGCAGGCCGTCGCTTATGTGCGTGCCGCGCGCGAAAAAATTCTCGCCGAAATGAGCAAAGTCGTCATCGGCCAGAAGGAAGTAATCGATCAGATCCTCGTCGCGATGTTCAGCCGCGGGCACTGCCTGATGGTCGGCGTTCCGGGTCTCGCGAAAACGCTGATGGTACGCACGCTTGGCCAAGCCACGGATATGGACAACAAGCGCATCCAGTTCACGCCGGATTTGATGCCCAGCGACATCACCGGCACGCAGATTCTCGAGGAAGACCAGCAAACGCATCAGCGCAATTTCCGCTTCATGCGCGGCCCCATCTTCACACACATTCTGCTCGCCGACGAAATCAACCGCACCCCGCCGAAGACGCAGGCGGCGCTGCTCGAAGCCATGCAGGAAGGCCGCGTTACTGCCGGCGGCACGACCTATCAGCTCGCGCAGCCGTTCTTTGTGCTCGCCACGCAAAACCCGATCGAACAGGAAGGCACCTACCCGCTTCCCGAAGCGCAGCTCGACCGCTTCATGTTCATGATCAAGCTGAATTATCCTTCGCGCGACGAAGAAATGGAAATTTACCGAGCCACGACCGGCGACAGCGACTACAGCGTGCAGCCGATCCTCAGCGGCGAAGCGATTCTGAAATTGCAGCGCATCGTCCGCGGCGTTCCCGTCAGCGACCATGTCACGGCGTATGCGGCTGACCTCGTGCGTGCCACGCGTCCCGACGATCCGACGGCACTCAAATTCATCAAAGATTGGCTGAGCTGGGGCGCCGGTCCGCGCGCCGGGCAATACCTTCTACTCGCTGCTAAGGCGCGCGCGGTGCTGCTCGGCCGCATGAATGTCTCCTGCGACGATGTGCGCAGCGCCGCGCATCCCGTCCTGCGCCACCGCATTTTCTGCAATTTCAATGCAACCAGCGAAGGGATCGATGCGGACAAAGTCATCGACCGATTGCTGAAAGAAGTGCCGGAGCAGACGGAGAAAAACTACAAATGAAGTGCGAAGGTCGAAGTCCGAAGTGCGAAGTTCTCATGAATAACAATTAAGGAGAGAAGCTCGAATTCATCGCGACGTATTGAAGCGCAGTTCACTTCGTACCTCGCACTTCGTCCTTCGCACTTCCCATCATGGAAGCTCATAAATATACATATCTGACGCCTGAGACGATCCAGCGCTTCGAGAACATGGAGATGCTCGCGCGCAGCATTGTCGAAGGCTTCATATCCGGCATGCACAAGTCGCCGCATCACGGCTTCTCGGTCGAATTCGCCGAATACCGCGAGTACGTCCCCGGCGATCCGGTGCGGCACATCGACTGGGTCGCCTACGCGCGCAACGACCGGGTCGTCATCCGCCAATACGAGCAGGAGACCAATCTTCGGGCGACGATTTTTGTAGATTGCTCGCGCTCCCTGAATTTTAAATCAACATCGGTGATCACCAAGTTTCAATACGCCTGCTACACCGCTGCCGCGCTGATCTTTCTGCTGCACCGCCAGCAGGACGGAGTAGGCTTGGTGACGCATGACGGAAAAATACAAAAACTGTTTCCGCCGCGGACGAGCGCGCTGGCCGTACGCGAGATGCTCCTCCATCTCGACAAGCTGCAACCGGGCGGCGACACCGATCTCTCAGCCGTCTACCACGAGATGGCCGAACGGCTGCCGCGCCGCTCGCTGGTGATCCTGCTCACCGATCTGTTTGATGATCCCGAACGCGTCGCGAGCGCTCTGCGCCATTTCCGCCACCGCCGCCACGAAGTGCTGCTATTCCATCTCATGGACGACGCCGAAATCAACTTTCCGTTTCGCGGCCTGATCGATTTCAAAGATCTCGAAACCGGCGAGCGCATGGAAGTCGAAGCCGAACTGATCCGCGACGCGGTGAAAGAAAACGTCGAGTCCTTCATCCGCGACTGGCGCAAAACCTGCGGCGATTCAAACATCGACTACCATGTGTTGAACACGTCCGAACCTTTCGCGCGCGCGCTGGCGCTCGCCCTGACGAAAAGGATGGGCGTGTAATGTCAGTTCAAGTTGACGTCTTCAATTCTCAATTTTCAATTCTCAATGCCGTTTATCCGGCAGAGGACGCGGCATAAATGTTTGCCAACCCTCTATTTTTATTCGGCCTGCTTGGCGCCGCAGTTCCGGTGATCATCCATTTGATATTCCGCCGCAAGCGCACGGCGATGGATCTCCCGACGCTGATGTTCTTGCGCCGCGTCGAAATGAAACTCGCCAGCCGCCGCAACCTGAAAGAAATCCTGCTGCTGGCCTTGCGGGCGCTCGCCATAATCTTCGTCGTGCTCGCGCTCGCGCGGCCGGGATTCAACAGTGGCTCAGCGGCGAATCCGGGAAGCGCCGCCGCCGATTGCGTGTTGGTAATCGACAACTCCGCCTCAATGAGTCTCAAGCTCGCGACCGGCACGCGTCTCGACGCCGCGCGCGCCCAGGCCGCTGCGGTGCTGAACACGCTCGGTGCTGAAGGCCGCGCGGCGATTCTCACCACGGTGCCCAGCGAAGCCACACTCGACGTCGGCACGTTGAACGGCGACAAGCAGAAACTGCTCAAGGCGCTGCAGTCGCTGCAGCCCTCGCAAGGCTCCGGCGCACTGACCGGCACGCTCGCCCGCGCTGGAAAAATTCTCGATCAATCCTCGACGGCACCCAATCGCGAGATTTACATCGTCGGCGATTTTCAGAAAAACGCGTTCAAAGACGAAGCGGCGCTGCATTCGGCCGTCAACGGCCTGCCTTCGCGAACGTCGGTGTTTCTCTGCCCGATTCCCGGCGGCGCACCGGCGAACAATCTCTCGATCGTCAGCGTCGTCGCCGATCCGCGCCCAAAAGTGACCGGCCGCAAAATCAGTTTGATCGCGAAGGTCAAAAGCAATTCGCTCAGCGAACAAACCACGTCGCTCACTTCCGCGTTTCGCGATCAGTCGCCGCAGCAGATGAACATTACGCTCGCGCCCGGCGCGATTCAGGACGTGCCGCTTTCGCTGACGCTCGGCCAGGAAGGTTTCGCGTCGGGCGAAGTGAAACTCGACGCCGACGATGCCGCGTTCGATAACGTCTGGCCCTTCTGCATTGAAATTCGCGGCCCGATCCGCGTGCTCGTGCTTTCGCCCGGTGGAGAAAAGCGCGAGGAACTCGAGGACTCTTTCTATCTGCGAAAGGCGCTCGACCCGACCGGCGACGGGCGCTTAAGCGGCATTCGGGTCACGCACAACGAACAGCAGGGCGCGCCGCAGAAAAGTCTCGACGCGTTCGACGCGGTAATTCTCGTCGGCTGCAGTGCCCTGCCGCCCGCGACGGTAAAACTTCTCGAAGATTTTGTCGAACATGGCGGCGGCATGATGGTTTTCGCAGGAAAAAAAGACGCGGAGCTCGGCGCGAACCATCCGCTGCAGGGTTTCTTCGGCGGAAAGATCTCGGGCGAGCTTCTCGTTGCCAAAGACCAGCCCGCGCTGAATCTACGTGCCGTTCAGGCGGCTACTCCTTATTTTGAGGACAGCCGCTTGGCCGATGGGCGGGTTGAATTCAAAGACATCACGGTGTTCAAGGCGCTGAAGACCGAAGCGAACCGCGACGCGAGCATACTCGCCGAATTCAGCGACGGGCATCCGGCGATTGTGCTGCAGCCACGCGGCAACGGCCGCATTTTGTGGTGGACGCTCAGCCCCAACGCCGACGATTCCAATCTGCCGCTGATGCCGAGTTTCCTGTCGCTGCTGCACTGCAGCGTTTCGGTTCTGTGCAACGCACAATCGCTGGCGCTCGAACGCAAAGCGGGGCAGCCGCTGATCCTCGATTTTTCCGGGCCAGCGGTGAAAGGCCCCGTGCCCGCCGCGGTCACGCTCTTCGATCCCGACGAAAAGTCGTACGAAGTGCCGCTCACCGGCGGGCGCCTGACGTGGCGCGACACCGGCCGCGCCGGAATTTACCGCTTGCAGACGAAAGCCGGAGCGAACAAAGATGCGCCGAATCCGCCCGTGGCGAAAGCGAGCCCGATCCCGCCCGGCTTTGCGGTCGTTCCCGATCCGGACGAAGGTGATGTCGAATATCTTTCCGGCAGCGACGTGCAGCGCGCGCTCGGCCTGAAAAGCGCGACGATTATTCCGACCGGGACCGATGTCGCCGCTGCCGTGGCGACATCGCGACAGGGCCGCGAACTCTTCGGCACATTTATTTTTCTCGCGCTGATGATGGTGCTCGCCGAGGCGATGCTCGCAAACATGCTCGGTACGCGCGCGCCGTCGAACAAAGTCAAAATTGAGGCGGTAAAACCGGCCGCGGCGAGCTCTGGACTGAATCTAAAACCGATCGAAATTCCGCCGGTCGCTCCGCCAGTTCAATCTGCCGAAAGCGCGGAGGCCAAGCCATGACTCCCGCGCTCGCAACAATCGGCATTAGTTTCCAGACCGCGCTGTGGTGGGGCTGGGTCGCCCTCGCCGCGCTGGCGTCCGGCGGCGTGCTCGCATGGCTTTATCGGCGGCTGTTCACGCTCTATCCGCAGCGTCAGGCGCTCACGCTGGTCGTGCTGAAAATTTCGGCGGTCATGGTGCTCTTAATGAGCTTGCTGCGGCCGGCGCTTTTTTCCGAAGACAAGGATCTGGCCAATGCGCGCGTCATTCTGCTCGTCGACGACAGCCGATCAATGAGCACGCGCGATGGCTCGGTTGGCCAGCCGCGCATCGACGATGCGCGCCGCGTTGCGTTCGATACACTGCAGCCGAAATTGAAGGACAAGCTTGCGGTGACGACACTCGCGTTCTCCGACCGCGTGAAGGTGATCGAAAAACCGGGCGAACTGGCCGGCAACGGTGAGGGCACCGACATTCCCAACGCGCTCCTCGAAAGTTCGCGCAATTATGTGAAATCTGGAAGCGTCGGCGCGTACTTGCTGGTCACCGATGGCGGGGACGCGC
>Ga0265314_10002862_pt1 | contig 17165 bp, 13 predicted proteins | sample 4126metaG_FD_203106 | JGI IMG/M metagenome (GOLD analysis project Ga0265314, IMG submission 203106) | Rhizosphere microbial communities from Carex aquatilis grown in University of Washington, Seatle, WA, United States - 4-1-26 metaG | ecosystem: Host-associated > Plants > Roots > Rhizosphere >... | reverse complement strand
TACCCGCGACCATCCGCGGAACCGAGCTAAGCACAACCGCAGCGCAGATCCCCCGGAAGGCCCAGGGGCGGAAGTGCTTGGCAGCATATGTTAAAAGGCTAACACACCAATAGCTTGCGCGTCGTTGCGAGGAAATCCGGTTCACTGAATGCCCACCCTGATGCCGCGCCGTCACGCTGGGAACGTATGCAATTTGATATCCGGCGTCGAGGGCCCGGCGGCAGAAATCCACATCCTCAAACCAGACCGGGAAGAACTGTTCGTCAAAGCCATCCAGTTTCTCCCAAACGTCCTGGCTGAACATAAGGAAAGCACCTGCGGGCTGTTCCACGGGTCCGGGTTGACTCAAATCGCGGTCCAGGTAGCGGTACGCTCGATTCACCGGGCTCGAAGGCCACAACCGGTTAATCCCCAGGAGTTCGAACGCCAGCGCGAGGGGGGTAGGAAAGCGGCGGATCGTGAAGCCAGCCTGAGTGTTACCGGAGGCATCCAGCAGACGCCCGGCAGCCAAGCCGTCGCGCCTGGCCGATTCGACCAACGGTTCGATGGGCGTCAGCAACTCGGTATCGGGATTCAGAACCAGAATAAAATCGCCGCTGGTCGCTTCGCGGGCGCCCTGGTTGACGGCTGCCGCGAAGCCCCGATTCTGGTTATTGGCGATCAGCTTGGCTCCGCCACAGGCCCGCACCAAGTCCACAGTGTTGTCCGACGAAGCGTTATCCACAACCACTGTGCTCACCTGAGGCGCCATTTTAGACAACGCCTCCATGCAAGAAATGATTACATCTGCCGAGTTGTAAGTAACAATTACCGTCGTGACAGCCAGAAGTAAGCCCTCCAGTAGCTGTCATATCCGGTTTCGCGGGCGAGCGCGAGAATGTTCGCTTCGCTCGCTTCCAGCACCCGTGCCAGGTCTTTGCTGGTGTATTCATTTGTAGTTACACGCCCCGTTCGGCCGGCGTCGCGAATCCCCGCGAGCTTGCCGCGAAGGTAGGCTACACCGCACCCATGCCGTAGGGCGATCAATCCCCAGAGCAACTGTCCGGCCACAATCGGCCAGCGCGGTTGACTGCGGAAGTGCTTGGCGGCTAACAAGACCTGGTTTCTGGCGATGCGTGAGACTGTGTCTTTACTCCACTCACCTAGGGTGGCGCTGCCACGGTGATAAGCCACCGCGGAGGGCACGTAAACTCCTTCCCTGCCCGCTAAGGCGCAGCGCAGCCCGAATTCGACGTCTTCCATGTAAGAGCCAAAATTTTCGTCCAGTCCGCCCAAATCTTGAAAGAGCTGCCGCCGAAAAATCGCCGCTGTCATGGGGCCGAAGCGGATCCGGAGCGGCTGGTTCCATGCCGGACCATCGTGCTTCCCTGACCCGCAGCGGCTGGCGCAGGCGCCGCGCGAGAGTTCATCGAAGGCGCCGTCAACCTTGCTGTGATCGGCTGCTTGCAGTATTTTTCCGGTAGCGAAACTCGCTCCATCGCCAGCGGCCAGCAGTTTCTCGAGCCAGTCCGGCTCAAGAGTCACATCGTTATTGAGGATGGCAACCCAATCGGTACCGGCCGCTTCGATCCCGCGATTCACGGCCGCGGCGAAGCCCATGTTCCGGCCCAAGCGCAACACTTTCGCACCGGCGCGCTCGGCCGATTCCGCCGAGTCGTCTGTAGAACCGTTGTCGACCACGATGATTTCGTCACACCGCCGAGTCTGCGCGGCCAGGCTGTCGAGGAGGTTGAGCAACAGATCGCGACGGTTCCACGTGGGAATCACTGCGGTCGGCATGCTTCACCAGAATAACCGCTGGGGAAGCATATATGATGGACTCATGAAGCAATTCATATTAGCGGCTGCCGTATTGGCGATTTCGATGAGCGCCTTGGCCGCGGGCTTGGATGACGTGAAGACCGTGTACGTTCTGCCGATGTCCAACGGCCTGGATCAATACCTGGCGGCGCAGCTTACCTCCGGATCCGTAATGCAGGTGGTGACCGATCCGCACAAAGCCGACGCGGTGCTGACGGATCATCTGGGGCAAAGTTTTGAGGAGACGCTCGCGGACCTCTATAGCAACAAGCCGGCGCCCAGCGACAAGGCCGCGGATAAAACCGAAGACACGGGTGCGACTTTCGCGCGTTCCGGCATGCAGGGACAGCGCGGCCGCGGCAACGTTTTTCTGGTGAACCGCAAAACTCACGACGTTCTGTGGAGTTTTTATGAATCTCCCGGAGACAGAACGCCCAACGGCATGCGGCGCACTGCGTCTAAGATCAGCGGGAAGCTGGCGCAATCGATCAAGGGTAAGTAGCGCCTTTGCGAGCTACTTCCGCGCGATAACCTTCGACCAGGCGTTCCGTCATGCCGCGCATGTCGCGTTTCGTGACTACTTCTTCGCGCGCGCGCTGAGCCATGGCTGCGGCTTTTTGAGGATCACGCAGAAGTTCGACCACGTGGCGGGCGAAGTCGGCGGGTTGATCGGCTAAGGCACAAATTTCACCGTCGCGCTCGGCCAGGCCTTCGGCGCCCAGGCGCGTTGACACCACCGGAATTCCTGCTGCGAAGGCTTCGAGCAGTTTGACGCGCACTCCCGAGCCGCTTAGGATAGGGCACACAAACAACGCGTAGCGGCTCAAGGGCTCGCGTACGTCTTCGACGAATCCGACCAGCTCTACGGCTTCGGCGTGGCGGAAAGAACTGAGCGGCGGCGGCTCCGAGCCGACCACTAACACTCGCGCGCGCGGCTCTTCTGCGACTACCAGCGGCAGTACTTGTTCGACGAACCAAGTCAACGCTTCCTGATTGGGAGTGTGGCGGAAGCTGCCGAGGAACAAAATCGTGAAGGGCTTGCGGCCGTCCGGCTGATAAGAATAGCGGGACGTTTCGATTCCCGCGCGATAGCCGTCGTCGATGCGGCCTTTTAATCGCGGCAGGAAGGACAGCAGGTAGTCCGCATTATCACGGCTGCATACTTGGATGCGGTCGAGCGCCGGCAGCATGCGCAACTCCCAGCGCAGCGAGCGCAGATATTCCCAGCGGGCCGAGATTTTTTCGGTGAAGTCCGCCATGAAGGGCAGGCGGCGGGCGATGGATTGGAAGTAAACGTCGTGTTCGAACAAGATGCTGGGGATGCGGCGGAACTGGCCGGCGTACTGTCCCAACACTGTGTATTCGAGCTGAAGTACGTCGATCTTCTTCGTAAAGATCTGGCGATGGATCAGCCATGCCAGGTCCGGGATGCGGAATTCGCGAACGGCGTGGGGCTCGATCGATCCCAACTGTTTGGGGCGGCCCACGGGACGAACCAGGTATTCCGTTGATGCGCAGATGCGGTCGAGTTCTTCGTGCGCCGGGCGTTCGTGGGCGAAGTCGAGCAGCACGATGAGATGCAGCTCGCACAAACGCGCGAGCTCATGCACCGTTTGATTCATGAACACGCCGCCGCCATGGATGGGAGGACAGATCGGGTAGGGCGAGACGAACAAAACGCGCAGGGGCTCTCCGTTGAGCGCGCCGAAGGTGTCGCGGAAATGACCACCGAGTGGACGACGAAACGCTTCGGTGTCGGGGACGGCCGCGAGCCGCAGTGCCCGTGCCCGCGAAGCCATCGCACCGGGGAGCTGCAACGTCGCGCGCGCGATGCCGCCTAAGCTCGATCGTTCCGGAGAATCGCCTCCTAACCAGCTCAGCAGCGCACTGATCCAAGATGACAAGAAATTTGCGAGCAAGCGCCGCCATTGGTGGATGTTCTTCCAAGTGAAAAGCAGGAAATTCTTTTTGAGTACGCCTTGAATGTAGGCGTCGCTGAAGCGGCGTCCGATGGTTCCGCGATGTTCGTGATACACCACGCTCGCGGGTTGATACAGGTTCTTCCATCCGCGCTTCCAGGACATGTAGCCGAGGTCGGTGTCCTCTAGGTAAAACGGGGCGAGCAGATCGTCGAAGCCGCCCAGCTCCAGAAATTTCCGCCGGTCGAAGGCACAGGAGCCGCCGCCGCCGTACGCGCACGGGTACAGTTCGCGGATCGTGGGCTCGGTGCGATGGCGGACGCGGAGATTACCACGCTCCCACCAAAATTCGGTGAGACCGGTTTCTTCGCGAACCTTGTTGGGATCAGAAAAGAAAATTTGGCACGCGACCGAAAACACTTGCGCGTCGTTGAAGCCGTCGAGCAAGGGCTGGAGGAAATCCGGTTCCACGCGCATGTCGCTATTGAGCAGCACGACGACATCGTGGCGGGCGGCGCGGAACCCGGCGTTCGACCCGCCGCCGAAGCCGAGGTTCTGCTCCAGCGCAATCACGCGAACCTGCGGACATCGTTGACGAATGAAGTCGGCGCTGCCGTCGGTGGAACCGTTGTCGACTACGATGACTTCGCTTTCGGGGACACGCTCGGCGGCGGCGACTACGGACGGCAGATATTTTTCAAGCAGATCGCGCCCATTCCAATTGGGAATCACAATCGCGGCGGAAGACGCATCGGGCCGCGTGTCCGCATTCAGTTTGCGACGTGGGAACACACGTACAACCAGATCTGTTAGGACCAATCCAACCGCTGCGAACAGCAGCAGAAGCGGTGAGAGGATGGCCAGCGGGAGTCCCGTGAAAATGCGCCGCAGCGCGCCGGGCCTAGCTGCCGCCACCGTTTGCATCACCCTTGGTTGGCGATTGGTCGAGATCCGGCCCCAGGTTCAGCTTGCGACCGACCTTGATCCAGCGGGAAGATCTCCACAGGTTGAGGCGCGCTCTGAAGTCTTCCACCTGCATTCCTAAGTCCTGCACTTCGGCAGCGAGTTTCTGTGCCCAATGGGTGCGCTCGATGACCATGTTTTCGGCGGCTGCCAGATTCTCAAGGACAGTGGTCAAATCGCGGCGTGCTGCTGCGAGCTCTTCTTCCGTCCGCAGTGCCCAGCGATTTTGTTCTTCCATATGGAACGTTAGTTCTTCATGTTTGCCATGAAGTGCAGTGTATTGTGCGCGCGCTTCGAGCAACTCGTGTTGCAGGCTTTCGATGTGTTTCTCGCGCTCGCGAAGCACGTTGGAACCTTGATGGACGAACAGAAAACCGGGTGACGGCGGCGGCTCTCGCAGGGAGCACGCGGCCAGAAAGAAGTGCGCTTCTTGCGGGGTCCCGCGCACTCCGTCCATACGGCCTTCGATAGCGGAAGTAGCGCCGTGCTGATAAAACGCGAAGGCCTCCACATGATTTTGCAGCAGGATCGTACAATACGGAAAAAACTCTTCGAGCACGTTACGGAATTCATCAAACTCAAACTCGTGAGTGTGGAACGGATTAGGCCCGGCGGAACCTCGCGAGGCTGTGTAGTATTCCTTATTCGGCGTCGAAACCAAAAAGACGCCGCTGGGGCGGAGCAGGCGGCGGGCTTCGGCCAATAGCGCTCGCCAATCCGTAAGGTGTTCGATCACTTCAAACGCAGTTATTAATTCGAACGACGCTCCACGAAAAGGTAACTTAGTCGCGGAAGCCGGAACGAAGGAAACGTTCGCTCCCGAATAGGCTGCTTGGGCGTGAGCGATTGCTTCGGGCGCGAGGTCAATTCCAATCGCGGAGCGAGCTCGGCCGGCGAGCTCTGCAGTGCCGTAACCTGCGCCGCATCCGAGATCCAAAACGCGCGCGCCGGTAGCAAAGCGGGAAGCGAACGCATAACGCGAGATATGTTCCGCCCACAAGTCCGGATCTACCTGACCGGGGATGACGCGTTCGCCTGTGAACTCGATCACAGTGCCGCGGCTCCCGCGCCAATTCGTGAGTTCACTTCCACGCGGCAGCGAAACCGGAAGTGCCCGTACATGGGGCCGTCGGGCGGCGTCATTTGCAGGACCACGGCGTTGTCGATCCAATCGCACACATTAAAGCGTTCCAGATTTCCGTTCGCGACCGCAGGCGAGAAGGAGATCGACGTGGAGTAAAGCGTGGGGATATTAAGATGAAAGTCCACCGTGCAAATCTCACCCGCCATGAGAGGCGACAGCGGGTAGCCTTCGCTCTCTGTATTTGAACCGGCGAGATCGACGCCGCGTTGATCGCGAAAGGTGATGCCCACTATGGGACGGTCGAGATTGCTTTTCGCGCGAACGCTGATACGCACCACTATGGCTGAATCCGGCGCGAGCACGCTCAGGCGGCGGCCGGAATCGTCGCAGACAGCGATGCCCAGGATTTCGGCGTGGCGATCGCCATAGCGATAATCAATGTTCGGAATTTCATCGATAATTTCGAGCGGCGCCGCGCTAGCCTCGTGCGGATGGTGAACGATATCGAGTGCCTGGTATTTCGCGTCCTTCTCCGCCATGGCGGCGAGATATTGGGAAACGACGCGCTCCGTGCTGCCCTGCGCCATGATCTGCCCGCGCTCCAGCCAGATCGCGCGGTCGCCAAGAGCTTTCACTTCGCCGGTGGCGTGCGAAACGAAAAGGATGGTGACACCGCGAGAACGCAGCTCGTGGACTTTGCGCAGGCAGCGTTGGCGGAAATAGACATCGCCCACGGCGAGAGCCTCATCCACCAGCAGAATTTCGGGATCGACGTTAATCGCCACCGCGAAGGCTAGCCGAACCACCATGCCGCTCGAATAGGTTTTGACCGGCTGATTCATGAAATCGCCGATCTCGGCGAACTCGGCGATGTCGGCGAACTTGCGATCCATCTGTTTCGCGGAGAATCCGAGAATCGCCGCGTTCAGATAGACGTTATCGCGGCCCGAAAATTCGGGATTAAAACCGGCGCCGAGTTCAAGCAGCGCGGCGATGCGGCCTTTCACCGTGACGGTGCCGGAGGTGGGCTGCAAAATTCCTGCGCAGATCTGCAGCAGCGTGCTTTTACCGCAGCCATTCTCGCCGACGATGCAGAAAGTCTCGCCGCGGCCCACGTCGAAGGTGACGTCACGCAGCGCCCAATAGTCCTGATGAAATTGGCGGCGTTGGAAGGTGGCGAGTTCCTTAAGACGGTCGCCCGGCGCATTGTAGATGGAATAACTCTTCGATACGCTCGTAAATTCGACAACCGGGGCGGACACTACTTCAGATTGTAGACCAGCACATGTGGCAAAACCTACAAAAGATATGCAGGTCTTTATATATTTATACTTGACAGTAGCTCGGCGCGCTGCCTACGCTGGTGAGTGCGCCGGTGTAGCTCAGGTGGCTAGAGCGACGGTCTCATAATCCGTAGGTCGTAGGTTCGAGTCCTACCACCGGCACCAAATCCTAGCTTCTTCCTGTGATTTGTTGAAATAGGCGATCGAGTTCTATTTGGGAGTAATACTCGATCTCGATGCGCCCGCGTTGCTCGCTCAATTCGACGATCCGGACGCGCGTGCCGAGAGCCCGCTCCAATTCGTCGACGGCCGCTTTGACGTTCGGATCAACGAGGCTTTCCTTCTTGTGACCGGTTCTGGGGCGGTCAGAAGTAAGATCTTGAACCAGCGCCTCAACTTGCCGTACCGAGAGCCCTTGCGCCGCCGCCTTTTCGGCGACTTCTATCTGCTGTTCCGCGGTAGGCAGACCTAAAACGGCGCGAGCGTGCCCCATCGAGAGCCTATGCTCGGCCAAGAGCAATTGAACCTCTGTGGGCAACTTCAAAAGCCGCAGAGCATTGGTGATGGATGTCCGGTCCTTACCGGTGCGGCGCCCGATTTCCTCTTGCGATAGGCCGAGCTCGCGGCCCAAACGCTCATACGCATGGGCGGTTTCGATCGCATTCAAGTCCTCGCGCTGGATGTTTTCGATCAGCGCCAGTTCGAGGAGGAGAGGATCCGCAACCTCCTGGATTACCACCGGAACATCCTTCAAACCGGCCAGCTTGGATGCCCGCCAGCGGCGCTCGCCAGCGATTAACTGATATTGGCCTTGATGATGGCGGACAATGAGCGGTTGGATGATCCCATTGGCTCGTATGGAGGCGGCGAGCTCTTCCAGACGGTCGGGCTGAAATACGACGCGTGGCTGCATCGGATTGGGGTGAATGGCGTCGATTGGCAGCGTTGTCGCTGATGGCGCAACGTTGGGCCCAGCTACCGCCACGGCGGCTGCGGTGCCTTGACTTGATCCCCTGCCCGGCAGCAGCGCCGATAGCCCTTTACCCAGCGCTTTGCGTTGCTTCTCGACTGCTTCGTTCATTTTCGAGGATCTCCTTGGCGAGTCTGATGTAGCTTTCGGCACCCTTCGAACGCGGATCGTACATCAGGATGGGTTTTCCATAGCTGGGGGCTTCCGCGAGGCGGATGCTGCGCGGGATAACGGTCGTAAGTACCTCATTCCCAAAGAAATCCTTGAGGTCGTCAGCTACCTGGCGTGCCAGATTGGTGCGATCGTCGTACATCGTCAGGAGAATTCCCTCAAGCTTGAGTGGCCGGGAATACGTTTCTCGAACGCGTTCCACCGTATCGATCAACTGCGAGATGCCTTCCAGAGCGAAGAACTCACATTGGATGGGGACGAGGACCGAATCAGATGCCACTAAGGCGTTTAGAGTCAATAGGTCAAGGGCGGGCGGGCAGTCGATCAGAATGTAGCGATAGCGGTCTCGAACCGACTCCAAAACCTTCATGAGCCGGAACTCTCGGCGTGGATCGTCGACCAAATCGAGATTAGCCGCGACCAGGTTTTTGTCAGCCGGTACCAGGTCTAGGCCTTCGCACTGCGTTTTCACAATTACTTCGTCCAACGACGCCCCTTGAAGTAGTGCGTTGTAGAGGGTGAGATTCTCAGCCAGCTTTTCAATACCCAGCCCGGTGGTGGTGTTTCCCTGCGGGTCGCAATCGACAAGCAAGACGGGCAAGTCGTTGGCAGCTAAGGAAGCGGCGAGATTGATTGCGGTTGTGGTTTTTCCAACGCCGCCTTTTTGATTGCTGATTGCGATGATCTTTCCCACGGTTCAGATCATATCATGGTGGTGTTTCACGTGGAACAGCTTTAGCGTTTCACGTGGAACAATGCCCGCGATTCGCCCCACGGGAGCTTCTCGCCTTCGGTTCCAAGAACTGAGATTCCAGGCGCGAGGGTTAGCTTCAGCACATCGTCGGGCCGGACAGCCCTTGAGATCATCCAATCGTAGATTTCCGTCACGTCTTCGGCTCGAACCGCGAGAACCCGCGTATTTTGTAAATCGCGCGTAGCTTCGCTTAGGAATACAGCTTTTCGTTGATGCGACTCGACTAGGTGAACTTCGCAGTCTGGACGGTAAATCGCCACCGGTATACCGGGAAATCCCGCACCGGACCCGATATCGACAATCCGGAGGGTACCTTCGGGAAGAGTGTGCGCAAGATAGAGCGATTCGCAGTAGTGATAGCGAACGGCATCCTGAACGCTCGTGATCCGCGTTAGGTTCATCTTCTGATTCCAGCGCAAGAGAAGCTTATAGTGCCGCTCTAACAGGGTCAGTTGATCCTCAGTGAGTGTGCCGTAGGGGGAGAACTCCAGTTGCAACAGCGACTTAAAGTCTTCCATTTTGGCGGTCAACGCTCAAGTAAACATCCAAAACGGCTACCGCCGCCGGCGTCACTCCCGGAATCTTGCCGGCTTGGCCTAGTGTCTGAGGTCGAACCCGTTCCAGCTTCTCGCGAACTTCGCTCGAAAGCCCCGGTATATCGGAATAAACGAATGCGTCTGGGATCCCGCGGCGCTCGGCATCGCGCAATTGGCGAACCTGGCGGTCCTGTTGGGCAATGTATCCGGCGTATTTGATTTCCGTCTCGACTGTCGTCAACGCATCCCGCTCGAATTCGCCGTTCAGATCCAGCTCCTGAATTTTGGATTCCGGCCGGCGCAGCCACGCCGCGTGGTGCGGCTTTGCCTCGAAAAAGGCGCGAAGAGTCTGTTTCTGGGCCTCTTTTCGCTGATAAACGCGCCAGCGCTCATCGGAGACCAAGCCAATGTTGCGCCCGATCGGCGTTAGGCGCTCGTCCGCGTTATCGATCCGCAAGTGCAGCCTGAATTCCGCGCGAGAAGTGAACATGCGATAGGGCTCGTCTGCGCCTTGCAACACCAAGTCGCTAATCAAGATGCCAGTGTAACCTTCGGTGCGGCCCACGACCAGAGGATCGCGAACCCCCACATAACAGGCAGCGTTCACACCGGCAATCAGCCCTTGGCAAGCTGCCTCTTCATACCCCGAGGTGCCGTTAATCTGGCCCGCCAAAAATAGCCCTGCGAAGGACTTAACCTGTAAAGAATGAGTAAGTTCACGAGGATCAATAGCATCGTACTCGATGGCATAGCCGGGCCGCACCATTTCGGCGTTCTCTAGCCCAGGGATGGACGCCAGCACGCGAGATTGAACATCGATCGGCATACTGGTCGACATCCCATTCACATAAATCTCGTTCGTGTCCAACCCCTCCGGCTCCAGAAAAATCTGATGCCGGGTTTTATCCGGGAATTTGACGACTTTATCTTCGATGGAAGGGCAATAGCGCGGACCGATCCCCTCGATCTGGCCGCTGTAGAGGGGTGAGCGCGCGATATTGTCGCGGATGACCTGGTGGGACTCAGGCGTTGTGTAAGTGATATAGCAAGGTACTTGCTCCCTCTCTATCTTACTGGTTAGGAAGGAGAAAGGAGTCGGGACCACATCCCCATACTGGGGTTCGAACTGCGACCATTCGATGGTGCGGCCATCCAAGCGCGGCGGTGTGCCGGTTTTGAGCCGCTTCCATTCGAGCCCCATAGTGCGGAGTTGATCGCCCAACAAGTTCGAAGAAGCTTCGCCGCTACGGCCACAGCTATACGTCTGCTCGCCCACATGAGCCAGTCCATTAAGGAAAGTCCCGGTGGTGACTACGACAGCGCAGCTATCAATCTGTCGCCCGTCCCGCAGCAGAACTCCGTGAACTCGATGGTTAGAAATCAGGAGTTGAGCCACCTCCGCCTGTAATATTCGGAGATTCGGCTCTTTTTCTAACAATTCTCTCATCTTGACGCGATATTGCTTCTTATCGCACTGCGCCCGCGGCGACCAGACCGCCGGCCCACGGCTGGTATTGAGCAACCGGAACTGGATACCAACTGCGTCGGTGACTTCCCCCATCACCCCGCCCAGCGCATCAATTTCGCGAACTAGGTGACCTTTGGCGATGCCGCCGATCGCCGGATTGCACGACATCTGTGCGATCAAATCCAGATTCATGGTGATCATCGCCGTCTTCAAGCCCAGCCGGGCGCAGGCCCGCGCGGCTTCGCAACCGGCATGTCCGGCGCCGACAACAATCACATCATAATGAGTAGCCACAGCCTCTCCATTCTAGCGGAACGCGCTAAACTAGCACTTTCACCCGTGAAAATTTTAGTTATCGGCAGCGGCGGACGTGAACACGCCATCGCCTGGCGCCTCTCCCGCGAAGGCCACCAAATATTCGCCGCACCCGGCAACCCCGGCATGGCGAAGGTAGCCGCCATCCTGCCGTCGACCGAATATCTGAGCGTCGCAGAATCGCTTCAACCCGACCTCACCGTAGTCGGCCCAGAAGTCCCGCTAGTCGCAGGCATCGTCGACCAATTCCGCGCCCGCGGACTAACCATCTTCGGGCCCACGCAAGAGAACGCGCAGCTCGAAGGCAGCAAGATCTACGCTAAGGAATTCATGCAGCGCGTGGGCATTCCGACCGCGCGTTTCGTTCGCACCGAGTCGGCGGAAACAGCGGTCGAAGCCTTGGGGCAATTCGACTATCCGGTCGCCGTGAAGGCCGACGGACTGGCCGCCGGTAAAGGCGTAATCATCGCCCACAGTCAGGCGGAAGCCGAAGCCGCCGTCTACGCGCTCGGCCCGCGCCTGGTAATCGAAGAATTCCTGCGCGGTGAGGAAGTGAGTTTCATCACCATCTGCGACGGCCGCAGCGTCGTCCCGCTCGAAGCCACACAAGATCACAAAACCGTTTTCGATGGCGACACCGGCCCCAATACTGGTGGCATGGGAGCCTACTGCGACGGCCGGATCGTGTCCGCTGCCGACACCCAGCGGATACTCGACACCATCATCGAACCCGCCGTTCACTCCACGAACTTCACCGGCTTCCTGTATGCGGGGCTTATGATAACAGCCGACGGTCCCAAGGTCATCGAGTTCAACGTTCGTCTCGGCGACCCCGAAACGCAGCCTCTGATGCATCGTCTGGAGGGCGGCTTCGGCGAAGCTCTCCTGCGCGCGGCGACTGGCAACCTGCAAGGTACAACACTTCACTGGAAGCCGGAGCCCTCAGTTTGTGTGGTCCTCGCGGCACACGGCTATCCGGGTCAAGTGCGAACCGGCGACGCGATCACCGGAATCGACGCCGCCGAAGCGGAAGTGTTCCAAGCCGGCACAAAGCTCGGGCCGCAAGGTCTTGAGACTTCGGGCGGCCGCGTCCTCGGCGTCACTGCTTCTGGACCGAATCTAGCGAGCGCCGTGCACAACACCTACGCGGCCGTCGAAAAGATCCACTTCGCGGGAATGCACTACCGCAAAGACATCGCACACCGGGGTCTGAAGCGCTGGGCCGACGCGGCCCGCCAATAAAGCCCCGGCTACCAACCCTCGCTTCCTGCAGATTAGAGAACACGCGCACCGAACGTAATCCCATCGTTATTCCAGCGAAATATTTCTCCCCTAGACTAGCCTTCAAGTCGAGCTCAATTCGATTCCAGGAAGGAACAGCAAGTTTCTATGCAGCGATTTCTCGCGACATTCTTAGTACAGTTACTGACGTTCGGTCTCCTCGTGCAGGCTGCGCCCCCGATGCCCCCCGGCCCTCCAGTGCCTCCTCCAGGACCCGCGGTGCCCCCCGGTCCCCCTAAGCCACCCGGGCCGCCCCCTCCGGGCGGTGCGCCCGTACAGCATCTGGTGGTCATCTTTCAGGAGAATATATCCTTCGATCATTACTTTGCTACGTATCCCACGGCACTCAATCTTCCCGGCGAGCCAGTCTTCACCGCTCTTCCGGACACGCCCAGTGTAAACGGCCTAAGCGGCGGATTGCTCAGCGACAATCCAAACGCACTCAACACAGCCATCAACGGTACGGGTGCTGTAAATCCCTTCCGCCTGAGCCGTGCGCAAGCAGCCACGAACGATCAAGGCCACAACTATATGCCCGAACAAATGGCGTTTCACGGGGGCTTGATGGATCAGTTTCCCTTTTCGGTGGGAACCGCCGGACCGCCGCCTGGCAGCCCGGCTCAAGCCCTGACCAAAGGTCAGGTGATGGCCTATTTCGACGGCAACACGGTCACCGCTCTTTGGAACTACGCGCAGAGATTCGCGATGAGCGACAACTCTTACAATACGACCTTCGGTCCCTCGACGCCCGGCGCGATCAACCTGATTTCGGGACAAACCAATGGCGTCATCAATAACGTGAAGGGCACCGGGGGCGTGGTTGCGGACGGCAATGGCGGGCTCACCGATATCGGCGACGCCGACCCCACCAACGACGTGTGCTCCACCCCAACCGGCGAAACATTTCAAATGGCCGGCCGGAACGTTGGCGATATGCTGAATGGTGCCGGTATCACTTGGGGATTCTATGAAGGCGGGTTCGATCTGTCAGTGGTCAATTCGGACACTAGCACTGGCTGCAATCGCACCACCACCTCGCTGATCACCAACTCCAAAAAAGTAGACTATATCCCCCACCATCAGCCCTTCCAATATTACCCAAGCACCGCGAATCCAACTCACGCGCGGCCGAACTCCGTCAGCTCCATCGGCTTCACTGACCCCGCCAATCACCAGTACGACACTCACGATTTCTTCGACGCCGTCAGCGCCGGAAACTATCCGGCCGTGAATTTCCTGAAGGCTCCCGGATTTCAGGATGGCCACGCCGGGTATTCCGATCCGCTCGACGAGCAGCAATTCGTCGTACAAGTGATCAACTTTCTCCAACAGAAGGGCGATTGGGAGCACACCGTGGTGATCATCGCCTACGACGATTCCGACGGTTGGTATGACCACCAAATGAGCCCGATCGTCAATCAGTCGGCCACCAGCCAAGACGCCCTGCTGGGCTCCGGATCGTGCGGTGCCGCGGCACTGGCGATGGCCGGCGTGAACTCCGGGACGCTCCACGCGCAGGGGCGCTGCGGCTACGGGCCGCGCCTGCCATTGCTGGTAATCTCACCGTGGGCGAAGCAGAACTTCGTCGATCACACCGTCACCGATCAAAGCTCCATCCTCCGCTTCATTGAAGACACCTGGCTGAAGGGGGAGCGCATCGGGCAAGGTTCCTTTGACGCGGTGGCCGGACCGCTCACGAATATGTTCGATTTCAGCGGCCCTCCGAATAAGATGCCGTACCTTCTCGATGGCGTCACCGGCGAGGTCGCTTCTCCGCGCTAGCCTGGGTACTGGGGATCGGTGGGGTAGTAGAATCCACCGCCGATCTCCAGACTTTCCATGGAAAATACCGTTTGACATCCACACGACGCCGCTTTCTCCAATACACCGCCGCACTGGCTGTGCCACCGATGCTGCGCGCACAAGCTGCGCCCGCTCTCAATCCCCTTACACTTGCGAAGTTCGCCGATCCTTTGCCTATTCCCGCGCTCGCCCGCAGCCAGGGGTTACGAGCCGTGCCTGGCGATCCCAACCAAAAAGCGCCCTACTATCGAATTGCGATGCGCGAAATCGCGGCCAAGCTCCATCGGGATCTTCCGCCCACCCGATTGTGGGCTTACGGAGGTAGTTGGCCGGGTCCCACGTTTGAGACACGCAGTGGACAGGAACTCCAGATCGAGTGGGCCAACCAGCTGCCGGATCGCCACTTTCTCCCCATCGATCACCGTTTGCACGGAGCGGAGGCCGGCCAGCCCGAGGTCCGGGCGGTGGTGCACGTTCACGGAGCCAAGGTCCGTCCCGAAAACGATGGATATCCGGAGGACTGGTACACGCCTGGCAAGTCGGTAACGTATCACTATCCGAACCACCAGGAAGCGGCCATGCTGTGGTATCACGATCACGCCATGGGCATCAACCGCCTCAATGTTTACGCCGGCCTCAGCGGGGTGTTCCTGATACGCGATGCGCTCGAAGATTCGCTGAATTTGCCCAAGGGTGCTTACGAAATACCTCTGGTGATTTGCGATCGATTTTTGCGCCAGGACGGGCAATTGGATTATCCGGACTCCGGTGCGGCTGACGCGCCGTGGGTGCCTGAGGTGTTCGGCGACGTGATGCTGGTGAACGGCAAGGCGTTTCCATACCGCGAAGTGGAGCCCCGCAAATATCGCTTCCGGGTGTTGAACGCGTCAAACGGCCGCTTCTACACATTGGGGCTATCAAATGGCCAGGAATTCCAGCAAATCGGAACCGATCAGGGGTTGCTTCCGGGACCGGTTGCTGCCAAGAGTCTGCTTTTGGCTCCCGGCGAGCGGGCCGACCTAGTCATCGATTTCCGCGACCACGCCGGCGCGCAAATCGTGCTCAACAACGAATCGATTGTGCTGATGCAGTTCCGCGTGGGGAAGGGAAAGGTAATCGATTCGAGCGCGCTTCCGACCGTGCTGCGGCCGGTGGCGAAGATCGCCGAAGCCAACGCCGTGCGGACCCGCCCGCTGACCATTGACGAGTTTAAGAATGGTCCCGGCGAAACCACGCTGATGCTCCTCAATAATTCTCGCTGGCATCATCCGGTGACCGAGAAGCCGGTGCTGAATACCGTCGAGATCTGGAGCATCGTCAATCCCACCGACGACTCGCATCCCATCCATCTGCACCTGGTGCGCTTTCAAATTCTGGACCGCCGCCCTTACGATCCGTTTATTCATTTAACGACCGGCGAGCTGAAGTACACCGCACCTGCGGTTCCACCCGAACCGTATGAGGCGGGGTGGAAAGATACGGTGCAGGCGCATCCCGGAATGGTCACCCGCATCATTGTCCGCTTTGAAGGATATGTGGGGCGGTACGTGTGGCATTGCCATGTCCTGGAGCATGAGGACAACGAGATGATGCGCCCCTACGAGGTGGTCGCGGCGCGCTAATCGGGAAGCTGCGGCATGGTTTAGAATCGAAGGGTAGATTGGTGCGGGGACGTAGCTCAGATGGATAGAGCGGCCGCCTCCTAAGCGACAGGTCGGCAGTTCGAATCTGCCCGTCCCTACCACTTCCTGCCGGCTTGGGTTCGTTTGGTAATTTCCGTTTTCGGGCCCTCGCGCCTGCGCTTCACAAGAGTTATGCTATGAAGGTCGAAGGAGGTTGTGCGTGCCATCTATCAATTTCACTCTAAATGGGAAACCGCAAACGGTAGACGCGGTTCCTGAAATGCCTCTGCTGTGGGTCCTGCGCGACACACTTAGCATGACCGGCACGAAGTTCGGCTGCGGCATGGCCATGTGCGGAGCTTGCACCGTCCACATCAACGGCGACGCCGTGCGCTCCTGCGTCACGCAGATCCAGAATGTGGCGGGGAAGTCCGTGACTACCATCGAAGGCCTGTCGGCCGATGGCAGTCATCCCGTGCAAGTGGCCTGGATGGAAGGCGACGTGCCACAGTGCGGCTACTGTCAATCCGGGCAGATTATGAGCGCGGCGTCGCTGCTCTCGAAGAAAGCCCAGCCGACCGATGCCGATATCGACGAGGCCATGCGCGGAAACATTTGCCGCTGCGGAACATACGGCCACATACGCGCGGCCATTCATCGCGCCGCCGAGCTGAAGGGAGGCAAGGCATGACTTCCATATCCAAAGTGAATCGCCGCGACTTCTTTAAGACCACCACGGCCGGAGCCGCCGGCTTGATGCTGGCGTTCGCGCTGCCGGAGAAAAACCAGCTCAACGCGCAGTTCCCGCCGCCTCCGGTCTTTAAGACCACCGCGTACATACATATAGGTAAGGATGAATCGGTCACCTTCATTTTGCCCAAGGCGGAGATGGGTCAGGGGCCGCTGACGTCGCTGTCGCAGATTCTCGCGGAAGAACTGGATGCCGATTGGAGCAAGGTGCGCGCTGAGTTCGCGCCCGTCGATCCGGCGCTCTACGGATTCCAAGGCGTGGTCGGCAGTATGAGTATCCGCACGCTGTGGAAGCCGCTGCGCCAGGTGGGAGCCACGGGCCGCGCGATGCTGATCCAGGCTGCGGCGGACAAGTGGAGCGTTCCCGCCTCGCAGCTCCGCACCGAGAACGGTTTCGTCATCAATACCTCGAACAACGCCAAGCTGAGCTACGGGACACTGGCGGA
>Ga0265314_10002861_pt1 | contig 17167 bp, 10 predicted proteins | sample 4126metaG_FD_203106 | JGI IMG/M metagenome (GOLD analysis project Ga0265314, IMG submission 203106) | Rhizosphere microbial communities from Carex aquatilis grown in University of Washington, Seatle, WA, United States - 4-1-26 metaG | ecosystem: Host-associated > Plants > Roots > Rhizosphere >... | reverse complement strand
CCCGACCACTGATTAATCAGCGTTTGTCTTTCGTCACGCCGCCTTTTCCAGCGATGGCTTTGTAACTCTGGGGTTGCTGGACTTCGTAGATTTGGCCCGCGAAGACGATCGAGACCGGCACGAAAATGTCCGAACGCGTTGTGGCATTGGAAAGCCCCGCGGCCGCGAGCGCCCCCGAGAATTGTCCGCGCAACAGTTTCACGGAGAACTTCGCGCTGCGCGCGGCGAAGCCTTTGCTTTTCACGCTCGCGGCGCCGGCTTCGTTCCGCGAAGTGCCGCGTGAATCGAGCGTGAAGGCGCGTGCGACGCCGCCGACTTCGGCCAGCAACTGTTTGCCGGCGAGCGTAAACCCGGTGCTCAGCAAAACCGTGCCGCTGAGCGTGATGCTGTCCGAGCGGGGCTTGGCGAAATTGAGTTTGATCGCCAGGCTTGTATCGGCGAGCGGCAGGACATTTTCGGCGGCCGATCCGGTCGGTGTGTCGAGCGGATTCGTCGCGCTGGTTCCCGCGGCGGTTTCAAGCGCGTCGCTGAAACCGTCGCCGTCGGAATCGCCCGGCACGGGAACGAAGTTTCCGCGGCCCGTATCGCTGAACGTCGTGGTCGTTGCGACGTTCGACGGGCTTGAATCGCCCGCGGAATTTCGTGCGCGGACGCGGTACGAGTACATCGTCGCCGCGAGCAGGCCGGTGTCGTGAAAAACCGTCTGTCCCGCCGCGAGGGACGCGATCACCGTCCACGCTGTTGCATCGAGGCTGCGTTCGACGATGAATGCGTTTTCGTTCGCTGAATTGTCGGTCCAGTTCAGGTCGATTTGAGACGACGACGAACTAACCGCGGCAAGATCCGATGGTGGAAGTGGAATTGCGTCCGGCGTCGTCGCGCTCGCCGTGTTCGAGAACGGCGACTGCCCGGCGTCGTTCCGCGCACGGATGCGATAGGTGTATTGCGTGAGCGGCGACGCGCTGGCATCACTGAAACTCGTGGCGTTCGCCGCCGCGCTGTCAATGAGCTCGAACGCGGCGTTTTCGGTGCTGCGTTCGATGTCGAAGCCGGTTGCGTTCGACGTGTTTTGGGCCCACGCGAGATCCACGCGCGTGGCGGAGACTACGCTCGCAGTAAGCGACGCCGGCGCACGCAGCGAGAGTGCGCTGTAGATCGTCTGCGCGATAATCGTGTGGCCGTCTTCGCTGGGATGTACATGGTCGGGAAACAGATCGGGACGGCCGCTGAGCGCCGCGTGGATGTCGATCAGTGGCGTGCCGGTTTCCTCGGCAACACCGCGAAGAAGCGGGACGATCTGATTGTGAATCACGGCGGCGTCGACATCGAAATTTTCCGGCGGATATGCCGGCGTCGGCAGCGCGAGATAGACCTGCGGATGGCTGTCGAGCGCGGCGTAATGATTGACCAGGGCCGTGGCGTCGGCCGAAAACTGCGCGCTGTTCGCCCAGTTTTGGGGTTTGGAATCGTTCGTGCCAAGCAGAATCACGACGATCTGCGGAGCGAAGACGCTGCTGTCGGCATACGCCGGCGAAACGACAAAGGGCGAGTCGCTGAATCCCGGACCGAGAACAGTCGCGTTACCGCCGCCGAAATTTGCGACCGCATAACCATTGCCGAGCATCGTTCCAAGCAGCGCTGGATAAGCGCGCGCCTGCGATGCGATGCCTGCGCCGGCGGTGATCTCGTCGCCGACGAGCGCGACACGGATTTGCTGTGGAATCGGCGCACTCGCGAGCGCCGCGGACTGGATCGTCGGGCTGCCAGTGCCGTTGAACGCGGTCCATTTTACCGCCAGCGTCTGGCCAGAAGAATTCGCTGCGAACTGGATTGTAAACTCGGTCGTGCCGAGCTGTGTACCGGTGTGGAACGACGTATCGACAATCGCCGGCGCGCTGGAATCGCTGAGCGAAACGTCGAGGCGGCCGGTGTCGTTGAATACGCCGACCCAGAGCCGCAGCGTCTGCACGGTCGTGGACGCGGGCACAGTAAAGGAGAAGCCGCCGCCGGGATTCGAGCCGTTGATGTTGTTGACGACCAGGCCGGTCGCGGAATTCACCGCCGACGCCGTGGGAGTTCCACCGGTCCACGAAAAACTGACCGGCTCGACCGTGTATTCCTGCAGCGTGCCGTTCGGCCCGGCGATGATCTGCAGGTTCGAGATCAGGTTCGCGCCGTTCTTGTGATCGAAGCTGTTTGTGTCCGAGCGGCCCCAGTGCGCGAAGTCATCGGTGCCGAAAAAGTTGAGGTCGACAGGCGTTCCGGACGACGAACGCGACGCGCTGAGTGTCGCTGCGTGCGCGCATCCTACAAGAAAGGTAAAAAGAAAAATCAGTTTCGCTGCCCGCATGATTCGCTCCCCCGTAAATTTCAGTCCAGCACAAACACTCATCGGACATTTCGGGATGGGCGGGAAATGCTCACAGACTGTAGCCGGATTTCACGCGCTCCTCGCAGCTTGCATCTTTGGCCGCGCGCGTTGCTCCTTTTTGCGGTCTTGCGAGCACCCATTCCTGTTGTCCAGACTCTTCGTTACGCTTCCCACGCACCTAACGCATCCGTGTGGAGCAAAATGAACGCCGTGTCTGGAGAATGCGGACGCTAAAAAAATTCGCCGCGAGAAAACGCGGCGGTGACGCAATGATTTGCCTTTGTGTGCGTGTGCGCACTGATTTAGGATGCGAAGGATCTCTCTGACGGAGTCGCATGGACGTAGTAAGCGAACAACCGCTCCCCAAAGCCGGCGCTGCCACGCGCGCGGCGCTTTTCCTCGTATCCGCGAATCTCATCTTGTGGGAAGTTCTGCTGACGCGCATTTACAGCACGATTCTGTTCTACCATTTCGCGTTTATGGCCGTGTCAGTCTCGATGTTTGGCCTGACGCTCGGCGCGGTCCTCGTATTCGTCAAACCTCCGACGGACAAAAACCGCGAGTCGTGGATGGGCGGACTCGCGCTGGCAACAGCCGGAGCGACGGCGTTCTCCATCACGGCGCAACTTTTCATGCCGCTCGTTCCCGGCCCTGGCGGCGCGCCGTCGCATTACATGATCGCGACATATCTGCTCTCGGCGTTTCCGTTCGTTCCAGGCGGCGCGTTCATTTGTCTCGCGTTGACGCGCTATGCGGATGTCGGCGTTCTTTACGCGGCGGATCTGGCCGGCGCTGCAGCCGGAAGCGTGCTGATGCCGCTGATCATCATCGCCTTCAACGGTCCGGGAGCGGTGCTGGTCGCGGCGGCGTTTTCGAGCATGGCAGCGGCGCTGCTCTGGCGCACGCTGAACTCGCGCATCGCCGCGATTTCAGTGGCGATCGCGCTGGCGTTGATCGTTGCGGCGCAGGTCAATGTTTCGGCGGAAATTCTGCGCGTGCGCTACATGTTCGCCGGGCCCGTCGAACCCTCGCCCTACGAACGCTGGAATGCATTTTCGCGCATCACGGTCAATCCATCGAATTCGTCGCCCTTTGGCTGGGGCATCGATCCGGCCATCGCAGTCACGCTGCCGCCGGTCAAGCAGCGCTGGCTGGCGATTGATTCCGGCGCCGGAACACCGTTGACTTTTTACAACGGCGACCCGAAGCAGATTTCGCATCTGCGCTACGACGTCACGACCGTTGCGCACCGCATCCGCAAGAACGCGGACGTCTGCATCATCGGCCCCGGCGGCGGACGCGACGTGCTGGCCGCGCTCGCCTACAACCAGCATTCGATACAAGGCGTCGAGGTCAATCCCGACATCGTTTATGCGGTGAATACCGTTTTCGGCGATTACACCGGCCACCTCGATCAGCGGCCCGACGTGGCGTTTGCCGTCGATGACGGCCGAAGTTTCCTGCATCGCACCGACAAGCGCTTCGATATTATCCAGGCGTCGTTCGTCGATACCGTCGCGGCAACGGCCGCGGGCGCGTATGCCTTCACCGAGAACGGACTGTACACCGTCGAAGCGTGGGAAATGTTCATGCAGCGCCTGAAACCACGCGGCATGCTTTCGTTCTCGCGCTTTTACTACGGTGCAACGACGTGGCCGGTGGAAATCTACCGGCTTGTCGCACTGGCGTCCGCGACGCTGCGTGCGCGCGGCATCACCGATCCGTCAAAACATATTCTTCTGCTGCGGAACCGTCTCAATGTCGGGCAGAACGAAAAAATCGCAACGCTGATGGTTTCTCCCGAGCCGTTTAACGAAGAGGACATCGCGCGCGCGAAAGAAACCTGCAAGGAAGTGCTGGGGGAGCTTGCCTTGGGGCCCGGCATCAGTCTCGACCCCAATTTTGAATTCCTTCAGCAGGCCAGCACGCAAGAACTGCGCGCCAAATACCCGCTCGACGTTACGCCCACTTACGACGATCGCCCGTATTTTTTCTTCCACGCGCGGCTCAGCGACGTGCTCTCCGGAAACACGCAGCAGGCGTTTGGCGGCTCGCAGTTCAATCTACCGGCGATTCGCATGCTGATGACATTGTCGGAAACGGTTCTCGCGCTCGGTGCACTCTTGATTGTCTTTCCCATAGTCTGGCTGCGCATCCGGTCGGGCGCGTGGAGTTCCGGTCCGGTCGGCCCCGCGTCGATTCCTGTTTATTTCGGGGCGATCGGAGTGGGTTTCATGCTGGTTGAAATCGGTCTGATTCAACGCCTCAGTCTTTTCCTGGGCCATCCAATCTATGGATTTACCGTGGTTCTTTTTGGATTGCTTCTCTCCGGCGGCCTCGGCGCGCTTATTTCAGACCGCCTTCTCAACTGGATGTCGCCGGCGCGGCAGTGGCGGATTCTCGCGCTCACGGCCCTGGTGATTTTCGCGGTGGAAGCCGTGAGTGCTCAAGTCATGAAAAGCGCGATCGGCGAATCGACCCCCACACGGATCGTGCTCACGCTGCTGCTGATTTTTCCAACCGCGTCGTTTATGGGCTTCGGCTTTCCCATGGGCATGCGCCTGGCGCGGGCGCACAGCGACTCGCGCACGGCTTGGTTCTGGGCGATCAACGGCGCGATGTCCGTCATCGGTTCGGTGCTCGCCATGCTGTGCTCGATCGAGCTCGGCATCCGCATCACGATTCTGGCCGGAATGGCGATTTATGTTGTCGCGGCAATCCTGCACGGCTGGGCAATGAACAGGAAATCAGCCGCGGCATAAACGATCGTGTCACACACCATGATTTGAAAGTTTGCAGTTTTCCAAATGGAGGGCTCACGTGCTCCGGCATCCCGATTACACCCGCACGCGCTTGAAGCAACTCGGCGAACGCATGCACGCGAAAATTTATGAGGAAACCGTTCCGCTTGCGGATTTGCGCGTCAGTTCGCGCGTCGAACGCATTTCGCACGACGAAGCGATGCGGCTGAAATTTAAGCCGGTGAAAATCGGCGAGCAGTTCGGCCCGGCCTGGGCGACGTTCTGGTTCAAAGCGAAGGCAAAGATTCCGGCGGCGTGGAAAGGAAAACGCGCAGACCTGCTCTGGATCTCGCACAGTGAAGCCACGCTGTGGATGAACGGCCGCAGCATGCAGGGACTCAATCACGAAGCCAATCCCGGCACGAACCGCAACGCGGCGACGCGGCCGGACGCGATTTTAGCGAAGCGCGCGCAGGGCGGCGAAACGATCGAGTTCGCAATCGAGATGGCCTGCAACAGGCTCTTCGGCCAGCCGAGCAGCGTTAAAGCGTACGATTCGGTGAGCTTGTTTGTGCTCGACAAAGCCGAAGTCGGCGCCTTCGACCCGCTCGCCTGGGAAATGTATTACGATTTTCATGTGCTTCAGGAACTCGAAGCCGACCACGCGCACGGCTTGGATCCGACGTGGGCCGGCGAACTCCTAGCGGAACTCAACCGCTTCGCCAACACGTACAACATCGATGATCGCGCGACATGGGCCAGCGCACACGCGATCTTGAAACCGCTCTACGCGCGAAAAAACGCGACGCGTGTCCACGAACTCTCCGCGATCGGCCACGCGCACATCGACACGGCGTGGCTCTGGCCGCTCGCCGAAACCTGGCGCAAATGCACGCGCACGTTTTCAACCGCGACCGCTTACATGGACGATTATCCCGATTACCGTTTTTCGTGTTCGCAGGCGTACCAATACGACATCATCCGCCAGCAAAACCCGGATCTGCACAAGCGCATCAAAGCGAAAATAAAATCCGGCCAGTTCATTCCGGTCGGAGGAACTTGGATTGAACCGGATTGCAACATTCCGTCGGGCGAAGCGCTCGCGCGGCAGTTTTTATACGGACAGCGCTATTTTCAAAAGGAATTCGGCATCACGTGCCGCGAATTCTGGAATCCCGACGTCTTCGGCTACAACGGACAACTGCCGCAGATCATGAATCTGGCGGGAATCCGGCGCTTTCTCACGCAGAAATTGTCGTGGAATCGCTTCAACAAGCCGCACCATCACACGTTCATGTGGCAAGGCCTCGACGGCAGCGAAGTGCTCGCGCATTTTCCGCCGGCCGACACGTACAACGCGATGGCCAATGTGAAAGAGCTGCGCGAGAACGCGAAGAATTACAAGGATCACGACCGCTCGCGGCACAGTCTCATGCTCTTCGGCTACGGCGACGGCGGCGGCGGGCCTACGAAGCGCATGCTGGAGACGCTGCGGCGAGCGCGCGATCTGCAGGGGCTTCCGCGCACGAAAATGCGGACCAGCGACGAATTTTTCACGCTGCTCGAAAAGGACTGCACCAACCGGCCTCGCATGATCGGCGAATTGTATTTCGAGTACCACCGCGGCACGTACACGACGCAGGCCGCGACGAAGCGAAATAATCGCAAGTGCGAATTTCTTCTTCACGATGTCGAATTCCTAGCCGCGTGCGCGAGCAAATTGGCGCGCGCAAAATACCCGCAGCAGGAGCTCGACCACGCATGGAAAATCCTGCTGCTCAATCAATTTCACGACATCCTGCCCGGCTCGTCGATCACGCAGGTCTACGAAGATGCGGCGCGCGACTACGCCGAGATCCGCAAGACCGCCGAACCTCTCCGCGCTGCGGCGCTCGATGCGCTGGTCGGCTCGCTAAAGGCGTCGAACGCCGCGCCGACATGGACGCCGGTGAACACGACGGGTTTCGAGCGCAACGAAGTCGCGGCGATGCCGGATGGGCAACTCGTTTTCGCCGAAGTTCCCGCGTATGGGATCGGCCGCACGCTCGCGCCCGAAGTCGCCGAGGTGCTTCGCTCCAGCATGGATATCGATGTCGAGGACGTGCCGCTGCATGTCGATGCGGTCAAACGCGGCGACAAGATCTATCTCGAAAACGGTCGGCTGCGCGCGGAACTCAGCTTGGACGGACGCTTGCTCAGCCTGCTCGAAAAGGGCACTGACCGCGAAACGATGTCTGCCCCCGGCAATGTATTCCAGATCTACGACGATCGCCCGACCGCGTACGATGCGTGGGATGTCGATCCGTTTCATCTCGAGACCGAAAGGAATTGCGCCCCTGGCCGTTTCGTCGGCATCCACGATCCCTCGCCGTTGCGCGTTGAAGTCGCGTTCGAGCATAAGATCGGAACGAAGAGCGCTCTTCGACAAGTCGTGCGACTCGACGCGAACTCTCGGCGGCTCGAATTCCATACTCAAGTCGACTGGCAGGAATCGAACACGATGCTAAAGGTCGCGTTCCCCGTCAACGTGCGCGCGATGAACGCGACGTACGAGATGCAGTTCGGAAACGCCGAGCGGCCCACGCACTACAACACGATGTACGACCTCGCGCGCTACGAAGTGCCCGGGCACAAGTGGGCAGATTTATCCGAACACGGCTTCGGCGTCGCGTTGCTCACAGAAAGCAAATTCGGCTACAGCACGTTTGCGAACACCATGCGCATCAGCCTGCTGCGCTCGCCAAAAGTTCCCGATCCGAAAGCCGACATGGGCCTGCATCGTTTCAGCTACGCGATCGTGCCGCACGCCGGCGGCTGGCGCGAAGCCGGCATCGTTGCCGAGGGCTATCGTTTCAATTGTCCGCTGCTCTGGGCGAAGAGTTCTGCGCAGCCCCTCTCCTTCTTTAGCGTCGAAAGCGAGAACCTTGTGCTCGACACCGTGAAGAAAGCTGAGGACAGCGGCGACATCGTTCTACGCCTTTACGAAGCGCACGGCGCGCGCGGCAAAGCAATAATCCGTACGGCGATTCCATTCAAGCGCGCGGTATTCTGCAATATCCTGGAGGAAGAATCCGGCGCGGCGATATTGGACGACGGCAAGATCGTAGTGCCATATACGCCGTATCAAATTGTCAGCGTGAAATTGAAAGGCTGAGCCCATTTTAGCGATGGTACAGTGCTTGAATGCGCCGCCAAATCCGGTACGAATGTCACTCTAAATTTAGCCCAAGAGGAGCGAAGACAACGACGTGAGCACAGGAACCGCAGTTCGACGTACCGTAAACGCCAAGATTCTGATTGCCGATCCGCTGAACGACAAAGGCGCGGGCATTCTGAAAGACGGCGGCCTCACCGCCGAGACGCATGCCGGACTGAAAGAAGACCAGCTTTGCGAAATCATCGGCCAGTACGACGGCCTGATCGTGCGTTCGGCGACGACGGTGACGCCCAAAGTCATCGCCGCTGGAAAAAAGCTGCAGGTGATCGGCCGCGCCGGCGTTGGTGTCGACAACATCGACCTCAAAGCCGCAACCGCGGCGGGCATCATCGTTCAAAACACGCCGCTCGGAAATATTACCTCGGCGGCCGAACACGCGATCGCGCTGCTCTTCGCGTCGGCGCGTAATGTTGCCAAGGCCGACAAGGAAATGAAGGCCGGCAAATGGGGCAAAAAAGGCCTGACCGGCGTTGAACTGACCGGCAAATCGCTCGGCATCATCGGCATGGGCAAAATCGGCGGCATTCTGCTTCGTGTGGCCAAAGCGCTGGACATGCAGGTGCTCGTGTTCGATCCGTATCTCACCGATGCCCGCGCCAAAGATTTGGATGTCGTCAAGCTCGGCATCGACGACATGCTGAAGCAGGCGGATTTTGTCACGATCCACACGCCGCTCACGAACGAGACGCGCAACCTGATCAACAAGGATCGCCTGAAGCTGATGAAGAAGTCGGCGCGAATCATTAATGACGCGCGCGGCGGCATCATCAACGAAGCCGATCTGTACGAAGCGTTGAAAGCCGGAACAATCGCCGGCGCGGCGCTCGACGTGTTCGAGACCGAGCCGCTCGCCGCCGATGCGCCGTTGCGCTCGCTGGAAAACATCACGCTCACTCCGCATCTGGGCGCGAGCACCGAAGAAGCGCAGGAACGCGTCGCTGAAGACATCGCCAAGCAGTTCGTCGAATTTTTCCGCGACGGCGTGATCCGCAACGCGGTGAATCTGGCCGTGCAGCTCAACCCGGCGCTCGCTCCGTACGCGAAGCTGTCGGAGATGCTCGGCAGCATGACCGCGCAGATGAGCAAAGGCCCGGTGGCGAAACTGAAAGTCGGCATCCAGGGCAAAATCGCCAGCGGCGAAACGCGTGAGATCAGCCTCTGCGCGCTGAAAGGATTGCTCGGCCGGACCACGACGGACCCGATCACGATGGTGAACGTCACCGGCATCGCCGAACAGCGCGGCGTCGAGCTCGTTGAAAATAAGAGCGAGAAGACCACGACCTTCACAAATCTGGTCGAAGTGACTGCGGAAACCGCCGAGGGTTCGGTTACCGTCGCCGGCACCGTTTACGACGGAAAAGAAGGGCGCATCGTCCGCATCAAGGATTTCGACATCGACCTGAAACCGTCGGGCACGATCCTGCTGATGTTCTACGGCGACCGACCGGGCATGGTCGGCAAGATCGGCACGATCCTGGGCGAGGCAGACATCAACATCGCGAACATGGCGGTGGGCCGGCGCGAAAAGCGCGGGCAGGCCGCGATTGCGCTGACGGTGGACGAGAGCGTTCCGCCGGAAGTGCTGCAGAAAATCCGCACGGCGATCCAGGCCGAGGACATTTTCCCGATCAAGCTTTCCTGACGGCGGGCACGCATGGAAAAATCCCGCGGCGAGCGCTGGTTCTGGTGGGCGCTCGCCATTTGCGCGCTGTTCCACATCGCGCACGCCGGCACGCTTCCGATTCTCGTCACCTATGACGGCAGCGAGTACGTCCGTCTCGCGGATCTGATCCATTCGCCGCGATTCATGGAGGAATACAGTTTCCGCCGCACGCCGATTTATCCACTCGCATTGAAAGTCGCGTTCAAATTCTTCGGCCGTAATCCGCTCGGCGCGCAGATTCCAAATTTGCTTTTCGGATTTGGCGGAATCGCGCTTGTGGCACTGGCGCTACGGCGGATCGGCAGGCCGGGGCTCGGTGCGCTCTGCGCGCTGATGATGACGCTCGATCCGGTGTTCGTCGCGTACGAACATGCGCTGCTGACCGAAGCGAGCAGCTTTTTCTTCGTCGCGCTGATGTTGCATGTGCTGCTCTGGAAAACTTTGAACCCGCCGCTGCGCACGGTTCTGCTCGGCATCGCCATCGCGCTTGGTTTTTACCAACGCGCAACGCTATTGTATCTCGCTCCGATTGTGGCCATTCTTGTTGGCGGAGAACTTCTTATTCGCGAGCCGCAGCGAGGCCGGGCGGCGTGGTTGCGTGCGGCAGAACACGGCATCGCTGTCTTGTTGATTCCGTATGCGCTCGCCTATCCATGGAACCGCGCGCTGGCGAATTCCAACGAGGCGAATTTCGGCCGGCAGATCGTGATGTACGGAGCGCTGAAGCAGGCCGTGTTGCCGATCGACGATCCTGTCCTCGGTCCGTCGAAGGACGCGTATCGCGCGGCGATCGGCGCGTGCTCACCTGGCGGCCAGTTGGATCTTGCAGGGATTTCGCAAGCGGCGCTGCAGCCGGTCGAGTACGAAATGTTTGCGCGCTGCGGCGCAGACGGCTTTGCGGTTTTTTGGCATGCGCTCGCGAGCAATCCCGGCGGCTATGTCAAAGGCGTCGGCCGCTGCGTTTTGTACTTCTCGGGATTTCCCAACAACGATTCTGAAAACCGGTACTACGTCCGCAGCGTGATCACCGAGGCAGGGTCTGGATCGAAATTGCAGGGAACGAATCACCCGCTCTATCCCGAAACGGCACGCGATTTCACGCAGAAAACCGAGGGCACGCTGATTTCGCGCGGCCTCAACCGGCTCTATGCGATCTACAACATTTTTCTGCCTCTGGGCGTGTTTCTGTCGATCGCCGGATTCTTTATTGCGCTTTGGCGAAAGGATTTCGCGCTCGCGGCGTGCACGTCGCTTCCGCTGGCGATTTTGGGCATGTACACGGTCGCGCTGATCTCCGTCGACCGCTACGTGGTGCCGGGCTATCCGCTGTTCATTGCCAATGTGCTGATTGTGCCGGCGCTGGTTTATTGCCGGAAGAAAATGGAAGCGCGAGAACCGGCAGCGAGTTAATCGTTCGCGCCGGCGGGCTGGATTGGCATGCGCACGGAGACGGGTTTGCGCTCCGCCTGCGCTTTCGCTTCGGCGGCCTGGGCGTCAGCCTTTTTTTGGTGCGTCAGGTCGAGGTACAGATTGTAACCGGCAATAAAAGTCGGAAACAGATTGCTCAGTACGCCAACCATGTCCTGCTTTGGACTGCAGATGAAATACGTGAGCAGGATCACGCTGCCGACCATGCTTATGATCCAGAAACTGCGCGGCGTGACCGGCTTGCCGGCCTTGCGCGAATAATACATCTGAATAAACCAGCGGAAGGTGAACATAAGCGCGCCGATGACACCGAAAACTTTCCATCCGGTGACAACGACTTCGTGGCCGAAAAACAGGAACTTGTAGTCCATCCATCCCTCCAACTGCTTGCGTCGAAACGACTACTATAGCTCTTCCGTCTCGTAATTCAAGGCTCGACTTTTCATCCAGCGCACCGAAAAGGCGTCGCGCAGCGCGGTGAATGTGCGGCCCAAACCTTGTCCATACTTTGGCGTGCCCAGCGTTCGCGGCCGGTGGTTGACGTCGATCTCGACTACGTCCCCGCCCTGGATCCGCACCAGCGTCGTGAAAAAGCGGTGCATGCCCCGAAAGAGTTTCATGCGCTTGGCGTACTCGGCGCGAAACGCTTTCAGACTGCAGCCCGTGTCACGGATGGGATCGCCGGTTAACCAGATGCGCACGGCATTGGCGATCTTCGATGAAACTTTGCGAATAAAATTATCTTTGCGCTTTGCGCGTCTTCCGGCGGCGCAGGCCGGTTGCGGCGGCGCGTCAAGGGCGGCAATTAATTTCCCGATGTCGGCAGGGTCATTCTGCATGTCGGCATCGATCAGCACGATGTATTTGCCGTTCGCGGCCTTGATGCCCGCTTCGAACGCGCCGGATTGCCCCTGATTGCGCTTCAGGCGGACGACGCGAAGCGATGGAAACTTGGCCTTAAGCCCGATTAAAATTTCGCGGGTGCCATCGGTTGAGCAGTCGTCGGCACAGACAATCTCGTAGGGCCGGCCGAGTTTTTTCAACTCGCCGTCGGCCTCGCGCACGAATTCCTCAATGCACTCTTTTTCGTTGTACACTGGGGCTACCAGCGAAATGTCGATGCTGCTCATTGTCTATTTCAGACGTCCCAGACTGGAGAACCGCTCAAAAAAACAACAGGGGTCGAATTCTAGTGGTCTCGCCTGAAACGTAAAACGGAATTCGCGGCCCGCGGCGCCGATAGTCCCTTTACATTCACGCGTTCTGAACGAAAGTAGAGGTGTCGCGCAAACCTGCGCCCCGGTTTTTGAGAGATGAGCCAGACACCCACCTTTTCCAGCACGCAAATCGCCAAGCCGATGATCGCCGTCTCGATGGGCGACGCGGCCGGCGTCGGTCCAGAATTGTGCGTACAGCTTCTCGCGCGCAAGGATACCGGCGCGGATTGCGTGCCGCTGATCGTCGGAGATTACGAGATCCTCGCACGCGTCGCCAGGAAGTTGAACGTGCCGCTGACTGCGCCCCGTTTCGATGCGGTTCCGGCGGCGCTGAATCAGGGAGCGGTTTACGACCCGCCAGCAGCGATGCCCGACAAGAACATCGAGATCGGCAAGAATCAAGCCGCCTGCGGCCGGGCGGCGGCGCGTTACATCGGTGAAGCGCTGCGCGGTTGCATGGAAGGCCGTTTCGCCGCGATGGTCACCGCACCCATCAGCAAAAAAGCGCTGAACATGGCTGGCGTGAATTATCCGGGCCACACGGAGATGCTCGCGGACCTGACGCACACGCAGAATTACGCGATGCTCCTTTATAGCAAAGAAATTGCCTGCGCGTTCGTGACCTGTCATCAGGCGCTCAGCAGCGTTTCGGATTCGCTCAGCGTCGAGCGCATCGTCGACGTCGCGAATCTCGCCGCGAACACCATCGGAACATTGCGCGACAAGGACGCCCCGAATCTGTGTTTGCTCGGTCTGAATCCGCATGCGGGTGAAGAAGGGCTTTTCGGCGACGAAGAATTGACGGTGCTGGCTCCGGCAAAGAAAAAAATTGAGGACCGCGGCATCCATGTCGACGGCCCAATTCCGCCGGACACCGCGTTCACGCCGCAGGCTCGTGCGCGCTACGACGGCTACATCGCCATGTACCACGATCAGGGTTCGATCCCTTTCAAAATGCTGGCTTTTGACACGGGCGTGAACATCACCATGGGCCTGCCGATCATCCGCACCTCTCCCGACCACGGCACCGCGTTCGACATTGCGTGGCAGGGCAAAGTGCGGCCCGACAGCTTTTTCTCCGCGTACGATCTGGCAGCCCGCCTGTCGACGCCCTACCGACAGGGAACCAAAACGCTCGTATGATTAAACGCACACCCGCCGATTTTCAGGTTGAAGAGTATTTAGATGGCGAACTTCCGAAGCTGATTCAGCCGGAAGGACCGTTCGCTCTCTATCGTCTCGAAAAGCAGTCGCTCGCCACGCCCGAGGCCGTTGGCCACGCCGCGCGCGCACTCGAGTGCCCCTCAGGTTCAATCGCGTACGCCGGTTTGAAAGACAAGCATGCGAATACGATTCAACATGTCACGCTGAAAATCGAGGCGGACAAACCAGCGCCGGAGAAACTCAGCGGCGAAGGCTGGAAGCTCGAGCGCCTCGGGTTCGTGCCGCGTTCGATCACCGCCGGCGATATCGGACGCAACCGGTTCCGCATCACCATGCGGAATCTCTCGACACAGGACGCGTTCGACCTGGACGAAGCGGCGAAGCTGCTCACCGTGCAGGGCCCGGACGGCAACCCCGCCGTGCGCATCGTCAATTATTTCGGCGATCAGCGTTTCGGTTCTGCGCGTCATGGCCAGGGCTTTATGGCGAAGAATCTCATTAAAGGAGACTTCGAGGGCGCGCTGCGCCTGGCGATCGCGACCGAAGCGCGAAAAGACCGCATGGAACAGAAGAAATTCAAGCGTGCGCTGGTCGATCACTGGGGCGATTGGGTCGCGGTATTGCCGAAGCTGCGGCGCTGCCCGGAACGCAAGGCCATCGAGCGCCTCGCGAATTCGAGCGGCGATTTTCGCGCGGCGTTTTGCGCGCTGCCATACTTGCTGCAGCAGCTCAGCGTTTACGCGTACCAGTCGTACCTGTGGAATGCCATCGCGCGCCGCATGATCGAAAAACTCTGCACGCCGCTTGGCAAGGTGATCGCTGCCGACGATCCGTTTGGCGAAATGCTCTTTCCCGAGACAATCGCCGTGACTCCGGAACTGGCGGCGCTCGAAATCCCCCTGCTCGCCAAGAAAACAGAGTTGGTCGAGCCGTGGAAGGACGCAGCCGAAGATATTCTGAAAGAAGAAGGCATCGCCGTCACGGAGCTCGAAATTCCCGGCGTGCGGCGGCCGTTTTTCGGCGAAGAGCCGCGCGCTTTGTTCTTCACGGCGCAGGAATTCAAGCTCGACCGCGCCGAACGCGACGAAAGCGCCGACAATCCGAAGAAGCTCAAGCGCACGATCACGTTTGCGCTGCCGCGCGGATGCTACGCGACCGTCCTGCTGCGCGCGCTCGGCCAATAATGACCTTGCTGGGCGAGTGAAAAATGAACGTCGCTTTTCCGATCATGCAAGATCTTAATTAAATTGGACTTATGAGGATGGAAAAGTTTTTTAAGAAATCCATTCTCAAAATGGTCCTTTCAATCGGATTAGTATAGTTGAGAGAAAGCTCTGCCCGGCGTGTAACTCCCGCGACGCCCGGCAAGGATTCGACCCGCTCGACATTGGTGTTGTTGCAACTAGAATGCCGTCTGCATGTCAGTGATTCGCCGCATCCTGAATCTCCTGCGCCCCTACACCGGCTCCCTGATCGCCGGAATGATCTGCTTGTTTTTTGCGACCGGCTCGATGCTCGTCCAGCCGGTGCTCTGGCAGAAAATGGTCGACCAGGTTCTACTCGGTCCGAAAGACACCACGCTATTCTGGCCGATTATTGCGGGCATGCTGAGTCTCGGAATGATCGGCGCAGTGGCGAGCGGGTTGCGCACATGTCTGCTCGAACGGACCGGCCAGAAATTCGTCCTCGAGCTGCGCACGAAAATATATGCGCACCTGCAATCGCAGCCGCTTTCCTTCTTTCACGACAGGCGCACCGGCGATCTGCTCGCGCGCGTGATCGGTGACGTCGACACGCTGCAGGAAGTGGTGATCAACGGAACCGACACGTTTCTCTCGAACATCCTGGGTATGGCCGGCGTCTCGGCCGTGATGATCTGGTACAACTGGAAGCTTGGAACGCTGACCGTCGCGCCGGTGTTCATCACGTTCACGCTGATGTATCTCTACAACAAGCGCGTGAAGCCAATTTATCGCTCGGCCAAGGACAAACTCGGCGACGTCAGCGCCAAATTGCAGGAAAACCTGAGCGGCGTGCAAACGGTCAAAGCCTTCGCGCGCGAAGACCACGCTGCCGAGAAATTTCACCAGACGATTCTCGCCTATTTCGCCCAAAATCTGCTCGGCATTTCGCTGCGCGTTAAATTCATGCCGGTGGTGCAATTTCTCTCGTTCGTCGGCAGCATCATCATGATCGGCTACGGCGGCCACCTCGTGATGCAAAACGAACTGACGCTCGGCGTGCTGCTCGCCTACCGCGGTTACTGGTGGCATCTGTACGGGCCGGTGTACAGCATCGCGAGCATCAACGACACCATGCAGCGCGCGGCGGCATCCGGTGGACGCATCTTCGATTTGCTCGACCACACACCCGAACTGCGCGACGCGGATAACGCGCGTGAATTACCCAAGATTGAAGGCTGCGTCATGTTCGAGAACATCGGCTTCGGATACGCGTCGCGATCGAGCGTCGTTCAGGACATGAATTTAAACGTCGCGCCGGGCACACGCGTCGGTCTCGTCGGATCGAGCGGCGCCGGCAAAAGCACCATTCTCGGACTGATCCCACGCTTCTACGATCCGCAAAACGGACGCATTCTGATCGACGGCGCGGACATCAAAACGGTCACTCAACATTCATTGCGTCGCCAGATCGGCATGGTTCTTCAGGAAAGTTTTCTCTTTAATGATTCGGTGCTCGAAAACATCCGATTCGGGCGTCCGGGCGCCTCGCGCGACGACGTCGAACGCGCCGCTCGCGACGCGAACGCGCATGAGTTCATCGCCAAGCTCCCGCAAAGTTACGACACAATGGTCGGCGAACGCGGCGTCAAACTTTCAGGCGGCCAGCGCCAGCGCATCGCGATCGCGCGCGCGTTCCTGGCCAATCCGGCGATTTTGCTGCTCGACGAAGCCACCAGCGCGGTCGAACCGGAGAGCGAATCAATCATTCAGCAGGCCCTGGACCGGCTGATGGCGGGGCGCACCAGTTTTATTGTCTCTCACCGCTTGTCCGTGATCCGGCCGTGTGAGATGATTGTGGTGATTGACGCCGGGCGCGTGGCCGAAAAAGGCACGCACGCGGAGTTGCTCGAACGCGGGGGCCTGTACGCCCAGATGTACCGTATGCAGATGGGCGAAGAAGCCGTCGTCGGCAGTAAATAAATTGCAGCCATGATCCTGGAATGATTCACATGACTCGCCGCTACTCAGCTCGACGCTTCGTTTGCATTTTCTATTTCGCGAGCACGCTTCTGTGCTCAATTAAAGCCGCCGAGGAGCCTCCCGCTCCGCCCGAATCGACGGGGCCGAAGATCATGGGCAAAACCGTCGACGGCTGGATCGAACATCTGAAAAAGTTTGAGAA